>Ga0170475_132940178_pt1 | contig 12516 bp, 1 predicted proteins | sample Soicark_Litter_5_FD_111474 | JGI IMG/M metagenome (GOLD analysis project Ga0170475, IMG submission 111474) | Avena fatua rhizosphere microbial communities from Hopland, California, USA. Combined Assembly of 48 SPs | reverse complement strand
CTGCCTTTGAATTTCACTATCAATTGAATACAAAAATATATCAATTATTATAGAAAGAGCTCTTAATTAGTGTTAAGCTCTTAAAACCAGATCCAATCGATTGCTTGCTATTCGACATCATATTTAGCTGCCATACGAAACAAAACATCATTTTCTTAAATATTATTAATTATACATAAAAATATATTTGACATTAAAATAAGTTTAGTTTCATGAATACGAATAGCGAGCAAACAAATCACATATAGTTTTAAATCACTTGAACCGGTAATTTGTGTTACAATTAAATACTTTGTTTTACATGAAAAACAGTTTTAATATTAAATAAAAGACTAAAAAGGAGTAAAAGGTGTTGACAAGTGAGTGGCAGAGTGGGAGGGCCCCGAAGTTGACCACTTTTCAGGTATAACACGAATACGGAGTACAGTATCAAAGACAAAATGATGACAAGTTTCTGTAAGTGTGTGTGGATTGACATCTTTGGCACTTCTGCCACACATTACTGTCATTTGGTGTTTATCACCAGAAAAGTGGTCAAAATCTGAGTATAGAGTTGTAATCGTAGACCTGAATTAAACCATTAAATGGAAAGTTAATTGCGCTTGAACATTTTGCGATCACCAGAACCGGGAGTTTGCTTTATATATGAAATGGGAGGTCGGGTTTGGACAATGAGATGAGTGGAGAGATGTATGCTTTTCAATGAGACAATGGTTTGAATGATGCGATAAATTAATTGAATGAACACTTCATAAATTAGGCTTTAATTGGGACTATTATATCACATGAGACTAAGTAGTCATATATGAGCCCTAATGGAGTCACATATTATGTGATGTCGGGTAATAGTCGGGCGAGGGTTCGGCTATTGGTTCCGGCGTTGTATACAATGGGTTAGGAAAGTCTGGCGGATGGGGCAGAGGTCCGGCGCGTTTCGGTTTGCGCCGGTAGGCCATCAGCCAACACGATATGGCCACTGCCACCGCTACCAGTGCTAAGAGTGTGGTTAATATCATCGATATAATGAGACCTAACTTCGGAAGACACACGTGTTCTATGTCTTCCACCTTCGGTCCACTGGCGTCGGGATGTACTGACGGCTGGGGATCTCTCTTCTCAAACGTGAGGATAGCGTTCGACTGAACCATAATCTCCTCGCGAAGGGCCCCCTCTTTGAAAGCGTCCGTCAAAACTAGATCTTCATCACTGATCTGTCGGCGTTTGCGTCGACCGTAGGCGTCGACGCCCTCGCAGTTGACGGGCGGACACGACCCGAAACAGACTCTAATATTGCACTGGAATCTCAAGTTATTACTCGACGGGAACTTAAAAGCATTGAATCGGGCCATCAGTGACTTCTTGTGCGGGTCGTACTCCCAATTGCCGAAAATGCTTGAATCAGTGGCGCACCCGTTGGCGTCCGTCACCTCGTACTGGAACTCTCCGTCGTCTTCCATAGTCTTTGCGACACAGCTTCGAGCGAACCCACCGTATATGAAGTCCGGCTGGACGTCCACTTTGAGCAGTAAGTCATCGCCAATCTCTGCTGAGTTGATCTCTTTGCCCTCGAGAGTGCAGATCGACATAATACAAGTGGGCGGCGGACCCGTGTTGGCAATCGTACCCGAAGTGGTAATCATACTGACGTTGAAGCCCAGGGTTATCGTCTTCTCTCCCGTATTGTAAACACATTTTATATGATAAGCTCGAGCTCTGAATGTGACTAATTTGGGATGTTTTTGAATGATCAGCACAAACGACGCCTCCCCGTCCACATGTATGAGCCCGCAGTGGCCGAACAGCACTTTGAAGTCAACAGAATCGCCTTCATTGCTGGTCACCATTCGTCGGCACTGAGGGTCTTGACTGTGACCCTTCACGTATATAATGCCATCGAACCGATCCAATTGCACCGACACCTGAACTCCATCAGCCAAACACATGACCAAAATCTCTGAGGGCGGGGGTATTGTTCGAGACTCGAAATCTGGTTCCACATAACAGCCGACGGCCTTATCGTAAGCGTCTCCTATGCGACCCTTAGGACACGTGCAGATGGCTTTGTGGTCACGGGCTGTACACTCGGAATGCGGTCCACAGATATAACACGGGCTTATACACTGTTTGCTTCCTAAGTCACACTCCCTGTCATTAGCGCAGTCATCGATAGCACGACAGCCATCGATCTGTTTGCATCCCTTGACATATGGGTCTCCAATGGAGTCGACCGGACAGCTGCACTCATAACCTCCCGGTTTGTTGTTACAGATGGCACCGGAACCACAGGTCACGTGCAGACACTCATTTAAGTCGACGCATTCACCGCTCGGATGCAATTCATAGCCGTGCGGACAAACACAGAATCCGCTTCGACTGCCGGTGTATACGCACTCTTCGTTGAGTGGACAGGGATTAGTTGTCGTGCAGTTCTCAGATTTGATGAAACAGTAATCGTTTTCGCGGAAGAAGTTCTGTGGACAGCCGCATGTGTTGCTGTCCAAACAGATTAGGTTTCCGGGACAATGATAGTCAATACCGCAAACGATTTTCTTGAAACATAATTTGAATGGATTTCCTTCGTGTCCGGGCGGGCAGTAACAGTCGGACTTATGGTTCTCTGTCCTGCAGATAGCATTTTGCCCGCATTTATATTCGGCGGCCGTATATCCCTTCACACCAATCACTGTAGTCACAGAACAGGGATCATAACACTCTCCAGAATTGAATTCACATTTCTTTGTGAGCGCACAGTCAGAGTCGGCTCTACAGCCTCGATATGGCGGCGGAATGAGACGACAGCCCTCTCTGTATGGATCGCCTTCGTATTGATTCAAACACTGGCACTCGTATGAGCCCAACAGGTTATGACAGCTGGCATTCCTCGAGCACACTATTCGCGGCTCTTCTATGCATTCATTGATGTCTTCGCAAAGACCGTCGAGTGATAGTCTGAACCCTCGCGGACAGACACAGAATCCGCCGCCAGTGCCGCTATAAATGCACTCCTGGTTGGCCAGACAGGGGTTAGTTGTCGTGCACTTCTGACTCCTCTTTGAACAATAATCCAATTGTCTTTCAAAATCTGGAGGACAGCCACACTTGTTGTCAGCCAAACAGATGAGATTACCCGGACAATTGCCATCAGACACACACTCCACTGGTTTGCGACAGATTTCATATGGATTTCCGAAATACAATGGTTTGCATTTGCATTCTTTACGGTGATTGACAACTCCACAGATGGCATTTTGTCCGCACTCGTGATCATCGAGACATGGACTCAAACACTTGAATTCAATGCAAGCCTTGTCTTCGTGACAGTCAGAGTCGTGAAGACATTCCTGTTTTGGCGCATCCGCGAAACATCCGTCTCCGTTAGGATCTCCTGAACTGGTTGGAGGACACGAGCACTTGAAGTTGCCTACAGTGTTGGTGCAAATGGCTCCGGGACCACAGGGGAACGTTTGCTGTTCACATTCGTTGATATCTCTGCAGAAACCATCGGAAGTGAGAACGAAACCTCGCGGACAGATACAGAATCCGGTCAAATCATTGCCACGATTGTAGACACACTCCTGATTCTGTGGACAGGCATTACTCGTCGAACAGTTGACACTCGTTAGGGTGCAGAAAGAGGACAGTTGTTGGAAAGGTTTAGGACAACCGCAGAAGTCACCCAAACAGTTGAGATTTCCAGGACAGTCGGCATTACTGGTACACGAATCGCGAATAGAGCACTCGACGTATGGGTTACCACGATGTCCGGGCGGACAGAAACACTCAGACTTGGAATTGACTGCTTTACAAATGGCTCCCTTTCCACAGACTCCAGGTCTCGAACAGATATCATAGCACTCTTGAGTGACGGGATTACACTTCTGTTCTTCTTTACAGTCAGAGTCCAGAAAACAGACGGGAAGTGGAGCTCTGCAACCGGCCGGTCCGTACGCATCACCAACCAATGACATAGGACATGAACACTTGAACCATCCAGGCAAATTGGTACAACTGGCACCGGGACCACATGGGACACGTTCTTTCAGACATTCGTTGATATCTTTGCACTCCTGGTTGGCACAGACGTATCCGTTTCCACAATCCTTGTCCACTTCGCACTCAACCGATACTTTAGTACATTGTCTGAGAGGATCACCTGTATATCCGGGAAGGCACGAGCACTGGGCCTCGTGTTTCTCAGCTCTGCAGATAGTGTTGACGCCACACATGCCTCCAATACTACACGGACTCTGACAGAAGCCGTTCACACAGGCCTTGTCGAAGGGACAGTTGTTGTGCATACGACAACCCACAATGCATTTCTGTTTCAAACAAATCCTTTCGAGACCGCAATCGTCATCACCTCTACATTCGGGAGGAATTTCTTTACATTCAACGTCTGGATCTCCTCTGTAACCACTCGGACAGCTGCAGACGGCCACGTGATTGGCCCCAGAACATATGGCTTCCTTACCACAGGCACCGCTATGGCTACACGGGTTCGTACACTTGCTTTTGATACACGCCTTATCGGTGGGACAATGACTCGATGTCCGACAGCCGTAAACACATCGCTGGTTCTGACAGATATGTTCGAGAGGGCACTGGGGATCAGATGTACACTCCGGCGGCGGTAATATTCTCTCGCACAACACTTTTGGATCTCCCGTGAAGTCTGGAATACAGGTGCAGACTCTGTCGTGATTTAATGGCTTACATACAGCGTTCACACCACAGGCGCCAAACAGATTGCATGGGTTTTGACACTTCTTAGAGATACACGATTCCTCGAAACGACAGTTGGCGTCATTCCTACAGCCGTCGATGCATCGATTGGTTTCACAGATCTTTCCGAGAGCACAGGCAGAATCCTGTTCGCAATAGTCGTCCGGAATTGGTTCGCATTTAACGAATGGATTTCCCCTATAGTTGTTAATACATTCACAACGAGGTCTATGGTTGAAGGGCTGGCAGTTTGCGTTGACTCCACAGCTGTTTGGCAAAAGACACGGGTTTTGGCAAATTCCGTGAATACAGGCGCGGTCTTCGTGGCAGTTGTTGTCGAGACGACATCCAGATATACACTGAGTATTCTCGCAGATCTGTCCCAAAACGCATTCGCTATCCTTAAGACATTGAGGCGGCGCTTCAGTGCACACGACATTAGGGTTGCCTTTGAGTCCTGAGGGACAGCTGCAGATGGAGGTGTGGTTAAAAGGCTTGCAAATTGCGTTCCGACCGCACACTCCAAACAGAGAGCACGGGTTCTGACAGATGCCGTTAATACACGACTCTTCCAGACCACAGCCCTGACTGTCGCGACACCCGATTATGCACCGGGAGTTCTCGCACACCAATCGATTACCACAATCGCTGTCCAGATGACACTCGCGGACGTCTTGAAGAGGTCGACACTCGACGTGTGGGTCACCGATGAAGCCCGAGTGACACGAGCAGACGGGTCTGTGAGCGTTAGGCGAACAGTCGGCGTTGATTCCGCAGGCGTTGGCGTATTCGCAGGGATTCCTACAAATGCGGTTATAACACGTCTCGTCGGGCGTGCAGTGATCGTCGTGACGACAGCCCTCCACGCAGTTCCCGGACTCGCAGATGTAGCCGAAGCTGCACTCGAGGTCTGCGCCACAACTGAGCAGTTGATGGGAGTCTTCGCGCTCACAGACGGCGAATGCGTCGCCACTGAACTCTGGCGGACAGCTGCAGACGGCTCTGTGATTCTCCGACTGACACAACGCGTTGCGACCGCAGGCGCCGAACACAGAGCACGGGTCCTGACAGCGCTGGTTAATGCAGGCCATGGTGTAGCTGCACGTGTCGTCCGTACGACACGCGTCGATGCATTTGCCGTTTTCGCATATCTGTCCCGTCCCGCAGTCGCCGTCCTGAAGGCACACCGGGATGATGACTGGTGTGCACTGAACGGTCGCGTCACCAGTGAAGCCGGGCGGACACGAACAGCGGGGTCGGTGACCAACTGTCGTGCACTGGGCGTTCACTCCACATGAGTCCGGGTAATCGCATGGGTTTAGGCATTGCTTGTGAAGGCAGGTCCTGTCGTGCGGACAGTTCTCATCGAATTTACAGCCAATTACGCAGACATTTTGTTCGCACAGGTATCCCAAATGACAGTCCTTATCGATAGAGCATTCATGGGTAGGTATTTTGGTGATGACTTTGCAGTAGTCGTATGGATTTCCTTCGAAACCGTATGGACAGCGGCATTGGGGTCGGTGTAGGACTGGCTGACAGATAGCGTTCTGACCGCATGGTGTTTGGACAGTACAAGGGTTGAGATTTGCTATTATAACAGGCCCTGTCAAACGTACAGTCAGAATCCCTTCGACACCCGGTAATACAGTTCCCATTATCGCAAATCTCTCCCGGATTACAAGCCGTATCGCTATAGCATTGCTTCTGTACGGATACACAGTAGTGGTGTTCGCATACCTTTCCGGGTCCACAATGACTGTTCTCTTCGCACTCGTACTGAATGCTCTGCTTCTCAATACAGTGGACTTTGGGGTCGCCCTGGAAATTGGGCGGACACGAGCACTCGGCCTTATGATTGATGCCTTTGCACAGGGAGTTGAAGCCACACGAAGTTTGCAGAGAACAGGGATCACTACATCTTCTATTAATACAGGACTTATCGAATGGACAGTTGATGTCCGCCCGACAGCCAATCATACAGCGATTCGATACACAGATTTTCTCAGAGCCACAATCGTTGTCGACATAGCATTCCTCCTGTTCGACCTGACATGAAATAGTTGGGTCGCCGGTATAGCTCTCGGGACAGCGACAGATACCATCGTGATTGATGGCAATGCACTGGGAGTTTGTGCCGCATATCTTGACATTACAGGGGTTTTGACACAACCGACTAATACAGGCTTTCGTGAAATCGCAGTCACTATTACTTCTGCAGCCATCGACGCATCGGCTGTTTTCGCAGATCTCAGTGGGTCTGCACTCGTTGTCTGAAACACAGCCCGAAATGACGGAACACTTACCCGCCTGACAGATATAGCCTATGGGACAGTCGTCATTCTTGCGACAAGTGGGCATTTCGAGGCACTGGACTTCTGGGTTGCCGGTGTAGTTGGGCGGACACGTGCACTTCGACCGGTGGTTAAATGGCACGCACTCGGCGTTCACACCGCACGCACCTCTGAAACTGCACGGACTCTGGCATTGCTGTGAATAACAGGTCATATCGAGAGCGCAGTCTTCGTCGCGTCGACATCCGCTGAAACACTTGCCTTTGACGCAGATATGGCCGACCGCACAGTCCTTATCGGCGCTGCACTCGAATCGTGTAATACATTGCCTATGAATACAGAACTTATCGATCGAACAGTCGGTATCTGTTTTGCAAGGAATGGCTTCTTGTATGGGAAGAGTGCACCGAATGATGGGATTGCCTTCGAATGGTTGGGCACACGAACAGACCGGTTGGTGGGCTTTGGGCCGACAAATAGCGTTCTCTCCGCAGACGCCGCTAAACAGACACGGATTAGTGCACTGAAGGCTTATACAACTCTGACTGTCAGCACATCCTCCATCTGATCGACAGCCAGCAATGCATTTGTAATTCTGACATATCTTTCCGGAACCGCAGTCGACATCAACGACACAATCCATTCTTCTGCAGGCAATCTTTGCATTACCCGTATATCTCGTCGGACACGAACAGAATGACTGGTGATTCACACCATTACAGATGGCATCACTTCCACAGGCCGTAGGACTGGCGCAGACGTTGAGGCACTTGCGGTTAATACAGGACTCATGGGTCAGACACTCGACATCAGACCGACAGCCGGACATACATTTTCCGCCATCGCAGACAAAGCCTTGCGGACAGACATCATCGGTGGTACAGATAATACTGCAGAGGCTGTCGAGACACTTCTCGTTGTCGAAGCACTCGATATCAGACCGGCATTGGGCTCGACATACACTCTCTTCACATCGCGAACCGATAGCACACGAGTCGCCGATCGCACCGCAAGAGGTGGTCACTCTGACGCACTCGACGTATGCGTTACCGATTGATCCCTCTTTGCACGAACAGACCTTCTCGTGCTGACCAACACTACAGATAGCGTTAGTGCCGCAGGCGGTAGGACTGGCACAGGGATCGATGCAGAAGTTGTTAATACAGGCATCAGATGAGGCACAGTCTGAATCGGAACGACAGCCAACATTACAGGTGTTTTGAAGGCATATCTCACTGGAAGGACAGTCACGATCTTTGGTGCAATGGATATGACACCTGCCGTTCGTGCACTTCTCATCCACAGCGCAATCCTTGTTAGCGCTACAAATAGGTCGACACCTGTTGTTAGCGCAGAAATGGCCCGAAAAGTGGCAATCGATGTTTGATTGACAGGCAATGGATTCCCTCATACAGCCCACGTTGGCTGTGGGCCGACCCACAAAGTTTTGAGGACAACTGCAACTAATTCGGTGATTGACGACATTGCAGAGGGCGTTGGGACCGCAAGCGGCACTGCCTTCGCACGGATCCATACACTGACTTCGGGTGCAAATCAAGTGGTCATCGCATTGATTGTTAGCCCGACAGCCCGTTTGGCATCGATTTTGGTTACAGATCTCGTTGTGTTGGCATTCGTTGTCGTGTCGGCACAGGAGAGCACAGAAACCGCTGAAACACTTCTCTCCGAGAGCACAGTCTTTGTCTGATCCGCACTCGGGTTTACACCGGCCTTCCGAACAGAAGTAGTTATGCGGACAGTCGTTGTTTGAGAGACACATTCGCATGACTCGATTGCAAGTAAGTTTGGCGTCGCCTGAGAAACCGGTCGGACAGCTGCACACCGGCTGATGGGATATCATATCGCAGATGGCATTCGTTCCGCAAGAGGTGGGGGTATCGCAAAGGTTTTTACAGCTATTGAGAAGACAGGCCTCCTTGAAGTGACAGTCGTTGTCCGTACGGCAACCGACTTGACATCTCTTTTGGGCGCAAATCTCTCCTGTCAGACATTCCTCATCAGTAGCGCAGCCTAAAAGGCACCGACTGTTAGAGCAGACCTCTCGGAGAGCGCAGTCTTTTTCTGAATGACAAGGGGGTCGACACCGGCCGGCATCACAAACCATTCCCGACAGACACTCTCGATCTGAGATACAAATGGGAGGTATTCGGACGCATCCTCTTCGGTGGTCGTGAGGATCGCCGGCAAACCCTTCGGGACACGAACACACACTTTGATGGCTCTCTATTCTACACAAAGCATTTGGTCCACAAGTCTGGGCTCTTTCACACGGGTTCTGACACAACAAATTGCCCGCAAAGTCAGGCTCGCAGACAGCATTGGGTGGACAGTCGGAGTTGCCGTTCGGGCATTCGTTGGGACCGCGACAACCGGGCTCTCCATATGGCGAACCGATATTCTTCTCCGCCGGACAGATGCAGTCAAAGCCTCCGATTTTGTTCTTACAAACGGCCGATCGATGACAACTGTGTTTCGCGCAATAGTTGATTGGTATACAGGCCGCCACCGGATCTCCTTCGTAGCCCTCCAGACACCGACAAACAGCTGAGTGTTGTTCAGGAGAACAGACGGCGTTATCGCCGCATATCCTCTGCTGATGGCACGGATCGACGCACTTGTACTTCGCACAGACCTGATTGTCACGACAGTCTTGATTGTCGATGCATTCAATGGGTTTACAGCCGTACTTATCATCGGTTGGATTTCCTGTAAAGCCGGGCAAACATTCACAGACAGGCGCGTGACTACGGGCTCTGCAAACGGCATTCCGGCCGCAAAGTGTGTTCTCGCAAATGTCCACACAATCCGTATGTCCCCTCTGGTCGGCCCGACAGCCCAAGTGGTCATCGCATTCATTATCTGACGAGCATTTGCTTTCAATCTTTGAGATACACTTCCAGTTAATGCAGTGATAGTCTTCGGCGCAGTCTGTGTTGGACTGACAGACCTGAACGCACTTTCCATTCTCGCAGCGCTCGTTGTTATTACAGTCGCGATGGGAACTGCAGGATATGCGACAGAAGTGGTCCACATAACAGAACTGAGATGAGGGACAGTTGTCGTCGGTATCACAGGACAGGCGTTTGCGACAGCCGGCGATGGGGTCACCGAAGTAGCCCTCTTTGCACTTACAGGTGTAGCTATGGATCTGAGGCACACATACGGCATTATCTCCACAGGCGGTCGACGTCTGGCAGACATCAACGCATTTGTTTTCATAACAGACATTACTCTGTCTATTGCAGTCCAAACTCGTGGAACACTCGACTTTCTCGCACCGGATGTATGGATCTCCTAAGAAGTTTTGCGGACACGAACAGCGAGGCTTGTGGTGCACCGACAGACAACTGGCGTTTACCCCGCAAACGGTTGGGTCATTGCATCTGTCTCTGCATTTAGGAACTCCAGCCACGAGTATACAAGTGGCCGAATCCGGACAATCAGAGTCGCCGTTATAGCAGACATCAGATTCGTGACATCCGGGATGGGTGTATGCATTGCCGACCAGATTTTGCGGGCACTTACAGCTATAGCTTCCGGGAATATTGTCGCAAACGGCAGTGTTATGACACGGGTGTAGTCGACACTCGTCTACGTCCACACATATAAGTCGTCCATTATTTTCAAACCCCTGTTCGCAACGACAGGCCGCCTGTCTGTCCCGTATAACACATGTGCCGTGAGGGCCACAGTCGACGCTATCGCACGCGTTCTCGCAGAGGAAGTTCACACACTGTCTGTCGTACGGACAGTCAGCGTCATGAAGACAATCCACTTTCTGACAGCCATTCGCTCGGTTATAGGCGTCGCCCGTATAGAAGCCAATTTCAGGACACTTGCAGAGCACCTGGTGGTTGGCCACCGCGCATAAAGCGTGGGGTCCACAAGGGTTTATATCGCATGGATTTACGCATTTAGAGATACCATTGAAATCGCTACGACAGGCGGCGTTCTTCGGGCAGTCAGAGTCCCCGCGCGGACACTCTCCTGGGTCTTGACATCCAGTGAATCCATCGCCAATCTCTCCATCAGAGCACATACACCGATAACTGCCGGCAATGTTCTCACAAATGGCTGTTTCGTGACAGGGGTTACTGAGACACTCGTTGAGATCCACACATCCCAGCCCTGTCTTGAATTCAAAGCCGGGGACGCATATGCACTGAGTGTTGGCGCAGATTTGGTTTATACTACAGTCGCCATCCGAACGGCAGCCAGGAATACAGATATGATTACTGCATACTTCAGCGGTTGGACAATTGCTGTCACTCGAGCAGGTCATCGCACAGACATTTCCTATACATTTCTCGCCCTCAACGCACTCAGCACAGGGAGCTCTGCAAATAAGTCCGTGACATAAGTGACCGACAGGACAGCCGGCGTTATCGATGCAGTCGATTATTCTTCTTCTGCAGCCCATTATAGGTGTCGGATAGCCTTCAAAGCCGGGCCCACAACTGCAGGTGAGGTTATGGTTACCCACAGAACAGATGGCATTCGGTCCACAAATACTCTTGATTTCACACGGATTTTGGCACCGGTTCTGAATGCAGGCCTGATCTGAGTCGCACTCGAAGTTGTCTCGACAACCGATATTACAGTAGCCTTTGGAAACACAGGCCTCGTTTGGGGGACAGGAGTCGTGGACTATACACGCCTTAACGCAGAAGTTGTCGACACATCGCTCACCGGCCGCGCACTCAGTGTCGAGCGTACAGACGAAACGGCACTGACCGTCCACACAGGCCTGACTGTCACCACACTCTGGGTTTGACGTACAGTGGCGCGAGACTCGGGTACAACCGCCCAGAGAGTCGGCCTCTCCCTTGAAGTTATCGCGACAGCTGCAGTGGGCCGAGTGGTTGCGGGTCAGACACACGGCGTTGGGTCCGCACTGAAGGCGTTCGCACGCATTCTTACAGAGGAAGACACCGCTCGGATCCGGCAGACAGACTGCGTTTGGAGGGCAGTCTTGATTGCCGTTCGGACACGAGTTGGGATGTCTACAGCCGCGGATGTTCTTGTCATATGGGTCTCCGATATAATCGGGCGGACATTTGCAAGTGTAGGAGCCATGCGAGTCAATACATTGGGCTAAAGGATGGCATGGATTGGATTCGCACAGATGTACGGCCACACATCCGGATGCGTAGGGATCGCCCGCATAGCCAGACAGACAGCGGCAGTTAGGACTGTGCGCCTGAGCTACGCAAACGGCATTAGCGCCGCACCCGTTGATACAGGGGTCGAAACAGTAGTTCTGATTACTACAGGCCTTGTTGTCGGCACAGTCGTGGTCTTTAATGCACTCGACTCGACGGCACCCTTTGCTCTGGTCGTATGCGTTCCCAGTGTAGAGCCCGGTCTGTGGGCACCGACACTCTGGTTGTCTGTTAATCATAATACAAACGGCATTTTTGCCGCACTCGAAGTGAGCGCAACCGTCAACGCACTTACGGATGCCATTGGCGTCGGGATG
>Ga0170475_108196088_pt1 | contig 12518 bp, 12 predicted proteins | sample Soicark_Litter_5_FD_111474 | JGI IMG/M metagenome (GOLD analysis project Ga0170475, IMG submission 111474) | Avena fatua rhizosphere microbial communities from Hopland, California, USA. Combined Assembly of 48 SPs | reverse complement strand
CTGGTGTCACAAAAAGCGATAAGCCCAATACCTCTTTAAACTCTTTTATACTACATCAATCCACATAGCCGTCCTTTAAATCGTCAAAGGACATAAGCGGTGTCGCTGCCGCCAGTCATTTTACCGCGGCGCCTGATTTGTTAGCTGCTCAATTAAAAAGCACCCTGGCAAATTTCGCCGAAAACACAACCAACAACAATACAAATACAATGAAAATTCCAAGCAAAGCTTCTTTCATACAAATTATTATTTTTTTTTATTATTTATTTCTGGAGCCAATAGTGTCGCCTGCACAATTCTAAATCTACGAACTATCTCCTTATCACTTATTCGTTTCATTCCACCCTTCTTAACGTCACTCGTAATGGTCCGCTGGAATTTTTCAGCAGGTGCCTGCTTTGCAGTTATAGTAGACATTGCTTTGCCGCTATCTTGTTTGCTTGGACCTAATAAATCTAAATTGTAAAGATCGGGATTTTGACGTAAAAGAAAAAGCGCTCTATCCGAAAGTCAACGCTGTTTGAAATTGACAGACGTACCTAGCTCTTTATAACGAACCTTAGCGTTATTAATTGTATTAATCTTTTTTTGCTTATCGCGCTTACTACGCAGATGAGGACTACTTTTAAGCAGGTCCTCTTTGTCGGAACGCAGCAACGATCTGAATTTAAAAATGTTACTATCCACGATCACCCGTCAATATCTTGGAGCTATTTTAAAAAATTGGTTTTTTAACGCATAATAGCGTGAATTATAGTGACGAAAAATTTTTACTAACCACTCGTCCTGATATAAAATATATTCGCCTAATGACGGGTACTCTGTAATACTGTAAAAAGAATTATAATAATTGAAAAAAGAAAAATTATTAATATTAATATTAATATAGTTCAACCATAAGTAAAATTTAGAACGTATTAATAAATAGAAAAAATTTAAATAAAATATTACAAATCAAAATAAAAAAAGTTTAACAAAAAATTTACGAAATGACAAAAATACAAAAGCTATTCCTTTTTTACCTTTAACAGTTGTTTTGTGAAGTTTTTTATTATAATGGCTGGAAGCCAATTTTTTCAATTTATCATAATGCGCTAGAAGCTTAACTTTACCTAATTTTTGTTGAAACTTCAAATAACGAAAAAATATCGTTTTATTCATTAAGGAAACAATTCTTCGCTTGTTTCTAACGAATAAACTATTACTCTTAATTAAAATTTTTAAATTACTCTTAAAAGAAGCGGGTTTTGCTAATATTAAATTCAGTATGTTTTTCTTCTGCTTTAAATATAATAGTTTATTCTTTAAAACGAAAATTATCCTATTTTTTTTACGTTGACGTATTTTTACCTCCTTAAAGGCACCTAATATTATATCATTCAACTTAATTAAACAAATTAAAGTAATTTTTTTAAAAGGTCCGGGGACGCTAGCAATCTTTTTTTCATCAGTCTCATTGTTCTTAAAAGACTGCGGACTTCAAAAATAGTCGACATATCTGTGCTTAAGCTGTAAATACTGGGGGCTGCTTTTTTTATATCGCTTTTTAAAAGCAATAATAAATTTTTGATAATGAAACATTTTGTGTAGAAAAGCTTTAAGGGTTGTTTCTCTCCAACTATGATAACGTATATAGTTTCATTTAGAGCCTAAACGTAATTTAGAGGTTTGCATTCAAAAAGCTAACGCCGAATTATACTTAGCCCTGCTTAAAGATCGTTGCAATAATACGCTTTTAGAGCTCTTTGTTATTGTCTTTTTATTCTTGCCTAAATATAAGAAATTTAATTTCCTAAAACCAGAAAAAAAAATCTCATCTTTAAGTTCATTCCTTTTTTTAAAATCGAAAAATAATGCAGTTTTTTTAAATTTGCTCGGCAAAATATTTTTCTGATATATTCTAAACTCCTTAACTCAATCCTGTTTATGCTTAAAACGATACCTATAAAAGCCCAATGGGTAAGCAGGCTTGTGTCTAGTGAAACTGTTAATGGACAAAGGTTCCTTTTGCTCTTTTTTATAAGTATCTCGAGGTTTGTTGTCTCTATTATATTTAAAGTTAGGCTTTTGCTCAGCGCGTTCCTTTGGCGGCATCTGCTTAAATTTATCAAATTTTTTAAACTTATTAGTATAGTCAAAAGGTTTTCCGACTTTATCATTAGATTTAACAGGATTATCAAGTTTCTTTTTTGAAAAGAAATCTGGATTAATCTTGGAGCTTTTTGCGAAAAAAGTTCTGAAAAACTGATTATATTTATTAGCTACTAACATAAAATCAATACAAAATCTAAGCGTTTAAAAAAATAAACTAGCTTTGTTAAAAAAAGATCACGAATCAGACTCATCCTCTAATGCGATCTCAGGTTCACCATCCAAAAATTCCTCGAAACGCTGCATATAGAAATAAAACATAATTAATAATCTATAATATCTTAAATTCACCAATGAGAACATGCTATATCAATCATAGGCCTCTAGAAAATTGAGCTGAAAAGACAAGTTAAAATAGTAATCTCTTATCACCAAGCGTAATGTAGCATTTTTGAAAAAATTAAGATCAATAGCCCAATTCTTCTTGCGTATGGCAAGTATATTAGTATAAAACGTATATTCAAAAATCCTTATAATATTATCATCAACATAAGTAGACATAATATCCAAAGTCAATTTCTCCAAAATATAGAAGAAGTCCAAAGTGATCGGATAAAATTGATATAATAAATTAAAATTATGAATATCTCACAATAGTCTATCTAATTTATGTTTATCCTTTAACCAAATATAACCATAAGATGCATGTCATAAATAATCAAGTCTTAAAGCGAAAAAGGCGAAAAGTCTCTTCATTAATATAAAAACATCGTTATAATAATAAGCGCTCAATTTGCTAAATTTACGAAAAAATTTAGTTCCAAAATAGTAAACTAAAGTGGCATAAATCATATCATAATAAAAATGATGTTCCTTGTTTACCTTCTGAGGCAAATCCATCAACAGCTCATCACGTACAAAATCTTTCTTTAAAATAAAATAATTTAAAATACCTTTATCGAAGAAATAAGCATAAGAGAATTTAGTCTTTAAATAATTAGATAATGTGCCTACAAAAAAAGAAAAATCCTCTGGTAAAAACAATGTTCAGTCAAACAAGTAACGTATCACTGACTTCATCGATGGTAAATAGGCACTCCATTTTTGAAAGAATAACATATAGCGTTGCTTTGTAAAAGACAAATAAGCAAAAAAAATTATATAAGGCGTAAAAAAGGCATGTAAATCCAATAAAGCAGTAAATTCTCTGTCACCGTGCAGGTGCTTGAACAATATCAGAAAACTAAGGAAACTATCAAAAGACGCGCAATATGCGAAGAATTCATCCGAAAATGGTGAGCCCTTTAGAGCCCGCACGTGTAAAGTATAAACAATATACGATACATAATAAAAATCTGCACGTAAATTCTGTATAACCCTAGCATAAGCTAACGCTGAATGTTTCCTGCCTGCCAAGTGCTTTACACTCACATATTCATCTAAATCAACGCGCAAGTCTATATCAATATCTTCTATCAAAAAGTTATTAAAAATATATTCATTGTACTTAACTGCCTTATAATAATCTGTCTCTGCTCGCATGATTGAGAAACTCTTATTATCCACCTTCAGTATAAAATCATCAAAAGTAACCAGTCATCTCTCTAGAAGCGAACTATCAAAAAAATAATCTACAGAAAAATTCTGTTCTATAAAAAAATAAAAATACAACTGCAGGTCCCTTGTTACAAACAAATTCAAACTTAAATTCGAAAAAACCTTCCCGTTCGCGCAATGCAATCATACACAAAAACAGTAATAGTAGAAAAAAAAATTATTAAACCTAATAGAGTATTGTTTAAGCTCTTTATTCATATTAACTAGCTTATAAATATAATCCTCGTAAACCGGCGAAAAAAGAAAATCTGCAAATCTCAAAAAAAACTTATAATGACTATCATTTTTGTCTAAAATAACTTTTTTAGTAGCATATGAACGTTTTAAAATTGACCTGTCTTTGGGTTTGAATTGATGTTTGTTAAAATATAATTTTCTTAATGAATTATATTTATTGCGTTTACTAGAAATCAACGATGTTTTTTTGTTGGGCTTTTTTTTTAAAAGTCAGAATTTCTTTTTTCTTGCGTCCAATTTCGCTCTAAAACGTAAAAAAAATCGCTGTCTTTTCTCTACGCTGAGCTTTCTAAGCTTTTGGTCTAGCCTAATTGCTCTTACTTCTTTTCTTAGTTTCTTTAATCTTTTTTGTAGAATACGAGACGACAAACGTTTAATCAACATTTTTTTTTTTAACGCATTGAGACGATTAAACATGTCGGGCTGAGTCAACACAGAGCCTGTTCGCTTTAACATGTAATTATAATCCTTAAAATACATAAAATTTTTCCAGTTCAATTTGAATTTATTACTAAAATAAGCACGTAGTTTTCAGAAATTATTAAGCAGATAAATTTTTGGATTAAACGCAATATTATTTAACACAAAACCCTTAAAAACAAAAAGGTTGCGCTTAATTAAAAAAAAAAATAAATCCTTGAAAAACATAAATAGAAATTTTTTCTGGCGTTTCAAAAAATTAAAAAAAAATCTTTTTTTTTTATCTTTAATAAACATTGCTTTCAATAAAACCGTCCTAGCCTTAGTAACACCCCAACCTGTTAACGGAGATATAACACGTGCTTTCGTACGTTCTATTATATGATGTCTTAATACTTTAGATTTAATTTGATAATGCCTCATAACAAAATTACTGTTTAATTTAAAGAATTTAGGTTTTAATAAGCCGCGGCTAGCGAATAGAAAATCAACACCACGTCCAAAAAAAGCTTGACTAGAGAAATTAAACAATAATTTTTTAGGAAACTTAACATTTAAAATAACAAATAAAAAAACAGCCGGTAGATTTCTTTTATCAACAAACAACGCCGTTAAAATATATTTAACAACCTTCAAACCGAACAAGCCCTTAGAACGTAATAATAAAGTATTAAGGACATTGTTTTGCACCTTTCAAAAAAAATTATCAAAAATATTTAATAAAAACCACAAAATATCAGAATAGAAATTGACCTCAAAAGATTTAGTAAAATTTTTACCAATTAAATACGACAATTGGCGTTCCTCGTAACGCCTTTTGGACATATTTTTAAATCATAAAGAGTTAAAGAACAACTTACTATCGTCATAACCATTTAAAAAAAAAGAAGTTGATTTGGAAAAAGTGTTCACTAAAACAAACGCTTGTCTAGATAGCTTTACTTTTCCGCTGAAGCCAAAAGTATTAATAGCTGTTACATCATTCCAAGCGGCGTTAAAGGAGGAAACAAAACTGTCAATGTTGAAATAAAAAGAATTAGCCACCCTTCTAAAGCGGTGTAAAGTAAAAGAAAGATCGAAAGTAGTATCAGAGAAATAAAAATTAAACTTATATAAATTCTTTAGTACGAAATCGGCGTAATCAACTGGAAAATAGTCTAATGTTTTATTGTATGACCCAAACGTGTAACGAAAAAAAGAACCAAAATTCGATAATACATCAAAACCGGTGAAAGAAAAACCATCTTGGTACAAATAAGAAAACGGATAATATCAAGTATATGAATTATTATTTTTCGTTGTTGTTACATGAAGATAATTGGATAATAACGTAGATTTATCTTGCTTTGTATTAAAAGAAAGATGCGACCTTACATCTTTTTTCTTATCATAATTAATGAAGCCATAAGTAAGACCTTCATATCTAAAAAACTCAGCCTTATTTTTATCAAAGAAAAATGGAATATTAAATAGCTTAAATGTTCTAAACAGACTTCCGCCTAAGTTCGCAAAACTTGCATCATTTAATACTTTATTTAAGATTACTAACATACGCTATTATTTCCTCTTCATCTTTCTACCTCTAACACCATTATGTGCCTGCACTCTACGTAGATGGAATGAGATAATTTTTATTCCAAATCTAGCTAAGCTTCTTATTAAATAATTCATAGCTTTAACAGCTTTACGCCGAACAAAAATTATAATACACTTAATTTTGAACTTAATCAAGGAAAATTGCAACTTTTTAACTATCATGTCTACAACATGAGGGGCTTTTTTAGCCTTTCTCGTACCTATAACACCGGCAGATCCTGCACTATGACATATTATTGCTTTATCGGACATATCAGTCAATGTTATAAAAACATTACTGTAAGTAAATTTCATATAAACCTTAGCCGTCCTGGGTAATAAGGGACCAAAAGAATACTTATGTTTTATCGGCATATGATTTAATCTCAATCCATTTTCTTTGTACGCCCTAAGCGCCTCATCACTCCTGCATTTGTACGCGTTCTATGACCACGAACAGGTAAATTTAAAAAATGACGTACACCCCTGTAAGCGCGCATGCTATATAGTTTTTTTATATTGGTTTGAACAACTCTTCTTAAGCGAAGTTCACTTAAAGTAAAATTCTTCAGCAAAAAGTAAATTAAAGAAAAATTATATTGATTCAAGTTATTTATAAAAAAAGGATATGCAAAACCCAATTTCGAAGCAATCATTATTGATTTATTTCAGCCAACGTTGTAAACATTCTGCAGAGCAACGCGCAGTTCTTTATTTAAAGCTATTGATTTATTACGAAATAGAAACATAAAAGCTTATAAAAATTTTGACATGGGCTTAATAAAACCGAATCTAACTAATATTTTAGACATATAAGTATAGCGTGTAATAAAATTCTCAGGTTCTTTCAAAAAACACGAAAAAATCAATACATTGCCATAATATACGCAAAAATAGACACAAGTAAATCTTTTGAGTGCGATAAATTTTAACATAAAAATTACATATTTTTTTTACCAATCTTTAAAATTACAATATAACGTGGATACACTAGGCCTCTAATTCTATATACACTGATTCTTTTCAAAAGAAGCATGTGCGCAAAAATTAATTTCAGAAGAAAAACATCATTACTTAATAAAATAAATTTGCGTTTTCTCGCTTTTGCAATAACATTTGCTGGAATATGAAAATAAAAGAAATTCGTGTGTCCAAAGAAGAAACGATATAGCGAATTAGTAATTTTTCTTATACGATAACCTAATCCTTTTATTTTAAATTTTATGTAACTAAAAAAAAACAAACGTTTATAAAAAACTTGAAAATGTTTCAAAATAGCAAAGTAGAAAAATCTGTTTAGAAAAACAAAAGAAAAATTATTTTTGGCTAGCTTATAGAAAAAAAATGATGGAAACTTAAGTACAAAGCAACCCAATAAACCCCTCACAAAAAACAGAGACTTAACCTCCGAGAAAAATAATTCTATTTTCGGTGACAAAATGACTAAACGCTTTTTTATTAACATAAATTAGAAAGTTACTTTTAGAATTATTTCTCCCGACACTTTGTCCATCAATAAACATTCATTACTCGTCATTAAACCCTCGGATGTAGCTACGATATAAAAACCACCTAAAGAACCCGCTCTATATTTGTCATTCAACTTAGATAAACTTCAAAAAATACGCTTACCTGGACGAGACACCATTTTTAATGACGTTATAACTGACACACCTGAACTGTATTTTAAGTATATATATACTTCACCTTTTTTAATTTGAAAACCTCTTACTAATCCATTTGTATATAAAATGTCAACCAGTTGCAACACGAACTTAGTTTTCTTTACGGAGACTATCGTTAAATGTGCACTTAGAGCTACATTAATATTTGAAGTAAATTCCGATAATGTATTTAAAACACTCATAAAAATTAAAAAGAAGATCTACGCATACCTACTAATACACCAGCTGAAGCGAAGCGCTTGCTATGCTGTCTAGACATTTTAAATAGTCTAAAAATTGCCTTCGAATAACCACTAACCACACAAGCTCTTTTGAAAAATGATCTAGAACTAAAAATGCTATAATTCTTTAAAAAACCGTAGAAGTACACACGAGCAGGTGTGTTAAAATTAGGATTATACAATAAGCTTTTTATAACTATTTTATTTATTTCTGATCTAGCATACTGCAGCCTATTTTTTTTCAAATCAAAAATTCATTTTCTAAAGAACATAAATTAAATATATATTTTAAAACTTTCCAAAGTTTGAACAGCAACTTTATCATTTTTACTATTAATAAAAATTTTTAAATTTAAATGCTCTGTTAAATCAAAAAGACCTAAACTAGTTTTCTTCTCGACAAAAAGATTCAAATCACGGATGACAAAAACATAAATAAAATAAGTCAAGAAATGACTTGAGATGGCTAAAAATTGCTCAGCTAAAAAAGGCATAACATCATTAGAAAAAAAGAACAAAGCATTAAAAATATCTCTTTTTGTTAACACCAACTGAATTCTAAAAAAATGTGTTGTCACCCCTAAATTGAAAGCACTCTTATAAAATACATAAGAAGGTTTGTGGCCAATGAAAAAATTAAAAAAATAAAAGTAATTATAAATACTAGTATCAGTTAAATCTTCAAAATCCTTCAAAAAAAAATAAAGTGCAAATTTTTCTATAGCTGGCACCGCAAAACTATGACTTAATACAGATAATTTTTGTATTAAAAGGAAACGCAACAGAAACTTATAATTAAAAGAACAATCTACTGAATTTAACATACGCTAAAATATATATCTTGTCATACAACCCAGCGAAGGCCATTTTATACACAATTCCCTTAATATAGGACCGAAAACTCTATTCGATATTGGTACCACCTTTTTGTTAACAATAACAATAGTGTTTTCATTAAATTTAATATAAATGCCAGGCATCCTACAAAAATTTACCTTTGTGCGCACTAATAAGCCACGCACTAAACTTCCTTTAAAGAATTTTCGTCTCTTTTTTACTTTACCTAAAGCTATTTTTTTGAGATTAAACTTTTTTACTGAAACTAAAATCACGTCTCCTAAAAAAGCTATACGTTTTCGCATAGGACCAAAAACTTTTATACAAACTGCTAATACAATACCAGTTTTATCTGTTACCTTAACAAGAGTACCCACTTGAACCATAAAAATTAATAAATCAATTTAACTACTTTTGTTTGGACGGGTAGTTTTGAGCCTGCATTTAATAAAGCTCTTATAGCTAAATCTCCGCGCACACCACTTAATTCATATAGAATTTGGCCTTTTCTAACTGGACAAACTCAGTGGGAAACGGCTCCTTTACCATTACCCATTCGTGAGCCCACAGCTTTTTTAGTTATAGAAAAATTTGTAAACAACTTAATTCATAAACGTCCGGTCTTTTTCGTTGTACGCCTTATACTACGACGTGCCGCCTCCAACTGATTAAAAGTAATTCTGCAGGCATGCAGACTTTGTAAACCTCAATAGCCGAACATCGGTAAAAAACAATTTTGAGTAACCAAATTAAAAACATTTATGTTGGGTTTATGATATTTTTTATATTTAAGATTGCTTGGACTTTGTTTCATAAAGCTTAAAATAATTTAAAATAAAATTCGCCACCGGCTCTTCTTTTATACAATCATATTTTTACGGTGATCGCACTATTTCTAAGTGGTATAGTAAAATATGCAAAATCCACTACCGCCGTCAATGTATTTAAAGGCACCAATTGTTCTCTAAATCAAGCTGACGTGGCACGATCCTTTCTGGAAAAACGACCTAAACAGTGTATTTTAAAACCTAGAAAAATACCTTCGCGACGATTTTTAAAATTCCGCAGATCCCTGCGATTTTTGGTTGAAAAAACATTTTTATAGTTATAATACCAATAATTGTAGTAAACGAAACGATTAAAAAATAAATTAGCCGCAAAAAATTGTCACTTCAAATTAAATAAATAAGAATAAAAATAGAGACCGTTCAAGTTACTATATAAGTCATCAAAAATTAAATCAATATAATAAACGTAATTTACACGTTTAAAAAAATCCAACCTTTCGTCACCCAAAGAAAAAAAATTATAACAGTTATTTAGAAACTTTTGATTGTTGAAAAATAAAAAACCATAAGCTGAACGATTTCTCATTAATTTTCTCAAAAAACCTACTAAATTACGCTTAACCCTTCGAAAATTATGCAATAAAACTAAAAAATCAAAAAATATTCAAGCACCGGCAACTTTATAATAAATAGCATGACCTTTTACATACAATGTTTGTAAATAAGCAAGAAGATACCTAAAAATACCTTTTTTGTATACCATATCTTGTTCGCGATCTAATACCGCTTTTGTAAAAGTATATTGCTGATTAGCTACCGGCAACTTAGTAAAAAGCGTGATATAACTTAACTCGCGTTTTACGGGATTTAACATCTCTCATAAACTATAACTTTGTTTAAATCTTTTCGCTATGAAACGTGACAGAAATTTTGCATTAACACAAAAAGAATTTATAGAAAAAAATAAAACATTTATACTTGAAAAATCTGTTATTATCGAGAAGATAAATAAGAAAAATTTACGAAAAAACATAAATAAATCTTTATTTCAAATGCCAAAAAAATATGCATATATAAATCTTGAAATAACTAAATGTTTTTTTACACGCGTATTTAATACATTGTGACTTATACTGTTTTCAATATTTCTAAATAAAGTAACAAAAAAAATAAAGCGACTTGATTGTCCACGTAATTTTCTCTTAAAAGTATGTCAACTGAAATATCTCACTATTCTATGATCTTTCATTAAACGCATCGCTTTTAACAATTTTTTTAGATTAAAGTCGCGTGAGAAACTATAAAAAAATAATTTATGCAATAATGAAAAAACAACTAACACTGCTCAATCATTACGTTTGAAGTTTCGATGTAAGGATCTTGATCTACTAGCCCTTAAATTATTAGCAAACATCGGGTTAAGCTCTTTTAAAAAATCCTCAGCTAAACCATCATAAAAATATATGGCCACATTTATGCTGTGATATTTGTGCAACATTTGAAAGTGACTATAGAAAAAACCTGACTTTTCAAATCTTTTTGCCGAAAAAAAGTAGATCAAAAATAATCTTATACGAAATAACATAAATAAAAATTCTGAGTAGTAAACATACTCGGCATATCACGAATCACTTCAAGTTATCGTTCAGCCTAATCTTAATGACGTTGCATTTACTAGATGACCCATAAAATTTACTTCTTTTTCTTCTTTTTATCTTTTTTTAGATGAATCGCTCTACCCATACGCTTACTTATAGCAAATTCACCGAACTTATGACCTATCATAGAGGACTTAACATTTAGAGATAATAATCACACACCATTATGAACACGGAAACGCTTATTCAAGAACTTCTCACTAATTACGGAACTTCTTTTTCAGACTGTTATGGAACGATGTTTATTTAACGCTTTTGAATGAAACACGTTGGAAATATAAGGTACTTTTCAAGTTGCTCTAGCCATAAAATTAACGTAACATTTTTTTCATGATTCTTCGCTTCAATTTATCACGCTGCTTCTTCTTGGTATGTGTTCATTTAGCAATTTTACCCCAAGGTGAAAATGGCGTAACTGGAGGTGATGTTTTACCATTACCACCACCATGTGGATGATCACAAGGATTCATTGCCACACCTCTTACCACTGGACGTTTACCTAGATGCCTGCTCTTACCTGCTTTGCGTCAAACCTCTATATTGTGCAAAGGATTAGACATGTAGCCCAAAGAGCCTATACAAGAGTTAGACAATTTAAAAAATCAACCCGAACGCAACTTTAAAATGACATGGGTAGGAGATTTGGATACCAATATAGCACCCGTACCTGCGGCACGCGCAACCGTTGTGCCAAAGAAAGGCCTCGTTTCAAAATTGCTGATTATAGAAAAAAGACCTATATCTCTAAACAATAAAGAAGAACCTTTGGTGTGTACAATTTTTTGACTATTATTGGCAGCTGAATAAACTTTAAAGCCGACATCAACATTATCGGCTAATAAAACAGCAGCAAACAAACCGTTCTCATACAAAATCAACCCAATGCGCGCCGTCCTAAAAGGATCATAGTTCACACGACAAACATAGGCCAGCGCGTCCCTGCGCAAAAAGAAATCTACCATACGGTATAATCGCTTATGCGCGCCTCCTCTATGGAAGACACATATCTTTCCCGAAAAATTTACGGCTTTCACACTATAAGTGCCTAACCTAAACTTTTTCGAGACCCTCACAAAAATATAAGCTAACAAATTTATAGACATAATTGATAGTTCCTTATTTTTTTGAGAATTTTACACAATATACAGATTTAACAAAAACCTACAAATGGAGAATACTAATTAATTATGCAATATAATAGTAAGTCTATGTGCTTTTTATACATTAGCTATTTTTTGTTTCAAAAATTTCAGCTAATGTATACATAGACAAGTAAATACACCTGACAGGACTCGAACCTACAGCTGCCTCATCATGAGTAAGGCGTTCTACCAATTGAACTACAGGTGTATGGGCACGAGGGGATTTGAACCCCTGGTCCGCAGACTT
>Ga0170475_131335054_pt1 | contig 12520 bp, 13 predicted proteins | sample Soicark_Litter_5_FD_111474 | JGI IMG/M metagenome (GOLD analysis project Ga0170475, IMG submission 111474) | Avena fatua rhizosphere microbial communities from Hopland, California, USA. Combined Assembly of 48 SPs | reverse complement strand
CCGCGGGCGGGCGACCGGCCATGCTGACCGTGCTGGACCGGACGCGTCTCCTGGCTTCGGTGGGTGATGCAGGGGCAGCGACCGCTGGACCGGGCAGCATGCCGACCTTGGACATGGCCGTCACGGCCTGATCCGCCGGACGATCCAACCCAGGGGCGCCATTACAATCACGGGTTTTGCCCACCGCAGCTCGGCTGGGCAGCCCCCCTGATCGACCATTGCGCCCGACGCCACCCTGGCCCGGGCACGCCTGCCCATGCCAGTCTCGAAATCGCGAATGCTGCACCTTGATGTCCTCAAGGCGATGGCCGCCCAGGTCATCGTCTGGCATCACCTGTCTGCCTACGGTCCCATTGCCGAGACCGTGCGAGACCTGCTGCCCGGACTGATGTCCGCGCTGTACCACTACGGGCGCATGGGCGTGCAGGTCTTCCTGGTCGTGGGCGGGTTCCTCGGCGCTCGCAGCCTGGCGCCCGCGCGCGAGCCGCTGAAGGGTACCGTGGCGGAGCTGGGTGGCCTTCTGGGGCGCCGGTACCTGCGGCTGGCCGTGCCGTTCTTCGCGGCCGTGCTGCTGACGCTGGCCTGCTCAGCGCTGGTCGCTCGCTGGTTGCCCGATCTGGTGCCGGCCTCGATCGGGGCCGGGCAGCTGTTGTCCCATGCGCTCTTGCTGCACGGCGTGCTCGGCCACGAGGCGTTGACGGTGGGGGCCTGGTACGTGGCCGTTGATCTGCAGTTGTTCGCGCTGCTGCTGGTCTTGCTGTGGTGGGCCCGCCATATGCCGCGTGCCCGGTCTGCTGCACCGGTGTTGGTGCTTGCCGTCACGCTTGCCTCGCTGTGGGTCTTCAACCTCGACGAGGGGCTGGAAGACTGGGCACCGTACTTTTTTGGCGCCTACGGCCTCGGTGCCCTCATTCACTGGTTAAGCCCGAGCCGCTGGCGCGGGCGTTGGCTGGGAGTACTGGGCCTGCTGGTGCTGGCCGCGCTGACGTACGATTTCCGAGGCCGCATCGCGCTGGCGCTGGCCACCGCGCTGGTGCTGGCCATGCTGCAATGGCGCCACGAGGACGGGCTGTCGCGGCCCGTGGCCGGCTGGCCTGCCGCACTGATCGCTCATCTGGGCACGCACTCGTACTCGCTGTTCCTCGTGCACTTCCCGATCTGCCTGCTCGTCAATGCGCTGTTCGAGCACAAGGACCCGACAAGTTCGGGGACGGCGCTGCTGTCCATGCTGGCCGCGTGGCTGCTGAGCAACCTGGCGGCGCTGTTGTTTTATCGCTGGATCGAAGCACCGGCCGGGCGTCTGCGCCCCGGCTGGCCACGGCGCTGCACGCCTGATCCTTCGCACCGGGCGCCCGGCAGCGGGAGTCAATGGGCGTCGAACAGGCCCATGTCGGCACTGGCCATCAGCGCTTCGATGTCCATCAGGATCAGCATGCGTTCGCTGACGTTGCTGATGCCAGTGATGAAGCTCGTGTCCACCGCCGAGGCCATCTCGGGGGCCGGGCGGATGGAGTCCTGGTTCAGCTCGAGCACGTCGGAGACAGAGTCCACGACCGCGCCCACTACGCGGCCACGCACATTGAGCACGATCACCACGGTGAAGTCGTTGTAGTCTGCTGTTTCGCAGCTGAGCTTCAGGCGCAAGTCGACGATCGGAACGATCACGCCGCGCAGGTTGACGACCCCCTTGATGAACGAGGGCGCGTTCGCGATGCGCGTGGGGGCTTCATAGGAACGGATTTCCTGAACTTTCAGGATGTCGATGCCGTATTCTTCAGCGCCCAGGCGGAATGTCAGGAATTCGCTGCCCGACTGGGATGCCACAGCGGCGCGGGCGGCTTCGTGCCGGGCGACGTGGGCGGCTTCGTGAATCATGTCCATGTGAAATCCTCTGAGGGGTGGGTGCTCGGCGAGGGCCGTACAGGCTCACTATCGGCTCAAATCGAGCCCGACTGAAGCGCAGATGCGCACGAAAAGCGGTGGTTTTTTCCACATGCGCGGAAATTCCCACGTGACCGGCTCCTAACGGGAATTCGTTCACGATATTCCGCTGCTGCCGCGTGACCCCTCGCCCGGTCTTCAAACTTCTTGCGGAAGCTTCATCCGTTGCAGGGCAGGGCCGATCACGTTGCAACGACAACGGCCCGCGGTGCTGATGCACCGCGGGCCGTCATCCCGGCACGCCAGGGTCAGTGACGCGACTTGCGCACCAGGCTGCTCACGTCGAGGATCAGCGCGACGCGGCCGTCGCCCATGATCGTGGCGCCCGAGACGTCATTGACCTTGCGGTAGTTGGCCTCCAGGTTCTTGACGACCACCTGCTGCTGTCCGAGCAGTTCATCGACCAGCAGCGCGACGCGGCCGCCTTCGGCCTCGACCACCACCATGATGCCGCTGACGTGCTCGAAATCGAAGCGGGGCACATCGAACACGCGCTCCAATTCGAGCACCGGCATGTACTCGTCGCGCACTTCCACCACGCGGCCCGAGCCACCGATCGTCTTGACCATGCTCGCCTGCACCTGGAAGGACTCGACAACCGACGACAGCGGAAGGATGTAGACCTCTTCGCCGACGCCCACCGACATGCCGTCCATGATGGCCAGGGTCAGCGGCAGGCGCACCGAGACGCGCATGCCGTAGCCCTCGGCAGAATCGATGTCCACCGTGCCGCCGAGCGCCGTGATGTTCTTCTTGACCACATCCATGCCCACGCCGCGCCCTGACACGTCGGTGACTACGTCCGCCGTGGAGAAGCCAGGCGCGAAGATCAGGCTCCAGACTTCTGCATCGGTCATCGAGTCGGGTGCAGGGATGCCGCGTTCGCGCGCCTTGCGCAGCAACTTCTCCCGGGACAGGCCTCGGCCGTCGTCCCGCACCTCGATGACGATGGAGCCTCCCTGGTGGGATGCCGACAGCGTGATGGTGCCGGTCTCCGATTTCCCTTTCACGACACGCTCTTCCGGCGATTCGATGCCGTGGTCGCAACTGTTGCGCACCAAGTGGGTGAGGGGGTCGGTGATTTTTTCGACGAGGCCCTTGTCGAGTTCGGTGGCTTCACCGAGGGTGACGAAGTCCACCTTCTTGCCCAGCTTGGCTGCGAGGTCGCGCAGCATGCGTGGGAAGCGGCTGAACACCATTGACATTGGGATAATGCGGATCGACATCACCGATTCCTGCAGATCTCGGGTGTTTCGATCGAGATCGGCCAAGCCGGAGGCCAGCTGCTGGTACAGCGCCGGGTCCAGGCCCTGGCTGTTCTGGGCCAACATGGCCTGCGTGATGACGAGTTCGCCGACCAGGTTGATCAGCTGGTCCACCTTTTCCACGGACACGCGCAGCGTCGATGCCTCGGCAGCAGCCGGCGCCTTTTCGGGGCGAGTGGCTTTCGGGGCCTGCAGGGCCGCAGACGACGTTTCCGCACTGGCCGTGACGGCTTGCGCCTCGTTCAACCCCACAGGAACACCCGGGGCGTTGTCGAAGAAGCCGTAGCCGGGATCCGGTGCCTCTTCAGGCGGTGCGCCGGGGGCGTCCTTGTGAAAACCGAAGCCCGGGCCCAATGGCAACAGTGCGACTTGTTCGCGTGTCACATGGAACGTGAACAGGTCGAGCAGGTCGCTGTCGGTGCTGGTCGTGCAGATCTTGAAGCGGCGCATGCCGTCGGCCGGCATCCCGTTGTCGAGCGGCTCGATGGTGCCGAGGTCGGCGATTTCCTTGAACAGCTCGACGAGGTTGTCCGCCTGCTCGGGATTTTCGAGCGGGCCGACACGGAGTTCGAGCACGCGGGCCGCCGATTCGTCGACCGGTTCGGACAGGACGGACGGCGCGGCAATGGGCACGTTCACCACGAGCGGCGCCTTGGCGGCCGGCGCAGCGCCTGATGACATCGCGCGGATGTTGAACAGCAATTCGGTCGTGTCGAGTTCGGCGCTGTCATTGCCCTGGTGACGGGCAAGCTGCGCGCGCAGTGCGTCACCCGATTGCAGCAGCACGTCGATCATCGGCGGCGTGGTGGCAAGTTCATGCCGGCGCAGCTTGTCGAGCAGCGTCTCCATCTGGTGCGTCAGCTCGGCGACGTCCTTGAAGCCGAAGGTGGCAGCCCCACCCTTGATCGAGTGGGCGCAACGGAAGATGGCATTCAGTTCCTCGTCGTCTGCAGACTCGACATTCAAATCGAGCAACAGCTTTTCCATGCGGTCGAGGTTCTCGCCCGCTTCTTCGAAAAATACCTGATAGAACTGACTCAGGTCGATGCCGGCGCTCGACTGCGAGCTCTCGGATGACATCTCGCCCATTGGCGTGCTCCTGGATGAGGATGGAGAGAGGAAAGGCGTCCGCGGTCAGCGGACGACCTTCTTGATCACTTCAATCAGCTTGGCCGGGTCGAACGGCTTGACCAGCCAGCCGGTCGCGCCCGCCGAGCGACCCGCCTGCTTCATCTGATCGCTGGACTCGGTGGTCAGGATCAGGATCGGAGTGGACTTGAATTTGGGGTTGTCACGCAGCTTCTTGGTCAGGCTGATGCCATCCATGCGCGGCATGTTCTGATCGGTGAGCACGAGGTCGAAGTCGCGGCCGTTGGATTTTTCGTAAGCGTCCTGGCCGTCGACGGCCTCAACCACGTTGTAGCCAGCGCTCTTCAGCGTGAACGAGACCATTTGGCGCATGGAAGCAGAATCGTCCACGGCGAGGATTGAATGCATGGCTTTCTCCGGATTGCTCGGTTGATGTCGGTTGTGCGAAGGTGGTTCTTTAGAACAACTCGATGGAACCCACGTCCATCTCGGCCTGTGTGACCGGATTGGGGCGGAGCGGGGGCTCCTCGGCGGCGGCATCGCCGTCTTCGTCATCGGCGAATGCTTCTCGCGCCAACCGGTCGACGCAACTGCGCAAGCGCTTGTGGGTGTGATGGATCAGCTGGGACGCCATGTCCTGGAACTGCAGCGCCGTGACGGCACCGCCCAGGTCCTGCATGACCCCGGAGATGACCTCTTCGCTCTCTTCACCGGTGTGCGGGTGGGAGCGCAGTAGACGGATTTGTTCCGAGGCGGCGTAGAAACGCTGCATCAGCGTGTCGCATGCATCGGAAAGCAGCGTCTGCAGGCGGTCCAGGTCGTTGCTGGCCGTCATGAGATGGTCCTGCAAGTCCACCGCGGCTTCCAGGGGGAGGCACCCCGCGCCGGACGGGCTCTCGGACGTGCCGTCCGCGTCGTTCGCGTCGTTCATCAAAACTCCACACTGAGGTTGGAGACGGGCCGTCGCCGCAAGGAACGTGGCGCACGGAAAGTCATCTGCCTGGATTCTTCGGCAGTTCGCAAGGCGACATAAGGACGATCACATACCGAAACCACGTCCAAATCGTCACGACTCGGGCCAAGCCGTGAAAAACGCCCCACGCCGGGCCGCGTCGCGGGGTTCCGGGCATACTCCGGGCATGTCCTGCACGCCTTCAGAGCAACGCACGCTACGCCTGCTTCACCTCGAGGATTCCGAGGCGGATCACGTCCTCACCATGGCGCACCTGCGCCGTGGCGGCCTCTTGTTCGAAGCCGTCCGCATCGATTCCGAGGCGGAGTTTCTTGCCTCCCTCGAATCGTCCCAGGATTGGGACGTGATCGTCTCCGACTACAACCTGCCTGGATTCTCCGGGTTGGCGGCGCTCGACCTGCTGAAGGCCAGCGGCCGGCCCATCCCGTTCATCCTCGTCTCTGGGGAAATCGGCGAAGACACGGCCGTCGAGGCCATGCGCAACGGCGCGAGCGACTACCTGCTCAAAAACAACCTCTCCCGGCTCATGCCGGCCGTGATGCACGCCGACGAGGTGCACCAGGTGCACCTCGCGCGGCTGCGGGCGGACAAGGAACTCGGCGAGTCCAAGCAGCGGGTGCACGAACTCGTGCAGCACTTGCAGACGAGCGTGGAGAGCGAACGCGCCGCCATTGCACGCAAGATCCACGACGACGTGGGCGGCTCGCTCACGGCCTTGAAATTCGACTTGGCGTGGATCGCCCGGCACACCGATTCCCCCGAGGTGCAGTCCCGGGTCAATTCGGCCCTGGAGACCGTCACCCATGCCATCGAAGCCAGCCAGCGGATCATGCACAACCTGCGGCCGGCCATCCTCGAACAGGGGCTGGTACCGGCCCTGCAATGGATGACCAGCCGGTTCGAACGCCGCACGGGCATCCAGTGCCAGTTCCGGTCGCGGCATGCGCACCTGTCGCTGCCCGCGGGCGTGCCGCTCGTGGCCTACCGCACCGCCCAGGAGGCGCTGACCAATGTTTCGAAGCATGCGAACGCGAGCGAGGTGAACATCGACCTGGCGCTTGCAGGCGGGGTGATGTCGCTCGAGGTGAGCGACAACGGCCGCGGGTTGAATCCCGTCGACCTCGCGAAAGCCCGGTCATTCGGCATCCGCGGCCTGCACGAGCGTGCAGGCACGGTCGGGGGCTGGGTCGACCTCAGCAGCAGTTCAGCCGGCACCACCCTCATCCTGTCAGTGCCACTGGACATCATCGACCAAACCGAGGACGCTGCACATCTTGAACTGCCCGAAGCCGGCCCGCCGGCCCCCCCATCCGACGACTATGACCCCACCTCGTGGGGCGACCTCTGATCTCCTAGGGCACGAGCAGAAATGATCAAAGTGATTCTTTGCGACGACCACGCGCTGATCCGCCGTGGCATCCGCGATACCCTGTCGGACGCCCCCGACATCCAGGTCATCGGCGAAGCCGGCGACTATGGAGAACTGCGCGCCTTGCTGCGCACCGCGGGCGAAGTGGACGTCCTGGTGCTCGACATCAACATGCCCGGCCGCAGCGGCCTTGACGTGCTCCACGTGCTGAAGGACGAGGGCAGCACCATGAAGGTGCTCGTTGTCTCGATGTACCCGGAAGACCAATACGCGATCCGTGCGCTGCGGGCTGGGGCCTTTGGCTACGTGAACAAGGGTGGTGATCCCGGGTTGATCGTCGCGGCCGTGCGCACGGTGGGGCAGGGGCGCAAGTACGTGACGCCCGAGATCGCGCAGATGCTCGTCGAGAGCCTGACCACGCCCACGAGCGAAGCGGCCCACGAGAAACTCTCCGACCGGGAGTTGCAGACGCTCGTGATGATCGCGTCTGGCAAGCGGCTGTCGGACATCGCCGATGAACTCACCCTGAGTCCGAAGACGGTGAGCGTGTACCGGGCGCGGGTATTGGAGAAGCTCGGGCTCTCCAACAACTCGGAGTTGACGGTGTATGCGATTCGGAATGGGTTGGTGGGGGAGTGACGAAGGGCGCTTGCATCAACAGCAGACCCTTGCTCCTGCCTCCGAACATCACCCCTCGGCCGGTTGCTGGATCTACCCCGACAAATGGACCCGCATCGACCGACACCATGCGTGCGCGTCTTCTGCAATGAACGGGGCGACTTGATCGTCCATCCCGTGCGTGCTGAACGCGGCGAGGCGCTGCTACCGGCCCCGCGCTCCTTGGGCGAAGTAGATGACGCTTTTGTCGCTGCACTGCAAGCCGAGCGTGAAGCACCTGTTCCTACCCAGGAGCGCGAGGCACTGTGATCTGTCTGCTGGACACCAGCATCCTGATTAGTTGATCGAAAGCCAGCCTGCAGTGGTCGCCAAGTTGTGTCGATGCGCTGCCCGACGACGACGGCCTGTGCATGTCCTTCATCACCTGGGTCGAACTGCTCAGAGGTGCCAAGCGCGGCACCCGCAAGACCGAGGTCTTGCACAGGCTGGACGTCCTGATGCGGCAGCTGACAGTGATCTACCCAGCTGGCCCCGAGACTTGATCGCCAGGGCCTACGCGGCCAGTTGGTACCGGACCTGGAACAAAAGGCAAGCGGGCGAAGCGAAGCAACGCCCCAGCAACGCAAGCGATAGGCAGGCAAGCGCAGCGAAGCCGCGGATCAAGCCACCCACGAGGACCGGCTTGGCGGGCCGACCCGGGGTCGCCCTTGGTGGCACGAGCGCGAAGCGCGACTAGGGGCCCATCAAAATCCCAAGCTGGCCAGCAAGTCGTCCACCTCGCCCTGGTTCGACACCACGTCGGTGCGCCCTTCCGGATCCACCACCGGGCCATTGAGAACGCTCGCGTGTTCCACCACCTTCTGCGCTTCCGGCGGCGCCACCTGCACGAGCAGCTTGACGAGGCTGTCTTCCAGGTCGGCGGCGAGTGCCACGACCTTGGCGACCACTTGGCCGGTGAGGTCGTGGAAGTCCTGGGCCATCATGATGTCGGTCAGGTGCTGGTCGATGCGCGCGGTGGCGGCCTCGACGTCACCGACGAAATTCATCACGGAGCCGGTGGCCACGGCCTTCACGGGGTCGGCCACGATGGCGGCGGCCATGCGACGGGTGTCTTCGGAGATGGTGGCGTGCTCGGCCTTGGCGCGGTCCACCGAGTTCAGCACCTTGTTGGCGGCGGCACCGGTTTTCTCAGCGATGTAGTTCAGGCGGCTGCGCGCGTCGGGCAGGCCCTCGGCGGCGTTGGCAAGCTTGGGCATGACGCCGAGCTGGGTCAAGGCGTCGTGCAGCTGGCGCGTGATGGCGCCCAGTTGCTGAAAGACCTCGGGCGAGGCGCCCGCGGGGGACAGGGTCGCCGTCGATTCCATTTTCATGATGGATGTCCTCAGGCTGCCGTGGCAAGTTTTTGCATGATTTTCTGAACCTTCTCTTCCAGGGTGGCCTTGGTGAAGGGCTTGACGATGTAGCCGGCGGCGCCGTCCTGTGCGGCGCGCACGATGTCTTCCTTGCGGGCTTCGGCGGTGACCATCAGCACCGGCAGGTGCTTGAGGCTCGCGTCGGCCTTGACGGCGGCGAGCAGCTCGAAGCCGTTCATGTTCGGCATGTTGATGTCGGAGACGACGAAATCGAACTTGGCGTTCTTCAACATGGTCAACGCGACGGCACCGTCTTCGGCTTCCTCGGCGTTGTTGTAGCCGATCTCCTTGAGCAGGCCGCGCACAATGCGCCGCATGGTCGAGAAGTCATCGACGATCAGAAATTTCATGTCCGTGCTCATGGCTGGGCCTCACTGGTGTCCGCTGGGTTATCGGGAGTTCTGGGCAGAGGTTGAGGGTACTGCCCCGTTGTTGTTGTCCGGCGTATCGGTTCTGGTCGAGGATGTGACGCTTTCATCGTTCACCGCGCGTTCCGCGTGGAAGAAGCGGTCTTCGGCCTCGCGGTTCATCACGATGATGCTAATGCGGCGATTCGCCGGGCTCTGAGGGTCATTCGCATCGAAGGGGGTGCTCGACGCCAATCCCTGCACCCGCAGCACGCGGGCGTCCGGCAAGCCGCCGGCCAGCAGTTCGCGCCGCGAGGCGTTTGCCCGATCGGCCGAGAGTTCCCAGTTGCTGTAGCCAAGCACGCCGCTGCCGAACGGGGTGGCGTCGGTGTGGCCTTCGAGGGTGAGCCGGTTGGGTACGTCGTTGAGCACGCCACCGATCTCGCGCAGCAGCTCGCGCATGTAGGGCTTGACCACCGCACTGCCGCTGTCGAACATCGGCCGGTTTTGGTTGTCGACGATCTGGATACGCAGTCCGTCCTTCGTCATGTCGAGGAGGATCTGCGACTTCATGTTCGAGAGCTTCGGGTGGTTGTTGATCACCTTTTGCATTTGCTCCCGCACGGCCTCGAGTTTGGCGGCCTCGGCCTTGACCTGTTCGGCTTTCATCGCCGCGAGGTTGATGGTGCTGCGGCTGTTGTCGATGTCGCCGCGCTTGACCTGGCCGCCGGAGCGGCTCAAATCGGTGCCTCCGCCCTTGATGACGTGAGAGGAATCTCCGGAGCCGCTGCCACCGCTCAGCAGTGCCACTTTGAGCGGGGATTGGAAATAGTCGGCGATCCCTTTCTTGTCGCCCTCGGTCGTCGAGCCCAGCAGCCACATGAGCAGGAAGAACGCCATCATCGCGGTCACGAAGTCGGCGTAGGCGATCTTCCACGCACCGCCATGCGCACCATGGCCTGTCTTTTTCACCCGCTTGATGATGATGGGCTGGAGCTTCTTGGAATCACCGGCCACGGGTCACCTCCGGTGCGGCAGCGAATGAGGGCATCACTTCTTGCCCTTCACGTGACCTTCGAGTTCGGAGAAGGTGGGACGCTCGGTGGAGTAGAGCACCTTGCGTCCGAACTCCACCGCGACTTGGGGGGCATACCCTTGCATGCTCGCGAGCAGCGTTGTCTTGATGCACTGCAGCTCTTTGTGCGATTCGTCGTTCTTCTGTTCGAGCAGGCCGCCGAGCGGTTCGACGATGCCGTAGGCCATCAGAATGCCGAGGAACGTGCCGACGAGGGCCGAGCCGATCATGGCGCCGAGGATGGCCGGTGGCTGGCCCACCGAACCCATGGTGTTCACCACGCCCAGCACCGCGGCCACGATCCCGAAGGCCGGCAATGCGCCGGCGAGTCTGGCGATGGCGGCGACCACCGCGTGCGCTTCGCTGTGGTGTGTGTCGATCTCGCTGTCCATCAGGCTTTCGATCTCGTGGGCGTTCAAGTTGCCGGAGACCATCATGCGGAGGTAGTCGGTGACGAATTCGATGACGTGGTGATCGGAACCAACGGTGTTGTACTTCTTGAACACGGCACTCTCATGCGGGGTGTCGACGTCCTTTTCGATGGACATCAGGCCTTCCTTGCGGGCCTTCTGCAGGATGTCGTACAGGAGCGCCAGCAGCTCCATGTAGCGCGACTTTGAATACTTCGAGCCCTTGAGCAGCGTAGGCAGGGCGGCCAACGTGGCCTTGAGCACCTTCGGCTGGTTGTTCACGACGAACGCGCCCAGCGCGCCGCCCAGGATGGCCATCAGTTCAGTCGGCAAGGCGTGGATGATCACGGTGATGTTGCCGCCGTGAAGGATGTACGCGCCGAAGATGCACCCGAGGGCGACTGCATAACCGATGAGAACAAACATGGTGTTGGAAGTCCGTGTCCCTGAGCCGCTATATCGGCGCCGCACCTGGCGTCTTGAGTGTCAGTCGGCCCGGCGGGGCGCGATCGTTCCAACAGCAGGCAGAACGCACGTCAAACGTGCCACTGTGCTGGTGTGGACCGCGATCTTCCAAGAAAAGGCGGGCCCCGAAGGGCCCGCGAAAGCACTTTTGAGAGTGCCAGGAGGAGACAAGCAAGAAACGATTGCCGGTCGGCCTGTGTATCGGCCGGCCGTCGGAATACTTCAATGCATCTGGATGCCGCCGCTGGCCTTGCCCTTGCCGGCGCGTGCCGGCGGATTGCACAGACCACATACGTAGTGCCTCGAAATCTCGTGGGGGTGGGTGACGAAACGGCCACCGCACTTGGAGCATTCGGTCAGGGTCAGCATGCCGGTGTCGACGAACTTCACCAGGCGCCAGGCCCGCGTCACCGACAGCAGCGCTTCCAAGCCTTGGGCCTGGGTCTGCTCCTGATAGAGCTGGTAGGCCTTGATGACGGTGTCGATCTCGTCCATCTCGGCGACCTTGTTCAGGTACTCGTGGATGTTCAGGAACAGCGAGGCATGGATGTTCGGCTGCCAGGTCATGAACCAATCGGTCGAGAAGGGAAGTTGGCCCTTGCTCGGCGATTTGCCCGAGACTTCCTTGTACAGGCGCAGCAGCCGCTCGTAGCTGAGGTCCGTCTCCGATTCCAGCACTTGCAAACGGGCACCGAGGTTGATCAGCGTCACGGCGCGCTCGATCTGCCTGGCTTCGGTGAGGATGCTCTTGGTCCGCGTCATTTTGTTGTGCTCCTGGGTCGGATCGAACAATGGGACGGGATCAGGCGGCTTCTTGATGGCGGCCGGCCATCAGGATGCTGGCGTGCAGGCGGTTCGTCGTGTCGTTCGACGCCGATTTGCCGTGGTTGGTCAGCAGGCCCCAGACCAGGTCGTCGTCCATGCGGAAGCGGCACAGCAGCGTGTTGCCGGAGGCGATCTTCATCATCTGGGCCGGGCTGAGCAACGCGATCATGGAGGCGCTTTCTTCGGTGATGCCGAGGCGGTACAAGGCTTGTTCGCGATCCGAGCGGATCAGGCTCTGGGCCAGCATCAGGTAGGACAGATTGGCTTCACGGATTTCGGAGAGGATCTGGTCGGCGTTCATGCTGGTTCCTTCGGCGTTTGTTTGTTCGCTTGTCGCGTTGGCTTTATGTCTCAACGTGAAGCGAATTGTGAAACCCGAAGAACAACACCGGCATCAGGTCAGCTCTGTGGCTTGAGTCCAGCTTCTTCCGTAGGTCTTGTCAGACAAATGCCTACATCGCGTCGGCGCAGGCCTCCTTTGTGCCGGAGGTGCAGATGCGGCGTGACAAGCTTCACGCACCGTGTCTGCGCGGGTCGGCCGGAACGCGGGTTTTCCCGGGTCGGATGGACGACAAACGCTGCACGGTGACGGCGGGTTAGCGCCGCGCGGCCTGCGCATTCGCTCGTGCGCCCGGCAGGGCCGCGGTCCAGAGCTTGTCGACCCCGGGCAACCATGGAGAAGTCGATCAATCTCATTCGGTTCGGGACGGGGTCATCGAGTCCTACGAGCT
>Ga0170475_111141421_pt1 | contig 12526 bp, 2 predicted proteins | sample Soicark_Litter_5_FD_111474 | JGI IMG/M metagenome (GOLD analysis project Ga0170475, IMG submission 111474) | Avena fatua rhizosphere microbial communities from Hopland, California, USA. Combined Assembly of 48 SPs | reverse complement strand
GCCACCGGTTTGTTCCATGGCACCGTGGCGAATCCAACCACCGGCAAGGCGCTCCCATTCCAGGGCGCCTTGTTCGAAGATTGGAATTCCGGCTTTGGTTACTTTTTAGGCCCGTCGCAAGGCGGGCAGGTTTATCTCGGACCGACACCTTAAACCGTGATGCACGGGCGGGGCCTCACAGCCGCGACCCGGATTTGGATGTGGCGAACTCGCCTCGGAGGCGAGCAGGGTTGCGCCGCGTCTTTTGCTGTTACGCCGGGGGCAGATGTGGAAGAGGTGTCGGACGGGTTTGTTTGAGAAGTCCTGAACGTCTGATGTGTTATGAGTAGATTGCCAATGATCGTTTCCGCCCTGCGTCGGGCGAGCTTGTGTCTTTTTCCCCTTGCGGCAGCCATGCTCTGGGGGCAGACGGCCCTGGCCCAACCCTCCAATGACAATTTCTCCGCGTCCACGATCCTAACGGGTCCCGCGGGTGTCGTCACCTCCAGCAACCTTGGCGCCACCAAGGAACCCGGCGAGCCTGATATCGCCGGCAACGCTGGCGGCTCTTCGGTTTGGTTCACCTGGATTTCCCCGATCAGTGACGCGGTGAGCTTCTCGACGTTAGGCAGTGATTTCGACACGATCCTGGGTGTTTACACCGGCAACAGCGTTGATGGACTCACGCTGATAGCCGACAACGACGATGCCGGCGGCGGCGCCCTGACCAGCCAGGTCAACTTCGTTGCGACGGCCGGCACCATGTATCGCATCGCCGTGGATGGCTATGGCGGCGACGCGGGGAATATCACGTTGAATTACGGGAAAGGATTCGGGGCGGGCGATTTCCGCTTCACGTCGAGACTTTATTTATTCGGCGAATCCGAGCTGTTCGGACAGATCGCCGGCCGCATGCTGGCGATTGGCCCGCGACTTACGGTGACGCGCACGGGCGGGGCCACCGGCAAGGCTTCCGTTGATTATGTCATCACCAACCTGATGTACACCAATTTTCAGTTCACCACGGTTACGATCACGAATATTTATCTGACGAACCTCACTGCGGGCGGCGCGAGCTTCACGAACTATAATACGACCAATATCCTGGTCAGTTATTTTTACCAGGATAATGAGTTTGGCCAGTGGGTTTATCTGCCGGTGGATAACTGGATGACCAACATTGGCGTTACCAACGTCAACGGGAACATCAGCCGGTCGACCACCAACATCTATCTCGGCACCAATGCCTTCCCGGCGTTCGATTGCCAGAATCTGACGGTAATGACGAATTCAGTGGACACGAATCCGCCTCCGTCGACGAACATCCTGATCACGAATTATGTGTGCACGAATTATATCGTCACCAACTTTGTGCCGACGGCCGTTCCGTTCCAGGACTATTTCCCCCCTTTCAGCGGCACTCTCCTGTTCGACGACTTCCAGATGAGCAGCGACATCTTCCCCTTCTTCATCCCGGATGAATTCCTGAGGCCATTCCCGCCGCCGCCCAAGGAAGTGAACCGTGTGATTATCTCGCAGCTCTCCAATCCCCTGCTCGATCCTTTGGAATCACAGGACATCGCGCCTCCGACTGCCGGGTCGTTGCTGACGAACACGCTCGTGAACATCCTCGATCAGGATGTCGCGGCGCCTTTGCCGAGCAATCCCGGCGGCACTTCCTGGGGGTGGGCTGGAACCAACGTGTTCAACTTTGAGCTAGCCACGATTCGGTGCACCGAAGACGTGAATGGCTTTAAGGTCGCCCGAATTCTGGTGAGGCGATCCACTCTGGACGCCAGCCAGGGAACGACGGTCGATTATCGCATCAATTTTCTATATCCCAACCTGGACGATAACAATGTCTTTCGCGTGTCTGGTCCGAATCGCTTCGATCCGGAAATCCCGTTGCAGCCCGGATCGGATTACGCGTCTCCGACCAACGTAAACAATCGCACTCCCAGCGGCACGTATGTCTCGACGCCTCCGGACTACACGCCGGTGGTTGGCACCCTGAGTTGGGGAGTCGCCGATCTGCAGGATAAGTTTATCGATATCCCCATCAACGACGACACGGACGTCGAATTCAATGAAGATTTGCTGATTCAACTGTATTTCAGCAGCGCGCCTCCGGCCCCTGCCTTAACCGACCGGGCGCTGGGCTACGTTCAGAATTGCGTCCTGACGATTATGTTCGACGACCAACCCGCCGGGGCAGTCGATCGGACGTGGAACCCCGATAACAGCGCGACCAATGATCCACCGTATAACCTGCTTCCGGGCGCCAATGGCTCGGTTCAGGTGGCCGCAATTCAACCGGATGGCCAGTTGGTGATCGGGGGCAGTTTCTCGGCGTACAATACCATCCCACGCAATCGGCTGGCGCGAGTGAACACGGGCGGGTCGCTCGACAGCAGCTTTCTGGCGGCCCCGCTGAGCGGCGCGGACAATTTCATTTCATCGATCGTGTTCGATCAGGGAGGTAAGATGTTCATCGGCGGTGGTTTCGGATCGTTCAATGGCGTAAACCGCCACGGCATCGCGCGGGTGAACGCGGACGGCACGTTGGATGGCGCCTTCAATCCGGGCAGTGGCGCGAGCGACCCGGTTCGCGCACTCGCGCGGGCATTCAATGGGAAGGTCATCGTGGCTGGCGAATTCACGAACTTTAACGGCTTGCCGCAGCCTTACATCGTTCGTCTGAACACCAATGGCGTGGTCGATACGAATTTCAGCTTCTCCACCGGTCCGAATGGGCCCGTGCTCGCGGTGGCGATCCAAAATGACGGCCGGATCCTGATCGGTGGGCAGTTTACCGCAATCAGCGGCGTGCCGCGCAACCGGATCGCCCGATTGAACACCGACGGGACGGTCGACCCCACTTTTGATCCCGGATCCGGAGTGGACGATACGGTTCAAACGATCGTGATCCAGTCCGATGGGCGCATCCTGATTGGTGGTGCTTTCCGGACCGTAGGCGACATCAGCCGCGGTCGAATTGCACGGCTGTCGACGACGGGCGCGGTCGACCTGTCCTTCAATCCCGGAACTGGGTTTGACAATACGGTGTATTCGATTTTGACGCAGACGGACGGCACCATCCTGGTCGGTGGTCTCTTTGATTCGTTCAACCAAACGCGCCGTGTCGGCCTGGCCCGGCTCTTTCCTGATGGCAGTTTGGACACGAGCTTCATGGATACGGGTTACAATCAGTACGCCGGCTTGCCCAAGCATTACCACAGCGATGACACGGAGAGTCATCCTTTTATCCAGAGCATGGTGTTGCAGGCGGATGGGAACTTGATCGTCGGCGGCACGTTCACGCGCATCGGCGGCGGTTTTCTGCGCGATGACGTTCCTTCCGTGGCAATGTCGCTCGGATCATCGGTGGAACCACGCCTGGCCCCGGGAGCATCTCGCTCGATCGCACCGCTTATACCGCGGATGAAAATGGCGGAACATTATTCGTTCGGATGACGCGTGATAACGGCCATCTTGGCCCGGCATCAGTTGGAGTGGTGGCGCTGGACCAGCCACCAGGCCCTGGTTCGGCGGTGGCCAATGTCGATTATAGCTTCGACGCAGCGACCTATGGCCATCCAGTCTGGATCACCAGTTGGCCCGGCGCCACGTGGCAATTGCAGGATGGCACTTTTGGGCAAAACAATGGCGGCAGTCCGACGGTGGATCCCAACACGGTAGGCATTTATGCCGCCAACGACGTTTTCATCAGCATGCTTGACAACAGCGTCGTCGATGGCAACCGGCAGTTTAATCTGGAGTTGCTCAAGCCGGATTCCGGCGATCTTTTCCTGCTGGGTGGAGAAAAGATTCCCCTGGGCGTCGGCTTAGGCACAACCGCCGCCGGTGTTACGATTGTCGACAATGACACGCTGGCCGGAGTGCTCACTTTCGCTTCCACCAATTTTGTGGTTGGCGAAGGCGGGACGAACGCGGTGGTGACAGTGATTCGCACCAACGGCAGCGCCGGAAACGTCACCGTAGCGTACACCACGGCCGATGGGACGGCGGTCGCCGGAGCTGATTACAAATTCCGCAGCGGCACTCTGAGTTTTGGGCCTGGTGTCACCAACAACACCTTCCAGATCCCGATCGTAGATGATTCACTGGCCGAGGATGATGAGACGATTCTGGTCAATCTTTCGCATCCCACTGGCGGAGCCACTCTGGGGAACAGCAATGCGGTGGTCACCATTGTTGATAACGACTCACCCAACGGCCGGCTCAATTTCACGACCACGAACTATACAGTGGCCGAAAATGGCGGGTCCGCATCGATCACGGTACGTCGTTCCGGCGGCAACCTTGGGACCTTGTCGGTTTATTACGCGACCAGCAACGGGACGGCCCGCGCGGGCATCGATTACACCGGCGTAACCAATACGCTGACGTGGAATCCTGGAGACGTCGCTCCCAAGACGATCACGGTTCCAATCCTCGACAACTTGCTGATTGACGGCAATCGCACACTTACGGTGCGGATGTTTAGCCCGACCGTCAATGGCGTGACTAATCTCACGGCCCTCGGCTCCGGCAGCAATGCCGTGGTGACGATTAACGATGACGACGCGTTCGGTTTCGTGGCTTTCTCCCGCCCCTCTTACAACATCAATGAAAATGGCGGGCCGGCGACTGTCACCGTTCGCCGGACCTCCGGCATTGCGCAATCGGTCACCATCAATTTTGCCACCGTGGGGGGCACGGCTGTTCCAGGCTTTGATTATACCCCGACCAATGGGGTGCTGGCATTCGCTCCGGGCGAAATCTCCAAAACTTTCACGGTGCCGGTCATTGATAACATTTTCCAGGACGGAAACCGCTTCATCGGGTTGACTCTCTCGAATGCGGCGCCCGTGGCCTCTCTCGGGTTCCCCAGCACGGCTGTCCTGAATATCGTCGATGACGAAACCTTCAACGAGCCGGCGGGCTCACCGGACACGGCGCTCGATCATAACGCCGGATTCAACAATGATGTGTTCGCGCTGGCGCTCCAGCCCAACGGCATGATCGTTGCCGGCGGCGACTTTACCGTCGCCAACAATGTCCCACGCAACCGGATTGCCCGCTTGAATCCGGACGGCTCGCTGGATACCACCTTCTCCGGCCCGACTGACGGCGTCTTTGGTGGCCCTATTCGCGCCCTGATCAGTCAGACGGATGGCCGCGTGGTCATTGGTGGATTCTTTACGAACGTGAATGGCGTCGTCTGCAATCATTTTGCCCGGCTTAATTACAACGGCAGTCTCGATACTGCGTTCAACCTCGGCTCGGCGGCGGATAATGACGTGTTCTGTTTGGCGGAAACGTTTGTCGACGGGGTGCGCAAGCTGCTGGTCGGCGGCGCCTTCGTGAACCTCAATGGCAACTTCCGGAGCAGCTTCGGACGTCTCAATGATGACGGCACGGTAGACCTGAACTACGGCAGCGGTATCGGCGCTGATGGCGCGGTATATTCCATCGTGGCTTATCCCACGAACAGTGTTCGCGCTGGTCAGGTGCTGATTGGCGGAGATTTCGTGACCGTTCACGGCGTCGCGCGCGGTCATATTGCCCGCCTCAACCCTGATGGCTCGCTTGATTCCACGTTTGCGCCGGTTTCCGGCGCCAATGACTCGGTCCGCGCGATTACCATCCAATCGGATGAGCGCATCCTCATCGGCGGGTTGTTCACCAACGTAAACGGTGTCGCCCGCACCCGTCTGGCGCGCTTGAATCCTGACGGCAGTCTCGATGGCACCTTTGACCCTGGCGCGGGCGCCTCGGATTTCGTTTCGACGATCACGCTCCAGCCGGACGGCCGAATCCTGGTCGGCGGTCAGTTCACGAAATGCAACGGCGTGACTCGCAACCGCATCACCCGCTTGAATACTGACGGGTCGGTCGATCCGCGCATTAATTTTGGCCTCGGGGCCGACAGCTTCGTCAACGCGCTGATCGTGCAGCCTGACGACAAGATCCTGCTGAGCGGCGGATTCACTCATTACGATGGAACCGGCTACAATCGCTTCGTTCGCCTCTATGGCCGTTCGATCAGCGGCTCGGGCAGGTTTGAATTCGATTCGGGCTCCTATACCGTCAATGAGAACGGCACCAACGCGATCGTTAAGATTCGGCGGCGGGGTGGCACCAGCGGCGCTCCGAGCGCCCCAGGCGGGAACGTCTCTGTCACCATGAGCACGAGCGATGGCAGCGCTCACGCTCCCACCAATTACACTGCGGTCGTTACCAACGTGGCCTTCCCGCCGGGGGAAATTATCGGCACGGTCTCCATTCCAGTGGTGGACGATGCCCAGGTGAATGTGGACCGCACGGTATTCCTGGCGCTCTCGAGCCCAACCCCCTCGGGCAATACAGCTCTGGGCTATCCCGCGCTGGGCAACCAATCCACCTCGCTCCTGACGATCATCAACGATGACAGCGCCATCAGTTTCTCGGCGCCGACGTATTCAATCAACGAAGACACGTCTCTTGGATCCGCGATCATTCAACTCAACCGGTCCGGCAGCACCAATGGCAGTTCCTCGGTCGATTTCATGACGCTGACGAATGGCACCGCAGTTATCGGCGTCAACTATCGGGCCGTGACGAATACCGCTTTCTTTGCTCCCGGCGCCACTTACGCGCTGGTGCAGGTTCCGGTCATTCACGACCCGACGCCCCAGGGCAACAAGACCGTCAGCTTGATTCTCAGCAATGCCGTCGGTTCGATCCTGCTTGATCCAATGCAGGCGCTGCTGACGATCATTGATGTTGAAACGGCTCCCGGTGAATTCACCTTCGCCACCACGAACTTTGTCGTCAGCGAGGCGGGAGGCAGCGCGGTGGTTACCGTAAACAGAACCAATGGGCACAGCGGGATTGTGTCGGTCCGCTTCGGAACCACCAATGGCACGGCTCTGGCCGGGGTCCATTACGTTACGACCAATGGTTCCCTTGTGTTCGCCGATGGCGAGTTGGTAAAATCGTTCACGATCCCGATTATCAATGACAACATCGTGCAGGGACCGCGCGTCCTCACGGTGGGTCTGTCTTCGCCGCTGGGCGGCGCCACTATCAGCGGCACCAATGTCGCTCCGGTGACGATCCTTGATGATGATGTCGGCATCGGCTTCTCGTCGCCGGTTTACGCCGTGGGCGAGGGCGCGGGCAGTGTCACCCTGTCGGTATTGCGCCAGAACGGCAGCAATGGCGTCTTTAGCGTCGATTACGCGACCACAAACGTAACGGCAACCGCGGGCGCGGACTATACGACCACCACCGGCCGGTTGAGCTTCGCCAGTGGTGAAACACTCAAGACCATCACCGTGCCGATCCTTGAAGACAATATTATCGAGGGCGATGAAACCTTTAATGTCAATCTGTTCAATCTCCAGCCCTCCAGCGCCGGACAACTCATGATTACTTCCGCGCGCGTTACCATCGTGGATAACGATACTGGATTCTATCTCTCGAATTCGGTTTACACCGTGAGCGAGGCCGGCACGAACCTGTCGGTGACCGTCCTGCGCACCAATGCTTCCATCGCTGATACCAATACGGTGGCCATCTACACCATCGACGGCACCGCCACTGCCGGCTCTGATTACGCGTTTACCAGCGCTGTGCTCTCCTTCACCAATGGCGAAAACTTCAAGACCATCTCGATCCCGATTCTGCAGGATACCCTCGTGGAAGGGGATGAGACCTTCTTTATTGCCCTCACCAACGCGACCGGTGGGGCCCAGATCATCAGTCCGAGCGCCGCTGAAGTGACTATTGTCGATGATGATTCGGGAATCAAGTTCTCGAGCAGCGCCTATTCCGTCAACGAATCAGGCGTCAGTTCGACGATTACCGTCCAGCGAGTGGGCATCCTCACGAATACGGTTACGGTGCATTACGCGACTCAGGACGGCACGGCCACGGCAGGCGCGGATTACATCGCCACCAGCGGTAATCTCACGTTCACGAACGGCGAGACCACCAAGGCCTTCAATGTGCAGATCATCGACGACACGTTGATCGAGGGGAATGAGACCGTTCTGTTGAACCTCTCGAGTGCTTTTGGCCAGGCTTCATTGCAAGTGCCCAATGTCGCCATTCTTACCATCGTCGATAACGATGGCAGCCTGATCGTTCCGGCTGGCGCGGCGCTTACTTCAGAGAGTTTCTTCCCTAACAATGGCGCTATCGATCCGGGCGAAAGTGTCTCCTTCCTCTTCGCCTTCCGCAATTCCGTGGGGACGCCGACGGCCAATCTGGTTGCTACGCTGCTGCCGGGCAATGGCATCACCTCACCGAGCGGCCCGCAAACCTATGGAGTCCTCACTCCGGGTGGCGGGTCGGTTGCCCGCAATTTCGGCTTTACCGCCTCCGGCACTAACGGCGGTACGATCACCGCTACCTTCCAACTCCAGGACGGCCCGTTGAACCTCGGCACCAATGTGTTCACCTTCAGTCTCGGGACCAACGTGACTCGCTTCACCAACAATGGCGCGATCACCATCCGCGATAACACCAATGCCTTGCCATATCCTTCCACACTTACCGTCTCTGGACTCAACGGTTTGGTCGGAAAGGCTACCGTGACGCTCTCGAATCTCGCGCATACATATCCGGCTGACATTGATCTCATGCTGGCTTCTCCATCCGGCCAGAATGTGCTTCTCCTGGCCAATAACGGCGGGGCCAACAGCATTACCAATGTGAACCTGACGCTCGACAGCACCGCGAGCTCTCCTGTTCCGGTTGGTGGCGCGCTCAGTTCGGGCACCAATCGCCCAAATCCGAGCCTGCCAGTGGCTACTTTCCCGGCTCCCGCGGCGCCCGGCCCGTACGCCACCAACCTCTCTGCCATCGTGGGCTCAAATCCCAATGGCACATGGTCATTGTTTGCCATGGATAGTCGTCCGCTCGATGCCGGCAGCATTTCCGGTGGCTGGGTCCTGTCGCTGACAACCGCCGGCATCATTCCGCCTGCGATCAATCTATCGGCAAACATCACGGCCACGCCCAATCCGGTAGTGGTCGGCAGCAACCTGACTTATACGATCAGCGTGACGAATTATGGGCCTTCGACGGCGACCGGCGTCAGCGTCACTAACGTGCTTCCGGCAACAGCGACCTTCGTCTCTGCAAATCCCTCCGGCTATACTCTCGCTGGCAACGTCCTGACCTTTACGAATCTTGGGACCATGGCGCTGGGCGATTCGGTAAACCTCACGGTGGTGGTCCGGCCCTTGGTAGTCGGGACGGTGACGAATACGGTCACTACAGTGGCTTCGCAGACCGATGCCAACCCGGCGGACAACACGTTTGTCAGCCTGGTGACTGTCGCCAGCCCAACAGCCGATGTCTCCCTCAGCATCGCGGATGCGCCCGACCCCGTGACAGTTGGCGGGACACTCACTTACACGTTGACTGTCTCAAACGGCGGTCCCGCCACTGCGACCTCGGTCAGGCTGACCAATACCTTGCCGGCAGGGGTGACCTTCCTCTCGGCTTCGCCCGGCGGCTATTCCATCAATGGGAATGTGGTCACCTTCCCGGCACTCGATATCGGCAGCGGTACGTATGCGACGGCGACGATCGCCGTTCAGCCGACGATTTCCGGCACGATCACCAATAACGCGTCCGTTGGCGCAACCACGACCGATCCATTGAAGGTGAACAACTCGGCCTCGGTAAAGACGGTAGTGCAATCGATTGCCCTCTCCGTCGGCCGCGTGGGCCAGAACATCGTGATTTCATGGCCGGCGTCAGCCACGGGCTACACGCTGGAAAGCGCCGCCAATCTGAGCGGACCGATAACCTGGTCTCCCGTGACCTCGCCGCCGCCGCAATTAGTTGGCGATCAACTGACCGTGACGGTCGGTGTGACCAACGCGAGCCTGTATTTCCGGCTCCACGGCACCGCGCCATAAATGCGGATCCAAATGTCGCCCATTACCAATCAACTTGCTGCTATCAACCCTCAACTCTCCTTGCGCGTGAAGAAGTTCGTTAACGTTTCTGCTCGACGCAACATCAGCCGAATGGCATTCGGCGCCGTTGCCTGTTTATTGATGCCATTTGCTGGTGTTGCTGCTCAGCCCGCTGCGGCGGCCCCACCTGCCAACCTGCGATACGCCGTGGCTTGGGGATCGGACCAGGCACTCCCTGCCCTGGGCGGCTTCGAGGCCTGGGCGGCTCGATATGTGACCGAGAGCCAGCCTGCCAGGGCACAACTCGCCAGTCAGGGGGCTGATCTGGCAAAGGCCCGCCGCGCCGCGCTGGCGCAGCTCATTCAAACCGATCCGGCTGCCGCGCTGGCCGCCGCAGTCCCGGTTGCCGTTCGCGATCAGCTTCCCGCCGCGGTCGTGAGCCAATTGGAAACGCGCGTCTCAGGAATTGGGGATTTGGAAGTCTCGATTCTGTGTCCGGCGAAAAATGGCCCATTAGTTTCCGGCTACGAACGTTATGCGACCATCAACGGCGCCAGGTATCGCGCTTATGTGTATGGCCGGCGATCCTACGAAACCGGCAAGCAAGGGATCCCCCTGAACGGCATTGTGGTGGACGGCGTGATCGCCCTTCATGACAGCGCCTTGCGTGAGTTCGAGACCGCCGAAGCGCCTCCTTCAGGGAAAGCCGTCCAGGTTGTCGGCACGCCCGCGGGGGTGAAAATTCTGGCCGAAGCTGGGGACCAGATCTACCAGTTTAGCTCCGAAGAATCGCTCATCGCAGCGGAACTCCGCCTTGAAACCGCCGAAGAAGGAATCACTCCCACCCCCAAAAACAGCGCTTCGGACCTCATCCTCTCCGGCGGCGGTTATGGCAAAAACGATGGCGGAGGCAATGCCGGCGATCCTCCCACTCCGTGGACCACGGGTTTAAAGAAGGTTCTGGTCATTCGTGTCGATTTTTCCGATATACCCGGAGATCCGACGGGCTTTGGCGGCACCGGCACACAGGCGTTCTTGCAAACGCTGATGGATGGCGAAATCTCCCCTTATTACGTTCAAAGTTCCTACGGCTTGACCAGCCTCACCAACACTGTCACCACGAATCTTTATCGATTGCCGCAGACCGCGAACTTTTACGCGACCGATCCGAATGGCAATAGCCAACTGCACACCGATGCCGAAAACGCTGCCGCCGCGGATTATGCCGTCACCTCCTATGATCGCATCATTGTGGTGTTCTCCGATTTGAGTGGTATTGCCGGTTCATTCATTACCTATGGTGGTTTGGCAAATATCGTCGGGAAAAACGTTTGGGTGAACGGCGAGTTCGATTTCCGAATCTTTTCTCATGAGTTGGGTCATACGTATGGCTTGTTCCACGCCGGCTCCTGGCAGGTGACTGACGGCAACCCGATCAGTCCCAACGGTTCAGCCATCGAATATGGGGATGACTATGATACCATGGGCGCGAATTTCGCGAATGATCACGCCACTGATTTCAACATGTTTTATAAGAACCGCCTCGGCTGGCTGGCGGATTCCAAAGTTTTGACCGCCTCGACCAATGGCGGCACGTTCACCACATTCGCTTTTGACTGGGTTAATAGCGCCAATGCGACGAACGATCAGGTGCTGGCGATTAGATTTCCCAGGGACAACCAGCGCAGTTATTGGATGGGTATTCGCCGGAATTTTTTGGGCAACTCCTCCATGTCTCACGGGGCGTACGTCATCTGGGGGCTTAATCGACCGGGCGCTTTAGGAGGCAGTTCCCAGAGCGAGATCCTTGATCTGAACACCTCCGGCAATTCGCTTGCGGATGCTGCGTGTGCCCTGGGCCAGCTGTTCAGCGATGGAGCCGCGACCTTTTTCCTGCGGCCTCTGGATGAAGCCGGCACTTTGCCGGATCGGTCCATGCGCCTGCAAATCAACAACGGCGGCGCGCCCGCGCTGGTGGTCGCCACGAATTTTCTGACCGGCGGCAATGGCAACAATGTTGTCGATCCCAACGAATGCAATAATCTTTTTATTGTCCTCACTAACAATGGGTTTGCCAATGCCAGCAACATCACGGCTGTTATTTCCACCGCGACTCCCGGCGTTATTATCTCACAAAAAACTTCCGTGTATCCGGACCTCCCGGTGGGCGCCTCGGGCACGAATTTCACGGCATTCGGGCTCAGCACGGCGCCCAGTTTCCTTTGTGGCACCCCCGTGGTGCTCACCATGCTGGTCAAGTCCGACCAGGGTGATACCACGAACATCGTCCAGCTCGCCTCAGGCACCAACACCGCCCCCCTGCGGTTCAATACTTCCATTCCGGTCAACATTCCTGACAATGATCTGACCGGCGCCAGTTCACCCATCGTCGTTTCGAATATTTCCGGCGCGATCGCCAATGTTTCGGTTTCGCTCTTCATTACCCATACTTTCGATTCGGACCTTAGTTTCGAACTCGTGGCGCCGGACGGCACCTCCGCGACATTGTCGGCCAACAACGGTGTCCAGGGACAAAACTTTGGCTTCAGCTGCAGCCCTGATCTGGCCCGCACTACCTTCTCGGACGCAGCTGTAACTCCAATCGGCAGTGGCGTTCCGCCTTATCT
>Ga0170475_127570686_pt1 | contig 12529 bp, 9 predicted proteins | sample Soicark_Litter_5_FD_111474 | JGI IMG/M metagenome (GOLD analysis project Ga0170475, IMG submission 111474) | Avena fatua rhizosphere microbial communities from Hopland, California, USA. Combined Assembly of 48 SPs | reverse complement strand
AGGTTTTTGCTAATGAGCATCGTTTCATAGCTACGTATATTAGTGCCAATTACTGAATGCATATAAGTTAGAGTAACATAGCGTATATATTTATTTAAATAAAAGATTGAGGAAGATTACCTCTTTATAAGAAAGAAAGTGGACATACAGAAATAAATGTTTTATTATTAACTCGTAAATTTTATTAGTTGATTCTTCAAATTTGAAGAAAAAATTTATGACAAAAAAATTTTTTAGCTTATCTTTACTTAATATCTTAGATGAAAGACTATCGATAATTTATTTTACAATAAATTTTTTTTGAACAAACAAAAAACAACCCTGGTAGCTTAATCGGTTAGAGCGGCGGTCTGTTAAACCGATGACGTGGGTTCGATCCCCACCCGGGGCTCTTTCACCTGTAGCTTAATTGGATAGAGTATAGTACTGCGATACTGTGATAAAGGTTCATTCCTTTCAGGTGCGAGTTTGTAATCAAATGCTTATCTAGAACGATCCCGTTGGCTCTCGACTATGACGGATAAAGCAAGCTATAAATACTATTCTTTAAAGGTAATGGTAATCATAGTTATTACAAACATCAAAGAAAGCGCAAATTTTTTTTTAAAGTAATGATAGGTTTTTTTCTTCTGCTTTTAGCTTTAGTATATCTTTTTACAAACATAATTCCGTCCTTTTTTTACTTATCTAACTTTAATGACAAATTCGTTGATTTTCTTTATTTGATTATACAATCTATAGAAAACTTTTTGGGCTCTCAACATTTTAGTCGATTTAGTGTACTTGGGGATATGGGTTCAACAATTTACTTTATTTTTATTGGTTCGTTTGTTGATCCGATTAATATAATTCTTGTAATTTCAGTGACATGTGTATGCTTGGTTTTAAGTGAAAGTCTTTCATACTTCGGAGAACAACAATTCGAAATTTGGCGAAGATCTTTGACTAATCCAGCAAAACGAAGACGTTGGGAACTTGTTACAATAGATTTTTTTTCTGATAGAGAAGGAGCTGAAGCGGACTATTTTGATTTTTTAACAAATTTAACTTCTGTTGATGGTATGTCATGGAGGGAACTTAGGCACTTGGACAGATAGTATTGCACGTTTGCGTTATAATCAAATAGCTAAAGCTGACAGGCTTGTTAAAAAACTTTCAAAGGAAAAGAAGAGGTTTGATGGTCTACAATTAAGTAATGCTGGTCCTTTTATAACATATCCTGACTACGCAGCTTTAGTGTCTGAAATTGATATTGATCGTGATTACCAAAACATATCACATTCTATTATTGATATGCTCGCAGAAGATGCTGGTGAGGTTAGTTGGGAATTGGTTAAAGGCCCAGTACAAGAAGATTATGACAATTATGATGGGATAAGCATGTTTAGCTGGGCTAAATTTGTAAAAAAAGGGTGGGCTAAATACCACTCAAATGAGGATAAATATCATCCCATTAATAACGTGACTTCCCTATTAAAACCTGATTGGGTTCTTCAATCAGATTCTTTAACTTTTCGTCAAGTAGCCTTAGACTCTACGACTGAAAGAGGCTTCGTAATGCCTTCACTTGCACGCTTTGATTTATATCCGGTTACATCAATTGCTGCGTTAGGCCAATTTAATTTACCCTTAGTTAATTCTCATGAAAAACAATCTTATATATTCCAAAATATTGTATACATGAATTCTAATTATAATTTAATGTTATATTTAATGTTTAATTCCTTAATTGAGGAAAAAAAAAAAACATACTTCATGTATAATAATATATATTCGCCTTTGGAAGATAATTTAGTTTATGGTTTTTTTCTGTCATTGATAATGCCTATTTTAAGATTCCTTCCTGATTTGAAACAAACAAAAAAAACCACTAATATCTATAAAATAAATCGAACACAATTTATTGATAATAAGTGGACTCCTACATTTTATTATGCCGATCGTTATAATGAACTAATTAGGGATTTTGAGAGTAAGGCTTTGCGTGATCAATTGTTTACGTCTACACACGCGATTATTCATATATTAGCTAATTATGGATCAAATCTTGATCAGAGGAGTGAAATTATGAGAGAAGAGCGTGCATGTTTAGAAGATCGCTTTCAAGTGGATGGTGCTATTCTTCCTTTGGATTTTGGTTTTGAAGAAGATCGTTATTCCCCTTTTCTTTCAGAAATATCTTCAATTCTAGAAAATAAATTCCCCCTAAATTTTGATATCGCTGAAACTGAAAAATCACGATTTGGTCGGGAATATGAGTATTTAATTGATGGGGACAGTTTTTTTGAACAGGGTGAGGGTTATGATGATGATCCAAACATTTTATATGTCTTGATGTTAGTGTTTGTATTCCTCTCTGCTTACGATTTTTTAGGTTCAACTTATAGTCTTTATCATGTAATTCCTTTATTTTTAATTGGTCCTTTTATTGGCTTTTTTTGGAGATGGTTAGAAGATATTTTTATTAATCAGTACCAGTTACTTTATGGATATTCCGATTCTTTGCATACTCCAACGGATTTTGATGAAGAAGAAGAAGAAGATGATTTAACCGATAGTAATGATGAGGATGAAGATTATTTAGACTATTATCAAAATCCTATGCAAGAGGAACAAGATGAATATGACGAATTCTCCCATTATGATGATATTGATGAAGAGGATGATCTCGAAGATCTAAACACTGATTTGCATAGTAATAGACTACTCCAGGAAGAATTATATGAGGCAAGACAAGGTACTCTTGAGAAAGAAGTAAAGCGTCGTAAATACTCTAAATGGAATAGAGATGAAAACATTGACCAAGATGAAGACCGTTTTCATGTATGGCAAATGGTTGAAAATCAAACTGAAAATTATGCTGGCTTTTATATAGAAGAAGGCGATAATATAGGTTATATTGAGGAAATGTATGATCAAGGTGAGACTGATGAAGGGGTTGGTGAAGATTACGCAAGAGATTATTTTCTAGAAAATAGCAAAAACTATCACGAGGGTCCTTTAACTATGCCTCCGTTTATTGATGGATTTTGGATGGGTAAGCCTTATTGGTTAGGTATGTATATGTGGGTAACTCTTTCTCATCCTTATTTGGACCATGGTGAGGAGGATCTCTCGGATTATAATATACAGAACTGGGGTGATTATGACAAAGATGAGGATGAGGATCATGAATTTGACTTGGAAGGCGGGGATGAAGAAACTTCTGATGTGTCTTATGAAGTGGAAGATCTTGACGTGGACGATGACCTCCAAGGTTATGATGATGATCCTGATACTCAAGTGGAGTTTTTATATGCGGGGGATATTTATGATGAAGATTTCGAGGATTTGGCAGATGTTGAGTTTATAAATGACGTTTTAGAAGACGAATATATCCTTCCTGTTTCTTCGCGTTTTAGTGAAAGAGTAATTTATCTTTTGTTGGACAAGTTTGAAAAATTTTTTTGGTTATAAATAAATATGGTAGTCGCTGACATTTTAATTTTTTATATTTTAAAATTTTTGATCATTATTTTCGCTGTACTGGTTGTTACTATTAGAAACCCAATACAGTCTGTTCTAATGCTGGTCGCTGTTTATCTTTTCACGGCGCTGAAACTGCTCCTTTTCGAAATTGAGTTCTTAGCCTTTACGTATATCACACTATACGTAGGTGCCGTAACAATACTGTTCCTTTTCGTCGTCATGCTTATAGATATTCAACCTTCTGATGATGTTATTATTAGACCTTATTATTTGATGGGTGTTGTCCTTTTTTTATTTATTTTTGGATTAGAATTTGGCTTACATTTCAGTCAATCGTTTTCATTATATAATGTTGTTTCTACCACAAATGAAGAACAAGCCCTTTTGTTTAATACGGTTAAATTACTAGAATCTCCTTCTCACACGCATCTTATAGGTATATATATATTCACCTTAGGTGCGTTTCCCTTATTCATTTTAGGGTTTGTATTATTAGTAGCTCTTATTGGACCAATATTACTTACGCTTTCTCATGACCGTAGTCAACGGCGACAATTAATTCATGAACAAAATTCTGCATCAATTTCCACCAGCATTTTGCTGTTTGAAAAAAAATTACCTCATGTTGAATATTCTAGAAGGGTTAATAAATTTAATTAAGGTGTTCTGCAACATGGTTGCAGTCCCTTTTAGAGACCCTGAGCCAGGTGACGATCGCATTAGAATTATGGAGTATCTTACTACTCAATTATATAATGCGATCGATATGACCTGGCTTCAGGGTGCTAAATTGATCGGTTTTCAAGATCCTGCAAGTCCTATTATGGAAGGTATAATTGATCTCCATAATTACATATTCACATATTTAATTTTTATAATAATTCTAGTTTTATGGATACTTATTTGTATACATTATGATTTTTATCATAAAATCCGCCGACCATGGTATCCTCATTTAGCATGGACTCCTAGAAAAGAATTGAAAACAAATAGAGCTGTAAACCATGGATCTGTACTTGAAGTAATATGGACTATAACACCTAGTTTTATTTTATTAGCAATAGCTATACCTTCTTTTACTTTGCTTTATTCGATGGAGGAAACAATGACCCCTTCTGTAACCATAAAGGCAATAGGCCATCAATGGTACTGGTCTTATGAGATATCAGACCAATCTGATATTTCTCATAAAGAATATACCCATAATATGATTTTAGATCCTTCTGTTTCTTTTGATAGTAATATGTTATTTGAAGAAGAATTACAAAAAGGTGAGTTTAGATTGTTACAAGTTGACAATCCTATAATTCTTCCTGCTGAAGTTCACATTCGTATAATTGTTACATCAGCTGATGTCCTGCATTCTTGGGCTATGCCCGCATTAGGTATTAAAATTGATGGTGTTCCTGGCCGATTAAATCAAGTATTTACCTTTATTAAGCGTGAAGGTGTTTTTTATGGACAATGTTCCGAGCTTTGCGGTGTTAATCATGGTTTCATGCCTATTGTCATTAAAGCTGTATCAGTTGAAGATTTCATACAGTACCTCGCTACAAATACAAAATAAAAATGATAGTAGAATTTTGGCAACTGTTCAGTTTGGTTTTATATTTGTTTTTGATAGCGCTTTTTGGTATCATTTCCGCCCCAGTAAGTATGGTGACTTTGTTGGTTTCAATGGAACTTTTGTTGTTATCAACAAGTCTTTCGTTTATTTTTTTTTCTCTTTATCTTGATGATTTAAAAGGCCAAATTTTTGCTATGTTTATACTTGCGATCGCAGGAGCAGAATCTGCTTTAGGTTTAGCTTTACTTTTGAGTTATTATCGTCTAGTTGGTGATATTTCTATTGAGTCAATTACATCGCTTAAAGCATAGTATCTAATTAGATGGAAATATTCATTATTTGGCTTCCTCTTTTATCTTTTCTCTTTCTTTGTTTATCACCTTTTAGTCTACCCAAAATTTATTACCTTATAATAGGCGTGTCTTCGATTTTTTGTTCAGTTTTTCTTACATTATATTGTGCTATGATGTCCAATATCAAAGATACAAGTACTATTATTAATTTTGGTGATTGGATGAGATTTGGTGATTTTAATGTCGATTTTGTATTCTATTTTGATTTTTTAACATATATTATGGCTTTTGTTATTACAAGCGTTTCTGCTTTAGTACACCTTTATTCTGTTAGTTATATGTCTCAAGATCCTGAATTATTACTCTTTATCTCTTACCTTAACTTCTTTACTTTTTGTATGTTGGTCTTAGTTTGCAGTAAAAATTTTGTTTTAATGTTTATGGGATGGGAAGGCGTAGGGCTTGCATCATATATGTTAATTAATTTTTGGCAAACTCGCCTTTCAGCAAATAAAGCTGCCGTTAAAGCTGTGGTGATTAATAAAATTGGTGATGTATCTCTAATGCTTTGTATGGGTGTTTTGTTTTATTCTTTTGGCTCACTTGACTATTTTACTATTTTTTCTTTGGTACCTCATGCTGGTGATTTAACCATCTCTGGTTTACCTGTAATTGATTTAACTTGTTTATTTATACTAGGTGGGGCTTGTGCAAAATCTGCCCAATTAGGTCTTCATACTTGGCTACCAGATGCAATGGAAGGACCTACCCCTGTTTCCGCCTTGATACACGCTGCTACAATGGTTACTGCTGGAGTTTTTCTAATTGTCCGATGTTCCCCTATTATGGAGTATTCAGAAACTACACTAACAATAATTACTTTTTTAGGTGCTACAACAGCTTTCTTTGCTTCGACCACAGCTTTATGTCAAAACGATATAAAAAGAGTAATAGCTTATTCCACCTGTAGCCAACTTGGTTATATGATGATGGCTTGTGGTTTATCTAGTTATGATTTTGCTATGTATCATCTTTTTAATCACGCTTTTTTTAAAGCACTTTTATTTTTAAGCGCCGGTGCTGTTATTCATGCTATCGCTGATGAACAAGATATGCGTAAAATGGGTGGTTTAATGCATATTTTACCTGTCTCCTTTGTTTGTACTCTTTTCGGCTCTCTTAGCTTAATGGGATTCCCTTTTCTTACTGGTTTTTATTCTAAAGATGGGATTTTAGAAATCGCTTTCTCTTCATATTCTGCTATCGGTATGTTTGCTTATATAATGGGGACTATTTCAGCTATATTTACTTCAATTTATTCTACTAGACTTATATTTTTAACTTTTATTAGTAAGCCTAGAGGTTTTCGTGCTCATATTATGGAAGCACATGATGCACCTTTATTAATGACTATACCTTTAATTGCATTATTTATTGGAGCAATCATTGTAGGTTATTTTGCTTATGGCTTATTTGTTGGTCCGGGTTCTTATTGGTGGGGTAATTCCATTTTTATACACCCTAATCATATTAAAAGTGATTCTGAATTCATTCCTATTATATTTAAACAATTACCTGTTATTTTATCTATGATGGCAGCTTTCTTGACTTTTCTTATTTATTTTTATAGTGAGCAATTTTATTTAATGCCATTAAATAAATTGAAATTGGAATCAAAATTTCGTAATCTTTATTTCTTTTTTAATTATAAATGGTTTATTGATCCTGTTTATAATTATTTTATTGCCAAACCTATTTTAACCAAAATATCTACTGTTACTTTTAAAACAATTGATCGTGGTATTTTACAAACTTTTGGTCCTGAAGGCTTATTTAGCATTGCTTCCTTAATTGTTTCTTATACAAAACAAATATTAACAGGTTTATCCACTCATTACCTTGCATTATTATCATTTAGTCCTATTGTACTTTTTATTACTTATATTTTTGATTTTTTATATACAGATGATTTGATTATTATATTAATGACAATTTGTTGTTTTCCTATTATATATTTTTTCTTAGAAGATAAGAAAATCGATAACCGCAATAAACATTAAAATGACGAAAGAAGAATACGAAAAAATTAAGTTAGACTTTAAGAAAAGGAAATTAAATGCTCAATCAAATATTCCTAATGAGAAAAAAAACGAAGACCCAAGCAAATTAAACGTTATTATGAGTAGTCTTAATTATTTTTCATCGCATATTAGACCTTTATATAAAGCAACGAAACTAAAGTCACACATGCCTCAGCTAGGTATAAGCATAGAAGCTGATATCCACTCAAACGAGCTTGACCCAGCTACTAAGTATGAATTACGTGTTAAGTTATTTAAGAAAATGAAAGACTTTTTTAAAGAACGTTCGAATATTATTTCTCTAAACTTTAGGTTTATCAAATCAGGAAAAAATTTATTAGGAATATTTACCACATGGAGACACGTTGCAGTGCGAATTTTTGTAAGTTTTTATAATTTTCAGCACTTCCTGACTTTAGTTGTACAGTTGTATGTTTTCTTGGTCCGGACTAATTTTCAATACTTAAATGTTAAATCTGTAGATAATTCAAATCGCATAACAGAATCCCTTTTTTTTGAGCGGGGCTTTGATAAGCTAGAGAATGATGAAGAAAACCCTGGTTATGACGAGGAAGTATCTGAAGATTCTTATTTTATGCGCGACAGACAGACCTTATTTTGGAGACCGTGGCAAAATACAAAATATACCTTTACTGCAAGTAATCCTTATAATCTATGGCATGACAAATATAAAAAAAATTGGCTTAAACATTTTAAGGGTATGAAAGCTTCCTTTTTTAAGTATGTTCCTTTCTTTAAACCATCTCGAGGTTTAAGATTTAATTATCCGCAACACCACTTACATTATTTTTCAAGATCACCCGGTTGGAAACTACAAATAGCTTATTGGACAGCTCAAATAGATATGTTAGATGAAGGTTCCTTTAGAACCATTAGTAATATTGAAGAATCCGAGTCCTTCTTTCTTGATTACTTACATAAACATTATGATGAGTCTAGAGAGTCAGCCCATTTTAGAAACAGTGTTTTATATGATCGTATTTTAGGTTCATCAGCTTATTTTCTTCGGTATTTTAAGTATACAGGTACACCCATATATCCTTTTGATTATCGGTTTTCTGCATTAACTTTGTCTGTTATATATAAATATATAAGTAATGCCTTTCGCGTTCGTATTGTTTTTTTTGGTGATTGGTTTGAGTTTTATTATTTAAAAAAAACGCTCGCTGATAGATTTGAGGATTTCTCTAATAAACCACGAACCAATAAATCACTTAAGCGTATTGAGACTATTTTAGCCTATGTAAAAAAATTAAAACGCCTTATAAACCATGATAACTAGAAATTTATTACGTAATTTACTTTCGTATGTTTTTTATAATAATCGTAATTTCTTACGATTAAAAGAATTTTGGTTTTCTACTATACTTCAAACAAATTTAGATGTAATGAAGTATATTAAAAAACCCTTTGCCAATGCTTATTACGAGATAACTACTTATAAGGATAAATTAGCTTTTTATTCAGTTTTTTCATTACTTCTATTCATACCATTTCAGGTGTTGATTGTACTACTTTTAATAGGATGGAACGTTGTGACAATAGGATTCTTAATCATTAAATTAATGATGATGTTAGTATTATTGTTGTTCCAATTTAGACTAATATTTCTTGTTATTTGGCGTATATCGAATAAGGTTATTGTGCTCTTTGCTAATTTGGTTGTCTTGTTTTTTGAACATTCCGTTCTTTTAATTTATGAATTCTATGATTCGATGTATTTTGTTTTTAATTTTATAGTAAGTTTAATCCCAAAACGTTTTTTTATTTCGTCCTTTTATAAGTATACTTATTTAAGAAAATATAAGAAAACGCTAATATTTTTAAAATACCTAATATTTTTTATTATATATATACCTTTACAATACATATTACTCATGATTTTTCATAAAATTTTTGCTAATTTAGATCCTTTCCTCTATTATGTTTTGCATCTTTGGGTCTTTGTTAACTATGTTGAATGGTTAGATTTAGATGAGGATATTCCGGAAATATTTGATGATTATTTTGTTATTATTGCTTTTGTATATATCCAAATGCACTCGTTTTATGGTAATCGTGATTATGCAACTTACGATCAATATATACCGGATTTACCTTGGATTGGTCCTTTTGATGATTTCTTTATCGAAGGGTATCTTGTCGATCAGGATGAAGAAAATGTAATTGCTTCAATATCAGAGGGTTATCCGGAACAAAATATTAATCTTAAAGCTTCTAAAAATTATGGAGAGCCCTCTTTTATAGAGACAAAAGAAAAAGAAACTTAAATAAATCACTATGGATATAGTAAGAGTTTTTTCAAAAATTTTGTTTGCATTTATAAAACATCATCCCCTTCCTTCCGTATCTGCGGATTCTTTAGGAAAAGTACTTCTTTTCTGTGTAGTTTTAAATGCCATAATTCCTTTCTTTATGGTATATTTGAATACATCTCGTGGTATTAAACTGACACAAACTGTAGTTATATCGGCGCTTTCTATACAAACTTTGTTTTCTTGGTTGCTTTTTGGAATATCTCGTGGTATTTTTGCACCAATCGGATTTAAAATGAGTGGTTTAACATATCGAGCTGAAATTGTTAAAATTCCTTTAAACTTCTTACCTAATTCCATTGAGGTAAATTGGATTGTCTTATTTGACGGTTTTGGGTCTTCTTTCATAGTTCTTACCAGCTTTGTTATGTTACTTTGTTTTGTATACAGTTTTAATTCTCCTAAAGAACTATTATCTCGTAATCAGATCTTATTGCTTTTGATAATTAATTTTAGTTTGATTAATTTTTTTATAGCCGGTGATCTTTTTTTCATGTTTTTCTTTTATGAAGGTGTTCTTTTTCCTCTTTTTTTATTAATAGGAACTTTTGGTTCAAGACAGCGTAGAATAACAGCTGCTTTTCAACTTTACTTTTATACTTTTCTAGGTTCTATACCTATGCTTATTAGTTGTATTTACTTATCCAATTTAGCAGGTACCGATGCATTGTATATTCTTAAAGATTTAAAATTAGATTTTGATATTGAAAGTTTATGTTGGTGCAGTTTCTTTCTTTCCGTAGCAATTAAAACACCATTATTACCTTTCTATATTTGGTTGCCAGAAGCTCATCGAGAAGCTCCAACCGTAGGGTCTGTTATTTTAGCAGCTCTTGTATTAAAAATGGGTGGTTTTTTAATAATTCGAGTTTTATTACCAATATTTCCTCAATCATCATTATATTTTGCAAATAGTGTAAATGTTATTTGCATACTTGGAATGATTTATTGTGGGCTTAGCATCTTTCGCGAAACGGATCTGAAACGAATTGTTGCTTATAGTTCAATTGTGCATATGTCATATAGTACATTAGGCTTCTTTACTTTCCAACTTAGTGGCATAACTGGAGCCACTTTAGGTATGTTTGCACACGGTTTAATTTCTGCTGGTATGTTCTTTGCTGTTGGAATGATATACTCAAGATATGGTGCTTTAAATTTAGCAGAATTATCTCAAATTTTTAGCTTGTCACGATACTTTGGTTTTTTATTGCTTATTATCTTTATAGGTAATATAGGTTTACCTGGAACAGCCAATTTTCCTAGTGAATTAGCAATTTTCTTTGCCTGCGCTTCCACTAACTTTTATATTACCTATTTTCTAGCAATAGGTATTCTTATTAATGGTACGTATAATATATGGTTAGCTTCAAAATTACTTTATGGTCCTGCTAATAAGTTAAAGGGTTTTGAGGATGTATCTAAAGCAGAAGTAATTGTTTTAGGCTCATTAGTTTGTCTAATCGTTCTATTTGGTTGTTTTCCTTCGACAATCACTGCAGGTTATATAAATTTTGTTTAATCGCCGTTTTAATTAAAAAATATGCAATTAAATGATTTAATTTGTTTTATACCTGAATTAGTGTTAATGTTTTTGATTGTATTATTTTTAATGGTGAGTATATTGTTATCTAAGCTACCTAATGAAGGTAATTTCACTTATAATCTTCCTTTATTTTCATTAAAGTTTAGTTTTGCAACACTCATCATCACTCTTTTCTTGTATTTTTTTCAACCTACATATACTTATTCACTATTTTATAATCAACTTGTAAGTAATCCTTTTATTTTGGTTTGTAAAGTTTTTATATTATTGTTGTCTATTGTTTACATTATGATGATGCAATCAATTCTTCCTAAATTTAAGGAAATCACGTATGAAATTTATGTGCTGATTTTATCAGCGGTTCTCTCTTGTTTGTTAATTTTAGCTGCTAATGATTTTTTGTCTTTGTATATTTGTTTTGAGTTACAAAGCTTCTCGCTTTACACTTTAGCAGCTTCAAGTAAAACTAGTGAGGAATCAAAAGAAGCTGGTATTAAATATTTTATTCAAGGAACTTTGGTATCTGCTTTTTTTTTATTTGGTGTCTCTTTAGTATATGGCGTTTTTGGTACAGTCAATTTTACAGAACTATCTTTTTTAATGGATTCGACATTGTTATTAACATATCCGATACTTAATTTTGCAATAGTTTTTATTTTTATGTCAATTTTATTTAAACTAACTATCGTTCCTTTTAACGCATGGTCTATTGAAGCTTATGAAGGAATGCCCTTTTACATTACTATTTTTGTTTCCATTTTGCCTAAATTTGTAATTTATATTATTTTTCTTCGATTAGCTTTTTTGTTTTCTGATCTTCTTGAAGCTTTTCCTTTGCTAATGGATATACTTAATTTTTCATCAATTCTAATTGGTGGCTTGGGCGGTTTATTTGAAACAGAAATAATGCGCATTATTTCTTTCTCAAGCACAGCTAATTTAGGTTTTTTATTCTCGGTTATACAAACGCCAGAATTGTCGAATATTGTACCTGCTTTGGTATTTCTAGTATCTTATCTGTTTCTTTTAATAAACTTATTTTCCTTGACTTATTCTTTGGATTATAATCTTATAGGAGAAGAAGAAGAAATTTCTGAAAATAATTCTTATATAAGCAATATTCATGATTTTACTTTTTTTAAAGGGACTCATCCTTTTTATGCTGTTCTTCTTTCTTTCAGCGTAATATCATTTGCCGGTCTTCCTCCTTTTGCTGGTTTCTTTTCGAAATTTTTTTT
>Ga0170475_131898472_pt1 | contig 12531 bp, 7 predicted proteins | sample Soicark_Litter_5_FD_111474 | JGI IMG/M metagenome (GOLD analysis project Ga0170475, IMG submission 111474) | Avena fatua rhizosphere microbial communities from Hopland, California, USA. Combined Assembly of 48 SPs | reverse complement strand
CGGTAATTAATTTCCCCTAAAGCATCCCCCTTCGACAATCTTCAATTAAGAGCATCCCCTAAATGAAAAAGCCAACGCTCCCTAAAACGCTCCTTGTTCTGCTGGTCGCCCCGGCATTTCTGGCGCTTGTGTTACCCGCCAGTCGCCTGATGGCCCAGAGCCAGACGGAGACCAAAATCCGGCTGATGGCCGACGGGTTGCGGGCGCGCGACAACGGTGATTTTGAGACAGCTAAAAAAGACTTTGAAGAGCTGCTGGCCCTTGCTCCCAACGACGCCACGGTGCAGCGCCTGCTCGGCGGCGTAAACAGCGCGATCGAGGCCAAGGCCGCCGCTGCCGCCAGCACACAAGTCGCAGTTACCCCTGTTGCGGCTCCCGCCGCTCCGGTTGCTTCGTCCGAACCGGTTGAAGTCACCTTCCCCAATCCGAACAAGCCCGAGGCCATCAAGTCTGAGCCTGCCAAACCCGTTCTTACCCCTGAAGAAGTCGCCGTCGCTCAAGCCGACGTCTTGGCCAAGCAGGAAAACGAGCGTATCAAGGGTCTGATCAAGCAGGCCGATGCCAAGCGTTCCGAAGCTCGTCGCATGGCCAAGGACGGTCGTTTCGATGATGCTGCCGGCACCCTCGCCGCTGCGATTAAGCTTTTACCTGTCAATGCCTTGACGAAAGACACTCTGGCTGATCTTGAAGCCGAGAAAAACGCCCTGCTCCTTGAGAAAGCGCAATATCTCCTGAAGCAGGGGGATACTGATGGCGCTCGCGTTGCGCTCGAGGCCTACGCCCAAGCCACCAACGATACAAAGAAGGTCCAAAGCGTTTCCAAGTCTATCGCGAAGGTGGAACTCAATCCGCCGCTTCAACCGATCGAAAAAGTTGATCCCAAGTTTATCGAATCGCAAAAAGAGATAGCCAGGCTCGTTGCCAAAGGCCGCAGCCAATATCTCGCTGCAGACGTAGATGGAGCCAAGCAAACCTTCAGCTTGATAGAATCTATTGATGCTAGCAATCCCGAGGCCAAAAGCTTCTTGGCTCGTATCGCCAATGAAAAATCCGCTGTTGGCGTTCTCAATCGGGCGAAGACACGTGCTCAATTGATGGAAGAGGTTGCCAATAGCTGGTCGCGCCCGAATGTCTATATTGATCATGATCAGCCCGTTGTGGATCCAAGGAACCTCCTGCCACTAGCCCAGAAACTAAACAGCATCCTTATTCCCAATGTTAACTTCGCCGGCGTTGAATTGTCTAAGGTGGTAAGCACTTTGACTGCAATCTCCCAAGAATATGACAAGTCGGACAGCGTTAATAAAGGTGTGAACATTGTTCTTATCGATCAAAGCAATAAAAACCCGACTGTTAATATTACGCTGCGCGATCTTTCGCTGAAGCGTATCCTCGACTTCATTGTCGAGGCGACCGGATATCAGTATGAAATCCAGGCGGATGCCATCGTTGTGCGTCCCGGCGGTGAGACCAACACGTTGGAAACAGCATTCTTCCCGGTTACGCGTGCGACCGTTATTCGTATGACGGGCGTCAGCAGCGCAGCGTCTGCATCGCCGGCGGCGGCGGCTGATCCGTTTGCTGCCGCTCCCGCTGCTGCGGGCGGTGGCGGCGGTGGTGGCGAAGCTTCCGGCCTTCGTGCTTTCCTTCAGCAAGCGGGTGTAGACTTCGAAGGCACGGCCAAATCCAGTCTGGCCTATGACGGAGCCTCGATCATTGTGACGCAGAGCTCCCGTAATATTGAGCGCATTCGTAATATCTTGAACCGCTATAACGATGTTAAACAAGTTGAGATCGAAGCCAAATTCATGGATGTTCAAGATGGCGCCCTTGATGAACTGGGCGTTTCATGGACCGCAGCCGGCCATGGAGTTCCGCAGTTTAACACGACGACCGGAGCTCCCATTATCGGCTCAAACGGTCAGCAGGTTAATGTATATAATCAGAATTATTCGAGCAACTATCGCACCTTGGCCAACGCTTTCTCCAGCAATAGCAGCGCCGGAAGCGGGTCGATCGTTCAACAAAGCAACAATCTTACGACCAGCACCGTTGCTGGCGTTACGACGACAACCAGTTCGCCGGGGCCCGCCACGTCCACTCCCATTGTAAACAACGCCCCTGGCCTTCCAGGGAGCGCTAACTTGGGGGCCGGAGCTGCCGCTCTCGCCGTGATCACCGGCACAATTGGCGAATTCAACGTCAGTGCGATGTTGCGAGCCATATCCCAAAAGACCGGGACCGACTTGCTCAGCGCCCCCAAGGTTACGGTGCTATCCGGCAATGCCGCGACGATTACAGTCGCTCAGGAAATGCGTTACCCTCAAAGCTACGGCGAAATCCAAAGCCAGGTGGGTTCCTCGGGTGGAAATAACGGCGGTGGTGCTGCAGGTGTTACCATCACTGCCGGCACTCCCCAAGAGTTCACGACCCGCAACGTGGGTGTTGAACTCAAGGTGACTCCCACCGTTGAAGAAGATGACTACAGCATCAGCTTGGACCTTAATCCCAAGGTGACCGAATTCGACGGTTTCGTCGAATACGGTGGTCAGAGCATCGCCATCTCTTCTGGCACAACCGTCACGGTCCCCTCCGGTTTCTTCCAGCCAATCTTCTCCACACGTGAACTTACCACCAAGGTGACCGTATGGGATGGTGCTACGCTGGTTATGGGTGGATTAACCCGTGAGGAAGTCAAAAAAGTGAACGATAAAATTCCGATCCTCGGCGACATTCCTTTCTTTGGTCGTGCCTTCCGCTCCAAGGGGGAATCGACGCAAAAGCGTAATCTGCTTATCTTTGTGACGGCCAACCTCGTCAGCCCTGGTGGTTCGCCCAAGAAGCAGAAGCTCCAAAGCGTCCAGCCCAGTTCGATTTTCCAAAATCCAACCATGGTCACTCCCGCGAGTTCCGAAGCCCGCGTCCGCGGCAATTGATTTATAACTTGAGTGTGGCTGGAGCCGCACTCACTAAGTTCCAATTGAAGTCAGCTCCTACTTATTCCCCATGTCATTTTTGAAATCAGGCTCTTTATTCCGCACTGTATTTATGTTCTTTGCGGTGGTGTTATTAACGGCAACAACGCATGCCCAAGTTACCCGTTTCGTGGTCACCCGAGCCGGCGGCAACAACAAGGTGGGAAGCGCCACCATTCAGGCGGGAACAACCTTTGCTGTTAAAATAACGGCTGTAGATGCCACGGGAGCGACAGTCACAAACTACAATCAAAAAGTAACCATCAGCTTGCCGGAACCTCGGCTTACGAATGCATTTTGGTATACAAAGACCGTCGCTCTTGCGAATGGTGTGCTGGATAATGTAAGTATAACTCCTAAGCACGGTGGCACTGCGGACCGCAGAATTGCCGTAACGGACGGCAATATTGCCACATATGATGCCGCTCAGCGCAAGGGTGATGCGAACGGATTGTTCAGCATCAGCCCCGCCCGTTTTGAGGTAAGGCTTTCGGGCGCTGATTCATACTCTATCAGCACTTATACCTTGCTTACTGGACAGGAGACTTACGTGCGTATTCGGGCGGTAAACTCCGATGGCACCACGGATGAAACTTACACGGGCTTAGTAAGCATGAGTTCAAATGGTAATACGTTCAGTCCGGTCTTCGATTTCTTCGATGGAAGCACAAATGGTGTTGTGGACGATGTGATCATTGATTGGACGACCACGGCAAGCAATGATACCATAACGGTAACGGATGGCATTGTTACGACTTCAAATCCGTCGGTTGCCGGTGGTGCTTCAGGTTTTTTTAATGTTATTGCACCGGCAACCGGGGCGCCTCAAGTAGGTAGTCCAGATCACTCGCCATATACGGGAAGTTTTGCTACCGGCAACATTGCAGCATCCGGCAGGGTGAAAATTAGCGCTATTGCTGCAACCAATGCACTATATCCCGGACAGTCAGTAGGAATCAGTTTTACTGCGACTAACCCACATAGTGGAACTGCAGCAGCTCAAAATGTTCCGGCTATTCTTTCTCAGCCAGTGCCGGGCCCGATGGACTTTCTTATAAACGTGATCGATGGTTCGGGTGTAATTGTCACTAGCAATATAGTTAGATATGCGGGCAGTATCGCTGGTGACATAACCGCCGACAGATCGGTAACGCTCAAGGGTATCGTAGTAATACCGCAAAATGTTTCTCCTGGTGCTTTGCGTATAGAGGTATCGGCTGGCTTGGTTGGTGATACTGGTGCGGGAGCGGCGACGCTTTTGGGTCAGCCGGATTTGGCGATCACACGTTTCGATTACGCGCCTGGACAATATCGCGGTGGTGATGCGCTTCGATTCGATATGGCATGGACGAATATTTTGGTTACGATAGGGGCCCAATATAACTCAAAAGTTCCGGTTGATGCAGCTTATCGGGTGGAAATTCATCTCTCGGCTAATTCAACATTCGGTGATAATGACGATATTTTAGTGTGGCAAGGCACGGCGCAGGGCAATTCATGGATTGATCCACATAATACCAACATTCTTTTGAACGAGTTGTTGGGCGGCCAGTCAGTTTCGATCAGCGATTCATTTTTGTTGCCCAAAAATGTGCCCGGAACTTTTTATCTCATGGCTAAAGTGAACAGCGCAGGCGGCAGGATAAGTATCTCGGACACTTCTGCAAACTTCGCGTCTGGGTTTATTTCGACAACGGGCAGTTCTGTGCTCACGGAGGTTATTGGTCCTAAAATCGGGACGGTCCTCTATCCCGGTAACAATGTCTGGTTGGCCGCTGAGTCTGCTAAGATTTCATTGCTTCCAGATAAGAGTCCTGATACTTCACGCATCAGTCTCCCACCTAGCAATCCACAACTAGGCGCAATTATTGAATCACAGGGCTTGAGCGATCAACCTTCAATCAATCAAAATGGACGGTTTACCGCCTTTCAGAGTTTGGGCGCAATGTCGACGACAGGTGCTGCTGGGACTACTTATAATGTTTATTTATGCGATTCCTTGCTGAACTCAACCACGCTGCTTTCTCCTGCGGCAAACACTACTCAGGCGAATGGTAGCAGTATTCATCCGCGTATCAATAGTGATGCTCGTTATGTAGTATATCAGTCGGCCGCCTCCAATTTGGTTAATGGAGATACCAATGGATATATTGATATTTTTCTGCGGGACACTTTTAAGAATACTACTGTAAGGATTAATTCATCGTCAGCATTTCAGAGTAACCAAGATAGTTCTTTGCCTGATATAAGTGGAGATGGTAGGTTTATCGTGTTTGAGTCAAATGCAAGCAACATTCCAGTTGTGGACGCTGTTGCCAAATTGCCAATACCGAACCCGAATCCATTTAAGTTAAGACAGATTTTTATCTATGATCGCGATTCCGATGCGAATGGCATTTTTGATGAGGCTGGGAAAACCACCTATATAATGGTTTCGAGAGATTCCTCTGTGGGTGGAAAGGCGGGCAACGCTAATAGTAATACACCCCGCATTTCGCGTGATGGAAACTTTGTTGTTTTCAGCACAACAGCATCCAATCTTATCTCTACAGCGACTCCGTTTTCGCAAGTAGTTCGGTGGAGACGCGCTAACGGAGCATTGGCCACTGTATCGGCAACCCCTTCGAGCACGCAGTTGGCTGATGGGGACACTGCTTACCCTGTGATCAATTCAACTGGTCAATATGTCGTCTTCGCGTCGCGTGCCCACAACCTTACAACCAATCCATCTGATGAAGGTATTCCCCATTTATTCCGAGTTGCGCTCAATACTTCAGGTGTTGTAAATGAAGCGGTTCGGATAAATGGTTACGTTGGAGCCTCAGCAACAGCCACGATTGATACAGCCAGTGGCACTATATTCGCAATTAATCTGACCAATGCGGGTTCTGGATATACAAGTGCGCCCGGAGTTTCGATCAAAGGAGGCGGAGGGACTGGTGCGTATGCAACGGCGAACTTCGATTCGTTTACCGGCAAGGTTACCGGTATAACCCTCATAAGGCCGGGTTCTGGTTACACATCGGTACCAACTGTAACGGTGGGAACTATTGGAGTGATCGAACCTGGCGATCTCCCGTTCTCTCAATTCTTGGATTTAGGTAGCTTTGAGCCAGCGATCTCCGATGACGGTAAAACCGTGACTTATGTGAGTGAATCAGTGAATCTATTGCCTCCTGTAGCCGTGCATCATATTGACCGGACCACTTATCAAAGTACAGCGGTTCAAAATTACGAAGATCGGGATGATGCTGCGGATGTGTATGTCTCTGATCTTACGAATCCATTACGGCCGGTTAATAATCGTGTGTCGGTGAGTAAGTTTGGATATGAAGCGACAACCACTGATGTTAGCGGACTTGCAACCTCACAAATCGTCCAATCTCGCTCGCCTGCCATTTCGGGTGACGGTGGCTATATTGCGTTTACCTCTGATGCAAAAGGGCATAATGGATTAATTTTCGATTACACAAACTTTGATTATCTCGCTAATAATTCGGTTAAGGATATTTATATTTATAATGCAAAGCGGAGCTTGCCTACCATAGTTACAGATCTTCCTGCTGTAGCTTTAAACTTGACAGCTGCGTTAAGTGTGAGTGCCAACTTGGACTTGCCGCTTGCGGCGACTATTACCGCTAATCCACGGCCCATTGCCCAAGTTGAGTTCTATGCTGATGGACTCTTGGTTGATACGGTTACTGCGCCAACGGTTGTCGGGAGCGGGCAATATGCCGGCACATTTAAGGTTAGCACACTTAATATCGCCGCAATCCGGACTTTTACGGTGGTCGCAGTCGCGGTCGATTCGCTTGGCGCTCGCTCGCTTGAATCGAATGCCACATTGGTTACCGTAAATCCGGTCATAGGTAAGTTGCCATTCGTCGCCCTTACTAATCCGAATGCGGCAATTTCTGTGAGCAATGTATCTCAACTTCTTGTCCAAGCTAACTCTTCAGATGCTGATGGTTCCATAACCGCCGTAGCGTTTTATCTCGATGGGCTATTAGTTGCAACAGGTTCGCCTGATGGGGTGTTTAATTATCAGGGTAGTTTTTCGACGAGTGGATTTGTGCCCGGAGTGCATACACTAACTGCACAGGCTCGGGACAATTCAGGGAATACCGTCATCTCGGCTCCAATTGCCTTATCGATTGCACCTGCAACTTCATCAGCACCCACTGCAGTTCTCGGGGCGCTTCCGACCACACTTGCTGCTGGTTTGAATATTCCAGTTAAGGGAACCGGCACGCCTGCTTCCGGCCAGAAAATAGCTACTATTAAAATATATTCCAATGGTCTGTTGGTTGCGTCGTTGAACAATGCACCGAATGGAGTATTCTCAGGTGATCCACGCAACGATTTCATCGCTGCCACGGCCGGTTCAATTGATTTGTCCTTCACCTTTACGCCCGACACCCCCAATACGACTTATAATCTATATGTAGTTGTGACGGATTTTGGCGGAAACACAGTCACGTCCGCAACCAAATCAGTGGCTGTTGGTGCGACTGCCCCTGCTTCAGCTAAGGACACGGTTGAAAAGGTTTATCAAAGTTTGTTCCTGCGTAGTGCGACTTCTGCTGAACTTAAATCTGCTATCAGTTTATATGGGAATAACCTTACGGCTGCGCAAATAGCTGCGTTAGCAGTTCAATCGTCCGAGTTTAGGGATAATGGTGGAGAAATCATCCTCTCTTATCTTGCGGCTTGGGGACGGTATCCCAGCTACGACGAGTATTCCGCCCTGCTCACCCAAAGGGCATTGGGTGGCACCGATGTTGATTTCGTTGCTGATATATTCGCATCGCCGGAGTATCAGGCTCTTTACGGTGATCGATGATTTGATGATCACCCAGTTTGCCCAATATGGCCTTATTCAGACCTTTGCTCTTCGTTCATACCGTAATCTTTACGGGACAGGCACGGGCACGGTCACAACCAATATGATCACCCAGCAAATGTTCTATAATATATCGACTCTTCAACAGGCGCCTGCCCAAGCGTTGGTGACATTTGTTAACGCCAACTTAGGAGGAGGGAAAGACGGGGTATTGCTCACGAAATTACGCATAGCGGGGCTGATCATAGTATTGTCCAATAATATTCCGACTACTGCGGAGGTGGAAGGGCTTGTTAAGGTGCCATTGACCAGCATCGCTCAGTATTATTCGGTCGGCACATCTCCGACTAATTTCGCACCAATCTTTATCCTGCAGCCCGGTGGATCTAGTGTAGGCATTGGTTCCAAGCGAACATTGGGTCCTGTTGCTGTGATCGGGTGGCCCACTCCGTCCATTCAATGGTTTAAGGATGGAACTGCAATTGCGGGGGCAACAGCTTTAAAATATGTCACTCCAATTCAGACTACCGCAGGAGCCTTTACATATATGGTAAAGGCCACAAATGCCGCAGGAGTCGTTTCCTCTACCTCGATTACTTTGAAAGTTCGGTAGTGAAGGTCGGATGACGCTCTTGTAAGTGTTTAATTTTCAATGGGCTGATTCGAGATAATGGAACCAACCCGACGTTTTAGTGATGCTTTGTGCGATTTTCCAATTGGATCATAGCATGTAGTCCTTTTTGTAACTCTGTTTTTTGATTTTTGGCTTTTGAAATTATGGCGAAATGGCTTCTCGTTGACGGTTTTAATCTCGCCTACCGGTGTTTTTTTGCTGTTCCGGAGCTCAGCCGTGCGGATGGGTTTCCAACCAATGCCTTACATGGCTGGGTGAAGTCATTGTGGCATCTGGCAGACAAGGAAAAGCCTGCGGCCACTTTGGTTTTTTTTGACCTAGGTGGTGCTCAGGATCGGTTGCTGCTCCATCCTGAATACAAGGCGCAGCGCGAGGAGATGCCCGAGGCGTTGCAAAAGCAGATCGAGCCTCTGAAGGCGCTCACGCGTGCGATGGGTTATGTCGGGATAGAGCTGGACGGGGTGGAAAGCGATGACCTGCTGGCTTCTCAAGCCGTGGCTTTGGCCGCGCAGGGGCACGACGTTCTCATTCTCAGTGCGGACAAGGATTTTGCGCAGATTGTCGGCGAACGCATCAAAATCATGCTGCCGCCGCCATCGGCCAATCCCAAGTTAGGCTGGCGCCTCTTGGATGCGGCAGGTGTGAGCGAGAAATTCGGGGTGCCTCCTGCGCAAATCGCCGACTACTTGGCGTTGGTCGGAGATACGTCGGATAACATTCCAGGCATTTCCGGGGTAGGGCCCAAGACGGCAGCCAAGTGGTTGCAGGAATTCGGAGGTATCGAAGGCGTGATTTCGAACGCATCCTTGCTCAAGCCTGAGCGTTTTCAGGAAGCGGTGCGGACGGGGGCCGACAACCTCCGGCGAAACTTAAAACTAACGACCCTTAACTTGAGCTTGCCCACCGTGAATGCAGAAATCACCGAGGTTCGTCCCAAGGAACTTTTGGCGTTGTTGGAGACGATGGAAATGAAATCGAGTCTTGCGGAAGCTCGGGCCCGCTATGAGCAGCCCGAGTTGCTGTTCTGACCGGTGCGTCGAATCCCTACGTGAAGCGCGGCATCGCTGCGCACCGGTTATTTTTTAGACGCCGAGGGCGGCGTGTCTTCTTCGGAAAAAATATAACCGACACCATGAACGGTGCGGAAACTATCGAGGCTGAGGCCATGACGTTTGAAGAGTTCGCGCACCTTGACGATATATTGGTCCAGAGAGCGGCTCTTTACGTCTGCATGGATGCCCCAGACCGAGTGAATGAGCGCCTTGCGGGGGATGACGATGCCCCGGTTTTCATGGATGTGGGCGAGGATGCCCAGTTCCTTGCGGCCGATCTTTTCGGTTTTGCCCTTGGGAAATTCGATTTCCAGGCGAAGGGGGAGCACACGGGCGCCGCAAAACTCGAAAGGTTCGTCCATGACCCGCACGTTTTTCGTGAGATTCATGTCGGTTGTGGATTCGGCTCGGCGCAACACGGCGCGGATGCGGGCGACGAGTTCGGGGAAGCCGAAGGGCTTGGTGATATAATCGTCGCCGCCCAGTTCAAACCCCCGGACCTTGTTTACCTCCAGCGCATTGCCCGTAAGGAAAATAGTGGGGATGAGGATGTCGTTGCTTTTAAGATCTTCGAGTAGAGCAAAGCCGGTCTGATCCGGGAGGTTGACATCGAGCAATAATAAATTGGCGAAGTTCTTCTTTAAGAAGCGTAAAGCAAGAGCACATCGGTTGTAAATCTGGGTCTGCATGCCGGCTTCCTCAAGGTGCAGGCAGATGAGGTTGGCGAGTTCCTCTTCGTCTTCGACGACAAGAATCAGAGGCTTTGGTTCAGAGCGCATGGAAAGACGAAAATCGGGATGACGGAGATTTCATTAAAACGGAGCGGGGATACTTTTTTACAATTAAGGAGCGCTTGTCAAAAGAAACGTCCAGCCTGTTTACGATCCTTGGATTTGGAGAATAGACTTGAAGGCCATTCACGCGGGGTGTCCCTTGGCCGACGTGTCTGCCAATGCTCCCTTGCTCATGCTCGGTCTGCCGAAAGGTAGTCTCGAGGAATCCACCAAGAACCTGTTTGCCAAAGCGGGTTGGAAAATAACCACGAGCTCACGCTCCTACAAACCGTCGATCGACGATCCGGAGCTTGATGGTCGTTTTGTGCGCGCCCAAGAGGTGAGCCGCTACGTGGAGCATGGGTTCTTCGATTGCGGACTGACCGGCTACGATTGGGTGCAGGAAAACAACTCCGACGTCGTCGAGGTGTGCGACTTGGTCTACAGCCGCGCCTCCACGTTGAAGTCCCGTTGGGTGCTTTGCGTGCCCGAGGATTCTCCGGTCAAGACGGTGGCGGATCTCGCCGGCAAGCGTGTGGCCACCGAACTGATGAACACCACCAAGCGTTTCTTCGCCGAAAAGGGCGTGGCCGCCGAGGTCGAGTTTTCTTGGGGCGCCACCGAGGTGAAAGTGCCTGACCTTGTGGACGCCATCGTGGACATCACCGAGACGGGCTCGTCGTTGCGTGCGAACAAGCTCCGCATCGTCGATACGCTGCTTTATACGAACACCAAGCTCATCGCCAACAAGGCCAGTTGGGGGAATCCCGCCAAGCGCAAGAAGATCGAGACCATTGCGTTGCTCCTGCGCGGTGCACTCGAGGCCGGCAGCAAGGTTGGCTTAAAACTGAACCTGCCGAAGGTATCTCTCGATGCGCTCATCAAGGCGTTGCCCGCGTTGCGTAACCCGACGATTTCTCCGCTGAGTTCGCCCGAGTGGATTGCGGTGGAGACGATTATCGACGAGAGTGTCGTCCGCGAAATCATTCCGCAGCTCAAGGAACTCGGTGCCGAAGGCATCGTCGAGTATCCGCTCAACAAAGTCGTTTACTAAGCGTTTCCGCCCATGCCCAAACCGAAGACCGTTACGCTCGGCCTCCTGCAGCATGCCTGCTCGGCCGACCCGAAGGCCAACCTCAAGAAGACCCTCTCGCTCGTCGACCAGGCGGCGAAAAAAGGCGCGCAGATCATCTGCACGCAGGAGATGGTGACCTCGCAGTATTTCTGCCAGAGCGAGGAGCACCGTTTTTTCGATCTCGCCGAGCCGATCCCCGGACCCTCGACGGTGGCCTTTCAGAAAGCGGCCAAGAAGCATGGTGTCGTCATCATCGCCTCGCTCTTCGAGAAGCGGGCCTCCGGTCTTTATCACAACACGGCCGCGATCATCGACGCCGATGGAAAGTTGCTGGGTATTTACCGGAAGATGCACATTCCGGACGATCCGCTTTTCTACGAGAAGTTCTACTTCACACCCGGTGACACCGGCTTCAAGGCTTGGGACACCAAGTTCGGCAAGATCGGCGTGCTCATCTGCTGGGACCAATGGTATCCCGAGGGCGCCCGCCTCACCGCCATGCAGGGCGCGGAGATTCTGTTCTACCCGACGGCCATCGGTTGGCATCCGAAGGAGAAGGCTGAATACGGCGTCAATCAGCACGGCGCTTGGGAAACCATTCAGCGTTCGCATGCCGTGGCCAACGGCTGCTACGTCGCGGCGATCAACCGCGTCGGCCACGAGATTATCGATGGCGTGGGCGGAGATGGACTCGAGTTCTGGGGACAGTCTTTCGTCGCCGGCACGAGCGGCCAGATTCTCGCGAAAGCAAGCGTGGATAAAGAGGAAGTCCTCATCGTTCCGCTGGAGCTCGGCAAGGTTGACGTGACCCGCACGCACTGGCCGTTCCTGCGTGATCGGCGCATCGACGCCTACGAAAATCTCACGAAGCGTTTCATCGATTGAGCATGGCCGCCAAAAAATTGAAGGAGACACCCGCCTCGCTCGGTTTCCGCATGCCCGCCGAGTGGGCGCCACAGACTGCCATATGGCTTTCGTGGCCGCACAAACATGCCTCGTGGCCGGGGCAGTTTCGTCCAATTCCGTATGTGTTCGCCGGTATCGTCGCGCAGATCAGCCGCTTCGAGGAAGTGCGCATCAACATCGCGCAGCCGCTGCAAAAGCGTGCGTGGTCGCTCATCACGAAAGCCGGTGCCGATCTGTCGAAGGTAACGTTCTACGACCATCCGACCAACGATG
>Ga0170475_111541338_pt1 | contig 12534 bp, 9 predicted proteins | sample Soicark_Litter_5_FD_111474 | JGI IMG/M metagenome (GOLD analysis project Ga0170475, IMG submission 111474) | Avena fatua rhizosphere microbial communities from Hopland, California, USA. Combined Assembly of 48 SPs | reverse complement strand
GATGGACCTGCGCCGCCACTGGGTTAGCTAATCACGCGGGCACCACGCCAATGAATCGCCGCCAGGACGCTTTGGCCAGTGCAGCTCGCGCCGTGCTCGCAGTCCGCGAACAGGTTCGCGCGGAAGCCGGGAGCCAGGTGGGGACGGTGGGCTACGTCCGCGTCGAGCCTGGCGCGGTCAATGTCATTCCCGGCCGCGTCGAGTTTCCCGTGGAGCTCCGCGATCTCGACGCGACCAAAGCTCTTCGTATTTGGGCACGCATCGAAAAGCGATTTGTACAAATTGCACGGGACGAAAACGTCAAACTCGATTGTGTCCCAGCGCAGGCCAGCGAGCCGGCGCTGACCGACCACGCCATTCAGAGCGATATTCGCGCCGCCGCGCGCGCGGTCGGCTACACTGCGCTTGACCTCCCCAGCGGGGCCGGCCACGACGCGCAGGAAATTGCGCATCTCGCGCCCGTCGGCATGATCTTTGTGCCCAGCCGCGGGGGGATCTCGCACTCGCCGCGCGAGTACTCTTCACCCGACGACGTCGCCAACGGCGCCGAAGTCCTCTACCGAACCGTTCTGCTATCGGATGAGAGACTGCGCAAACCCTGAGGAACGGGTCAGTGTTTCAGACTGTTTGCTCAAATGCGTTATTTCGCGGCCGGCTTTGCTCCTGCGCCGAGAGTGCTAGCACCCGTGACATTAAATCCAGTTGTTCAGGCGGCCCGCTATCGGCTCGGACTCGCCACGAGGCGACGGGATTCCGAGGACCTCTGCGGCTCGCAATCGCGCTTGCGCATAAGCGAACGCGCTGCCGAACATGTGATCTGGTAGCTGACGTGTGGTTTACGCGAACTGAGGCGGATATTGCAAATGCCACTTCGTCGCGTCTTGATACACTCTTGCGACTGCCAGCGCAGCAGCTTCGATACCTAGGAAAATCAAATAAAGCAGCACCGCCATCGGTCACCGAGTGCTCAAACGATGAGCCCAAATCGAGGCGCCACGTGATTTAAGCGCAACCGATTTTTGTGCAATGATCGGCGTCGGAAGGTGTTCGCGGCGGTTATTCGCGGAGGAGTTGATTCAGACGCCAATAGAATGGGTGACTCGCGGCTGTCGGCAGATCCGTTGTCGTGACCCACATCGACGCCTGCCGATCGCGTGTGCGTTGTCCCATCACATTGCGCAGAGTGTAGTGCGCGCTGAGAGGCGACAGCGCCAGAATCCGACGATAAGAACCGAAGTGACAGGGAAGCGAGATCCACGGTGATGAGCGACACTCGCGCTGGCGTTCTCCACGCCATCGGCAACACACCGCTCGTCGAACTCTCACGCCTCGTGCCGCCAGGCTCGGCTCGCGTCGTCGCCAAGCTCGAATCGGCGAATCCCACTGGAAGCATGAAGGACCGGATGGCGCGGGCGCTCGTCGAGCGCGCCGCCGCCGACAGGCGCCTTGCGCCGGGAGGCACGGTGGTCGAATACACTGCCGGCACGACGGGCATCTCGCTCGCGTTTGTCTGCGCGGCGCTCGGCTACAAGACGCATTTCGTGTTTTCCGACGCCTTCAGCGACGAAAAACGCGCGACGATGCGCGCATACGGAGCTGAGATCACCGACGTGCGCAGCGACGACAGAAAGATCACCGAATCGCTGATCAAAGCGATGATCGCCAGAGCCCACGAGATCAGCCGTCAGCCCGGCCACTGGTGGTGCGACCAGCTGAATAACCGCGACGGCGAGATCGGCTACCTGCCGCTTGGCGACGAGCTCTGGAGTCAGGCCGGCGAGCGCGTCGATGCGTTCGTCCATGCCGTCAGCACCGCGCATTCCATCCACGGAACGGCGCAGGCGCTTCGGCGCCACAACCCCAAGCTTCACGTCGTCGCCGTCGAGCCCGCCGAATCGGCGGTGCTTTCGGGCCGTGCGTCGGGATCGCACCAGATCGAAGGAATCGGCATCGGCTTTGTACCCCCGCTATGGAAGCGGGATGAAGTTAACGAAATTCAGACCGTCGCGACGAACGAGGCGAAAGAGATGGCGCAGACGCTAGCAAAGGCAGAGGGCATTTTCGCGGGAACCTCCACCGGCGCTAACGTCGTTGCCGCGCTGCGGGTAGCGGCGGACCTCGGCCCGAAAGCGACAGTCGGCACAATCGTCGTCGACTCTGGATTACGGTACGTGAGTACGGACGTTTTCCGCACCTGACGACACCATCGTCATGGGCGGGCGCATCGGCCCACCGCATGCCAGCGGCCTGATGCGATCGACCACGTATCCGGAGTGCCCGTCCAGAGCACCCGACTTTCGAGGTCGCGTCGGTCAAACCTCACAAGGACACAACCGCGCCTCCCACCTTCGAGCTTTCAAAGGCGGGACGTATTGTCGTGACCGCGTACCCGTTATTCCAATTGATTCGAATCGCGTACACGTCCAACTCTATCGAAACCGAACAACAGATTGTCGGAGGCTCCAACTGCCTCAAGTCTGATCGGTTTGACGTTGTTGCCAAGGCAACCGGCAATCTCGAAGCTGATCAGACGGGGCGTCCAGCGCGCCTCCTTGCGATGCTTCGGACGCTCCTGGAAGACCGGTTTCGGTTGCGAGTTCACACTGAGTTACGCGAGGCATCAGTGTATCTGTTGGTGCTCGCCGGCAAGGACGCCAAACCCGGACCCCGCCTTCGTCCATCATCCCAGGACTGCCAGGGGCCTGTTGGGAAGCTTGTATCGCCAGATTCGCCACGATGGTACGGCGAACCGGTCATTACGCGATACAAGGCCTGACAATGGCAGACTTTGCCACAGGCGTTGCGGGAACATGGACCGTTGGTAGGCCCGAGATTGACCGCACGGGCCTGTCAGGCCGATGGGACGCCCAGATCGACTTTGTCCCTGCCTTTGTGCCGGGACCGAACGCCGATTCTGCACCATTAGCAAATCCAGCCGCGGACGGAGGCCCCGATATGCTTTCGGCTATGCGTGATCAACTTGGACTGAAGCTCCAGGGCGCAAAAGCCAAGATCGATTACCTGGTCATCGACCATGTCGAGCATCCCACGGAAGATTGACGCGCGTCCTCGTGAGCTTCCGCTCATCGCACTCGCAGGATCCCTGGCGATTCTCGTCTTGAGGTGACCTATGTCCCGCTGTTTTTGAGAATCCAGATGATGCCGGTTCCGAGGCGAAAGCGCTGGCGATCCACGATGGAGTTGTACTGCTGCGACACCGGTAGCGACACCAGGCCAAATGCCTGCACGCTCTTGGAGATGTCAAAGACGACGCCCGGATGGATGAACACGCCGGAAGCGCCGCTGTCGGGCACGGTGGCGCCGTTCTCCTGCGACTGAAACATCCGCTCGTAAGACATGCCGATCTGCAGGCTGAACAGCTTGCCGTTCTCTTCGTCGTCGATCGGTGTGTACGCGAGACCGCCACCGGCGAACGTGTTGCCGCTGTCGCGAAGGCCTTCGTAGACGCCGCGGTGGTGATAGTAGACGTACGCGATGGTCGCGAAGGGTTTCTTCTCGAGGCTGAAGAGACCGGCGGCGATAGCGCCCAGCGCCCCTTTGCCGAACTCATGGTCGAACGTCCCCGTTGGCAGTTCCACCCCGCCCACGCCCATGACGTAGCTCTGCTCGAAGCCGAGTGTGTTCGCCACGCCGGGCGTGTCCACGCGATACCGCCCCGAGATGAGCATGTCCTCGAATCCGCTGGTCCCGGCGCCGGGTGCGTTGGGATCCGGCGCGCCGGCGGCAAACGTCATCGGAATCACGAACGCGAGGGACAACGGTCGCTTCTTGAGGGGCTTGAAGCCCACGCTGTACACGGTCGTCGTCTCACGGCGTTTCACATCGTCTTTGCCGGTTTCCTTGTCGAAGACTTGTGCCGAGAAAAAAATGCCAGGGGAAAGCACCGCCGACGACTGAGGGCCAAACATCGCCTCGTGGTGGGCCGACATCGAACGGGGACTCACGAGCACCCCAGCAAGAATCGCGGACACGTAGGCTCGCCTCATCGAAATCATCTGAATCACCTCGCCGAATGAAAGTACGCGTGCCCGCGGTGAGGCGGACGGTCCGGCAGCGGCCGGACGGTACGGACGGGTACGGACCAGTCAGATCACTTCAGACGAGGAGGCAGGAGGGCCGCGCAGGAGCGACGCGGGTTTCGGCGGGCCATGCGGCGGGCTGGCCGCATCGAACGGCGTGACCGACCACTGCCGTTCGATGAGGACCGTTTCAGCAGTGACGGAAGCGGCCGGAGGGATCGGAGCCGACTGGTGTATCGATTCGTAGACGGCCGGGCTGTCAATCCAGACCACCTGGCCATCGTCGTGCTCGACCTCGGGGCGCTCGCTGGCCTCGTGATGTTGATGGTCTGGACGATGCGGCGAGAAGTGGCGATGGGCGACAGCGCGCTGATGTTCATGACCCGGACCGGGCTCATGGACGTGAGCGGGCGCCAGTGCTGACACGAACGTCAGAAACGGGGCGACGAGGGCAATAGTCGCTGCGCGAGCGGCGCGACGAATCACGCATGGATTATCGAATGGCCGGACTGAACGGTCAACGGATCACCGGTCAATAGTTGGTCTAAGACCGGTCAGTGACCACTAACGGCTCCCGGCGAGCCCGCGTTCCTTCTTTCGCCATGCCGACTCACGAGGCTCGCCCCTCGCGTCTGGTGCGGGTGGTTGCGCCTCGTCGAGAAGGGTGACGGCCTTCCACGCCAGAATGCCTCGAGATCCGGGCGTGGAAGGCGGCGGGCATCAGAAGTCGACGGTGGCGTTGAAGCGCACGTAGCGCGGATTCAGGATGGCGTTCGGACGCAGCCAGGTGGACCCGTCGACACCGAAGTTCTGGTTGAACGAGGTGCCGGTGTTGGCGTTGAGCAGATTGTACAAATCGACGCCCACGTTGGTGCGCGTGCGACCGATCTTGATGATTTTTGCAAAACGCATGTCCACCGTGTTGAGCCGGTCCGGATAGACTTGACCCGGCTGTGCCAGGTCGAGCGCCACGGTCGTGGCGCCGCCGGCGATCGGTCGGCCCAGCGCCGCCTGAATCGCCGCGTTCGTCTGGAAGTAGGTAGCGTTCATGGCCAGGCCGTTCGACGCCGGATCGTTGGTGGCCGTGACGTTGGGCTGAAACCGCAAGATCCCGCTGACCTGCACGTCGATCTTCGGTACGGTGTAGGTGGCCAGGCCGCGCCAGGCCCACAGCCACGGCTCCTCGACGCGGCAGGCCGACGCCTGCGCCAGCGGAGACGTTGGCGCACTCAGGAGCATGCCAACGGTCGTGAACATCTCAGGAAGGGCTTTGGTGACGTCGCACATATCGCGAACGCCAGCCCCCACGGTGAATCCGCCCTGCACCGTGACGCTGTTGCTCATCCGCGCGTTGACGTTGAATTCCAGGCCCTGCCAGTAGGCAATCATGTTGCCGTAATTGCTGGCGAGCGTCAGGTAGTTGTCGACGGCGCCGAACGGGGTCCGATTGTTCCTCAGGTAGTAGGACAGCGGCTGTCCACTCTCGGGAAGACGCGGGTCGGAAGGCGCAGTGAACGTGTACATGTCGAAGTCCTGGGTGCCGATGGCGCGATTGTCGGTCACCGTGAAGTTCCCCCACCAGCGCCGGCTGAAGCCAATCTCCGCCGACACGCGCGGCAGGATCCTCTGCTGGACCGACGCGCTGAACTGCCAGTCGTACGGACGGACGCCCCAGCCGCTGAGCAGCGCCGGGTCGGTCTGCGTCGCCGTCCCTGCAGCGGATCCGGTCTGCCGGAACGTGAAGAAGTTCTGATTGTCGAGGGCGCCGCAGAAGTCGCCGCCCCTCGCCCGATTGTCCTGACCCAGCGGGTTCTGCAGATCGCAATCCGGACTGAAATTGCCGTTGGCGTCAGTCCATGCGCGGTTGGCCGTCTGGGCAAAAGTCGACGCCGGATTGGTGCCGATATACACGCCGTCGTTGGCGGCATACTGCCAGTACTTCGACAGGTTCACCTTGATGGCCGTGTTGCCGTTGCCAAAGACGTCGTACGCCATCCCCATGCGTGGCGCGATGTCGTTATAGCCGGTCACACCTTTCGCAGCCGGCAATGTCCTGGCCGGCCCGCCGAACACGCTGTCCGTCAGCAGGCCGTTCAACCCCGCGGGAAAGAAGCTCCGCGCATTCTCATAGCGCAGCGCACCCTGTAGGGTCAGGCGGTTGTGCGTCCACTGATCCTGCAGGTAGAAGGCGTCGTACCTGGTGCGGTTGGCCTGCTGCCATTTCGTGATGCGCTGCGTGATCAGGTCGGGCACGCCCGCGGTGAAACGGTACTGAAGCCCGTGGGTGCCGAAGTCGCCGAAGATGTCGGTCACTTCGTAGGCGGCGGCGTAGCCGACCTTCATGCTGTTCCCGCCGGTCACGTACGACAGCGACGCGCGCCACACGTTGTGCGTCTGGTGATTGTTACTCAGCCCGGCGTAGCCGTGGTACACCATGTTGGGCACCGGCACGCCGCCGGCCAGGCTCCGCTCCTGCACGGGGATGAACGGCGCGTAGTTGAGCGCCCCGCCTGGCGAGGTCGGGTTCCAGTTGCTCAGGAACTGGGACGCGGCCGCTTCGATCAACAGTTTGTTGGTGAGCGGCGACGAGTAGGAGAACTGCATGATGTGCTCGCCGCCTTTTTGAGACTGACTCGCCTCCGGCGACCATGTCCCGAACCCGTACACGGCGATCCAGTCGTCGCCGCGGTCGCGGCACTGACCGGCATCCTTGGCGTACGAGCTGCCGTTGCAGGAGTACTGGTAGTCGAAGTAGCCGCTGATCTTGTTCCGCTCCGATAACTGCGCGGTGGCCCGTCCCCCGACGACTTTCCGGCTGCCTGCGGAACGCGAATGGATGCTCGGATCGACGACGTAGTTCCACTTGGCCGGATTGCCGGCATTCAGATTTCCGAAGCGCCCGGCGATGTTGTCGTACTCGCCCAGCGTTCGCGTCACCGCATAAAACCACACTTTGTCCCGCTTGATCGGGCCGCCGATCGAGAAGCTGGCGTCCCAGTTCTTGATGATCTCGGTCGGCGCCGGAATGCCGTACGACTTCAGCGTATCGTCGACGTTGTTGCCCTGCGACCATTTCCCGGCCAGACTGCCGAAAGCCGTCCCGCTGAAGACGTTGCCGCCCGTCTTGGGGATGATGTTGAACTGAGGGCCGCCCCGGTCAGCTTCGCCAAGCCCGCCGGCCACGGTGAGCTGCACTTCCTGGGCGTTGGTGGTGTCGTAACCGTAGCCGGCCACGCCGCCGCCGTTGAACGCCGACCCGACGTTCATCCCGTCGATCTGGACGGTGCCTTCGTTGCTGCGGCCACCGCGCGAGGTGAAGAAGATCATCCCCGGGTTGACCCCGCCGTTCTGATTGGCATTGGCCTGGATGCCGGAGGTGGCCGCCAGGAGATTTCCGTACCCGCGCGATGCCGGCAGGGCCTCGAGGATCTGGGCGCTGAGCACCTGCTGCACGCGTGTGCTGTTCTGCACGTCGACCACCGGCGTCTCGCCCGAGACGGTGATCGATTCCGCCACGCCGCCGACACGCATGTCGGCGTTCAGCGTGACCGTCACGCCCGTCGTGACGCCGACGCCCTCGCGCTCGACCTTGGCGAAGCCAGGCAGCGAGTAGGTGACCTTGTAGGTGCCGGGGGTGAGATTTTCGATGCGGTACTGGCCCGTGCCGTCGCTGACCGCGGTTCGGACTTTCTCGATCAGAGCCGGGCTGGCCGCTTCAATCGTCACACCGGGCAGCACCGCTCCGGACGGGTCGCGAACGACCCCGGTGATCGACTGGGCGGCCGCGAGCGACGGCAGCATGGCGGCGAGAACGAGTGCGAGCAGTACCCGGCGGCTTGCCGCCATTGCATCAGCACGGATTGGGAGCATTCACCCCTCCTTCAACTGAAACGGCTTGGCTACAAACGCTGTAGAACGCGGATCTGGGGACCCTCCGATGGGATGGCATCCTATGGCGGGATTGCGGAAAGTCAACGACTTTCTTGCCGGACAGACCTCTGGGGATCCCGGTGTCTAGCCCGACTGCACACCTGCCTGCGACCTGGCGAAGTATCACCAGCGCGAGCAAGCCTTCACGATTGGCAATGATCTCGAAGCGCTCTGTGTCGCATCCCATCCCTGTAAGCCGATTTCCGAACTGGGCCGCTAGTCACGCCTGCGAACGTCATTTCTTGGCCACGACCTCGAAGAAATAATGGATCGTCACACAGCTGATGCAGCCCCCGTCTGGCACATTAGGACTGATCAGAATGTTGCCCCTTCCCGGGTGCACCGCCCGAAACGTCACGTCTCGTCCTGACCGTTTCACCAGCGCGAGCGTATCCAGCCACGCGCCGTCAGGCCCCGAATCCAAATAGCGCCGATCAATATTGGACGGCATGTGCAGCACAGCGACTTCGCCGACGTGGAGCGTCGTCGTGTGCTTCGCTTCGAGCGGTATGGGTTTGGCCGCACTCCGGGCATCGTGTGAAATCAGGCACCCGAATGTGAATGCCAGGACGCAGACCACTTTTTTCATATCGCGTACTTGTCGAACAAGCGGCAATTCCGGCTGGAGTGTGTCAGTGGTCGTTCAGTATGACGCTGTTGAAATCACTCCCGGAACTTGTGCAGCAGGCTCTCCATCGTGGACGGTCCGTGGCGTTCCGGCGATGCGACGAAGCGGAAACGCTTCACCGCATCGGCTCCCCAGAAGCGGCCGGCAGCGATCAGCAGATCCAGATCTGGCCGAATCCCATCCGGCACCGCCGTCGCTGAACTGGTCTCCTCGAGTTCCTCGAGGCTGAGCTCGCGCAGATGGATGGTGTGCCGGCCTCGTTTGAGTGCGTGGTCCCGCATCGTCGTAGACTCGACCAGGGCGTGCAGCAGCCGCTCGCGCCAATCACCGGCGAGCCGGTCGAACGCGGTGCGAAACCACATCAGGCCGAGAAGCCTTCTCACCTCGGCTCCATCGACGGGGATGTCCGATGCGACGCCGTCGCCCGCCACCGCCAGTGCCGCCGGATCGGCACGGTTGAGGGCGACTGCGAACTCCCGGAGCGTGGTAAAGCCGCGTGCCGGAGACGCATTGCCGATCGTTCGATTCGATGGGCCCGTCGGTTGCGCGACCGGCGCAGGTGATTCCGCACCAGCCAGCGGTGTGTTGGCAGCCGTACGCACGCCTTTCTCGAGGCTCCAATCGACTTCGAGCGGGCGCTGCGTTCCTGTGTACTCGGCGAACAACCCTGTCACACCCCACGGTCTCGGTATACCCACCGCTCGCGCGTACAGCGGACTGTAGGGACTCCTGGCATCGACGCCCATCGCGGCGCCAACCCGTCCCTTGATCTGTGCATCCACGAGGTTCGACCAGTCGCCTTCAATGCAGATCAACGACGTCCCGGCGGGCTTGTCGAACGCGTAGTACGGATTGTCACAGCATCGGCGGGCCGCGTGCTCCACCTGTTCATCGCTCGGATCGCGGCCGTCCGGAGGATCGATCTCGGCGAAACCAATTCGAAGACGGCCCCGGCCAGCGAACAGGATCGAGAGATCGGACGGATCGACCTGCGAGAGATCCCACAAGACGTAGATCAGGCCGCGGAGACCGCGGGCGATAGGAACATTCATTCGTTCGAACACCACCGGCTGCGGCTGCGGATCGTGTTCGGTGTATCCCCGGTCGTTCAGAATTTCGATCAGCCGGATGCCGGCCGCATCGAAGTGCTCGATCGCGCGTACGGCATGGTCGTAGTGTTGCTTGTCCACCTCGTGTCGTTCGAACGATGGCCGGACGAAGATGGGGATCACGAGTTTCTTCTGCTGACGCGCGATCTGCGCAAGTGGAAACATCGTGCCCGAACCGGTGCCTTTGCCTCCAGAGCCGATGAGGATGATGATCGAATATCGGCTGAAGAGTTCCTCGACTTCGCTGCGCGATTCCTCGAGCGCGCGAAGCGCCACCTCCGGGTCGTGTCTCGCGCCGAGACGGCCGGTGGTGCGAGCGCCGATGAGGAACCGCTCCTCGCTGGGCAGGTCGGACAGCGCAAACTCGTTGGTGTCAAGAAATCGAGGGGTCACGGCGCGCCTGAGCTGTTCTGCGTATCCGGGATCGGTCTTCTGCGTCACGGCCAGGTCGCGCCGGAACGTCGCCATCACTGACCGCAGAATGTTGCCGCCGCCACCGCCCGCGCTCACAAGGAGGATATGCATGAAACACCTGATGGCCTGGGATCGGCGGTGAATTGAAATGGCACCACGATCCATCCTCCTTTCGTGTAAGGCGCACTGCTCACGAAGGAGTCATCGGCAAGCACGCGCACGACCCGGGCCACGTCGTATTCGACGTTCTTCTTGTGGTCAGACAGGTTGGGATAACGCCTGCCCTCGCCAGGCGCGAGAAGAATCTTGAATCGTCCGCGACGCGCGCCGAAGCGGAGATCCGATCTCACCGGACGTTCCCCGGCGTCGTACCGAACCAGGGGCCGTTCGAACTCATCAACGAATCGATGGACAAAGTGCCGGACGATGAGGGACGCCGTCCTCCTGCGAGTGAGATAGTCGTCGACCATCCGCCATCCGAACACGGGCACAACCATCGCCGCGCAAAGCCACAGCGTCTTGAGTTCGACACCTCCGAGTCTTCGAACGACGTCGGAGACGGGCGCCGGTCCTTCGCCGGCGTCGGCGTTCGCGAGGGCGTCGGGCGGCGCCACGTCTGGAACACGGGAGTCATTGGGAGCTTCGCTTGCGTCGGCAGCCGCGGGCTCTTCGACGTGATGCGCGTTCAACGATACGGCCCGCGTGACGACGCAGGCCCGCCAGCCGAGACGAATACGGCTATATTGCGATTTGGGAACGAACTTCGATGAGGGGTTCATTATCTGGAACCACTCCTGATACACGTTCTGGCCGCTGCCGGTCACGCGTCGTGCGGCTTGCGTGGCGGACTCGCCAGGCCGAATCGCATGGCAGCCCGGCGACTCTCCGAGGGCCGCCGCCGCGGCCCGCGTCGGTACTGCCTCCAGCATCAGGACGATCGGCAACGCAGACCAGGCGACGCGCGTCAGCGACTTCAATCCCCACCTCATCAGGACGTTGGGAAACGAGGGCCCTGTCGCGGCTAGCATAACTCTCCTCCCGGTCTTTCGGGCGGCTCGCGGCCCCGCTCGGTGCGACCCGTCCTGCTGCATTTCGTCGGTTTAAACCAGGAGATCCATCGCGAGTACGCGCTTGCGAAAGTGGCGTTTGTCGAGCTCGCGTTCGAGCACCAGCTCGTACAAGTGCTGTAGTTCGATTGTCTCGACAACCCCGTAAAATGAGCGATGAGCAGTCGCCAGTCGGTCTCGGATGAAAGCACCAGCGTCGCAGGCCGGGGACAGCCTGCGTTCCCAGCAGCCAGTCTTTCAACGCGGCGGCCGACTGACGACAGCTCATCGCTCCGCGGGTTCGAACAATGAGGTCGGGGAATTGCTCGACGCCTCGCCGAAGGCCGTCGCTCCATTCCGCCTCACGCGTTCGAAAACCTGATTCGTACGCGCGCCTCACCGAGTACAACTTCATCGTCCGACTGAAGTCGAACGCCGCGCGTGTTTCGGACGACCGCGATCGTTCTTCCCCCGCGCACGATCTCGGTGCCGTGTTCGCTGCCGTCATCGTGCACCCGGAAATGGCCGGTGAGCGGCTCGTACGCGATGTGGGCATGTTTTCGTGAGACCGTCTGGTTGACCGCGCCCCCTCCCTCGGTGAACACGACGTGGTTCGTGCGAATGAGCCGGTTGCGATGATCGCGGACCTCCGCGCCGCGGCCGACGTCGATGCGGGGCGCCGCAAACGAATATGCCCATCGTTCCATCACGCCGGACAGCACCCTGATGTCGATCTGTCCAGGTTGGGGCTCGAGCTCACGCCCGTCGACCTGAGGCTCCGCAACCCGTGCAAACTGCAGATCGAATTCCGGCGCGGTCCAGTTGCCGTCGGCGTGGTCGCAATACTGGATCTCGACGGCGATGTCGGTGGCCGAGCATCCGGCAGACTGCACCCTGTTCAGGATTCTCGTCCGGAGGGGTGTGTCCGCTGCGAACACGGCCTCGAGGCGTCCACGTGCTTCGCGCGACGGCGCCAGAACCGCAAGCTCGATTCGATTGAACGGAAACACGCGCGCCCCGCGGCCGGTTGGCACGATCCGCTGGTCCACGGCCTCCAGAATCGCGAGCACGATTTCGAGCGGCTCACGCGTGCGGGATCGAACGAAGGCCTTCGCCGCTCTGTCGAGCTTTGCCGCGATTGTCGATTCGAGCCGCCGCGCTTTGCCAAGAACGTCCATGTCAGCTCATTTCAGCAGGCCGGCCCGCGATGCGGCGTCCACGATTTCCCCGGCGGCCGGCGCGGCGCTGCGGCCTCCGTAGCCGGCGTTCTCGATGACGACGGCGAACGCGATTCGCCTGGTGGCTGGACCAAACGGCGCGAAACCGACGAACCACCCGTGAGACGGCCGGCCGTCCAACTGCGCCGT
>Ga0170475_100265644_pt1 | contig 12536 bp, 9 predicted proteins | sample Soicark_Litter_5_FD_111474 | JGI IMG/M metagenome (GOLD analysis project Ga0170475, IMG submission 111474) | Avena fatua rhizosphere microbial communities from Hopland, California, USA. Combined Assembly of 48 SPs | reverse complement strand
GCCGATCAGCGGAGTCCAGCAGCGCCACGGTGCCGTACAACGAAGCGAAGACGCCACCACGGTCAATGTCGCCGATGACAACGACCGGCAGACTCTTAGCCCGAGCCAGACCGAGATTCACGTAATCGCCGGTGCGCAAGTTGATCTCCGCCGGGGACCCGGCACCTTCGCAAACCATCACATCAAAGCGACCGGCGAGCTCGTCGTACGCTGCGAACGCAGCAGCCGCCAAGTGCTTGCGCCCGTTGGCGTACTCTCCGGATTCCAAGGTGCCGCAGGGCCGGCCACGAAGCACGACGTGTGATCGATGATCGGAACCCGGCTTGAGCAGCACTGGATTCATGGCCGATTCCGCGGCGACGCCAGCGGCCTGAGCCTGCAGATATTGGGCACGGCCGATCTCGGCACCATCGCCGCAGACACAGGAATTGTTGGACATATTCTGCGCCTTGAACGGCGCAACCGCGATTTCCCGGCGCGCCAGCGCGCGGCATAGGCCGGTGACGACCAGCGACTTGCCGACGTCGGAAGACGTGCCCGCAATCAGGACACCGCTGGACACAGCCGACTCGCTTCCCACCGGCGCAGTGTACGGCCTGTCCGCAGACCGGTCGGATGCTTGCCGGATCGAGCCGTTTGTGTTTGGCTTGACGCCGCCGTTATCAAAACGTGACCTGCTCGGGGGTCGTCGTACGCGATGGAGGCGCCGTGACCGGCACAGGACTTCGAATCGCTTCTGCGAGCGCTGCGATTGTCGTCAGCGCTGCAGTTGCTGGAGCCGCCCTGTATGGAGGCTCCGCAATCAGCAGCCCAGGCTCACCAAGCCAGGACGACCGACTCATCGCGCTTCCAGCGACGCCATCGACGGCGTCCGGTGAAACGTCATCGCCGGCGTCTAAGACGACCACCTCGAGCGCTGGCGTTCGGACACAGCTTGCCCGCCCCAAGGCCCGGTCTCACAAGTGCAATATCCACAAGAAGGGCAGCCCGTGTTATCGGCCGCTGAGGTCTCGTGCGACTGCATCGCCGATCGCGCGATCGACGAAGAATCCTCACACCGACCCGACAACCGCCAAGCGGCGGACGACAAGAAAGCAGACTCACACCACCAAGCCGACGCCGACTAAGAAGAAGACTCAGTCGGCAGGCTCGGCTCCGAGCAAGACCACGTCAAGCTCGTCCAGCTACGCCAACCGCTCCGACTGGGCCGACGCGGTACTCGACGAGCTGAATGCCGAACGCGCGGACCATGGACTGCCCGCCTTGAAAATGAACAGCAAGCTGGTCTCCTCAGCTCACACTCACAATCTCGCAATGGCCAAAGCCAACACCTTGAGCCACCAGCTGACAGGTGAGGCGGCACTGGGTTCACGCGTCTCGGCCGCCGGATATAGCTGGACCATGGTCGGAGAGAACATCGCCTACAACAGCGACCGTTCCCAGTCCGGCGTACTAGCGGTACAGAAGGCGATGTACAACGAGAAGCCACCCAACGACGGTCACCGGGAGAACATCTTGAACAAGAAGTTCGTCGATGTCGGCATCGATGTGATCAACGACTCCGCACACGGGAAAGTCTGGCTGGTCACCGACTTCGGCAAATCCTGATCTGTGCCATTGCAAGACCTAACTGCGCTGAGGACGTTGCACTAGCGCTATTCCAGCCAAGATCAACACGCCGCCTACCAGCTGGATCAACCCGGGACGCTGTCCCAGAAGCAAGAAGGCAAAGACGACCGCGAAGATCACTTCGGTCAACGCCACGAATGAGCCAACCGAACTGCCGAGTCGGCGCACCGCGATAATACCGCTGGGATACGCCAGCACAGCACTGATGAAGATCAACAACAGTGCCGGTAGCCACCAGCCGACCGACACGCTCGCCAGCATCGCGGTTCCGCTGTGCGCAGCCAACGGAAGGAAGCCGGCAGCCGAGGCTGCAAGCAATACACCCGCTCCGATGCCGGTCCCGGCCGTGGTGAGCAATAGCGGATGGACCGGCGCATCGGTTCCGTTGTCCTCACTCAGCAGGAAATAGGCGCTCAGGCACAGCGCAGCACCCAGACCCCAGGCGACACCGATCGGGTGAACACTGAGACCACCGCGAAGATCGAGAACGAACGCCAGGCCGATGATCGCCAGACCGGCGCCTGCCAGGACTGGCCACGCGGGCCGGGTACGGCTCCGAGCCCAGTGCCAGCCGATCAGCATGACCGGCGCCAAGAACTCCAGCAACAGAGCAACGCCAACCGAGAGGTACTGCACGGCGCTGAAGTAGCAGAGCTGCGCTATTGCCACCGCGACCACCCCGAATGCCAGCAGCCGCACGGCCTGACGACTGGTCGGTAAACCGATGCGTCGGAGCAGAACCAGTGATGGTATGAGAAGGACTAGGAATGCACCGGCGGCACGTGTCGCCACGACGGCTGCCGGTGACCAGCCCAAGTCCAGCAACGATCGAGCAAGGGAGCCAGAGAGTCCAAAGGATGATGCGGAGATCAGTGCTAAAACGATGCCACCGGTGTGGCTGGGGGCGGTGATCGTACGGGTGGCTTGCGTGGCAGCCGTCGTCATGTCGAAATCCCCCTCACGTCTAATCACTGATGTCATTATCAAAAGCCAAGTACACTAGTGACACTAATGCACGAAATGTCAGGAGTCAAGTTGCTTTTTAGTCATGACACTGAGCTTGCTCTGGCTGAGGTAGCAGCTCTGGTGAACACTGTGGGCCTTGATGGCGACACACTGGTGACACTTGCTGACCTCGATGATTACCTAGCTCGGACTCCGTACACGGGCGTCATTCGCCGGACTCAGGAAGAGCTCGAATCCGTCCGCGCTCTTCGCCCTCGACTGCGCAAGTTCTGGACTGTCAAGGATCGCGACGAGGCTGCCGCGCTGGTCAACGAGATTCTCACCGAAGCCGACGCCCGGCCCTATCTGGCCCGCCACAACGGATGGGACTGGCACTTGCACGTCACGAGCCCGGATGCGCCGCTTGCCGACCGGATTGCGGCCGAGGCTGCTATGGCCTTTCTCGACCTGATCAGGGCTGACGCCCTGGGTCGGTTGCGGATCTGTGCGGCGCCGGACTGCGAGGATGTGCTGGTCGATCTATCCAAGAACTCCTCGAAGCGGTACTGCGACACCGGCAACTGTGGCAACCGGACCAATGTGGCCGCATACCGGGCGCGCAAACGCCGGCAGAGCGTATAAGGCCACTATGACTGGTAGCACGCTTCGATTCTCAGGCCTGCAGGAGCTCGCGGATGGGCTATAGAAAGGGTCGACGCTCGAACCTGAGCGACGAAGGAGGCGAATCTGGCGTGCTGACTGTGACACTGCCATTAAGGCTGCCATCACAGCGGGCTGCCGTCCCACCGTTCGCGGTGATGAGCATCCTCAACCGAGTAGCAGCATTGCGCGCCCAGGGCCGGGAGATCATCTCACTCTGCGCCGGTGAGCCATCCCAGGGGGCGCCGGCTGATGTACGACGCCGTGCCGCCGAACTGATGATCGACCGTACGCCGCTGGGCTACACCGAAACCTTCGGGATCAAGCCGTTACGGCGCGAGATCGCCGCACACTACCGACGCTGGTATTCGCTGGACATCGATGAAGGTCACATCGCGCTCACTACTGGGTCCTCCGGCGCATTCCTGCTCAGTTTCCTGGCAGCTTTTGATCATGGCGACCGAGTGGCATTGACGCGCCCGGGCTATCCGGCGTACCGGAACATCCTTACCTCCTTGGGATGTCAGGTGGTCGAACTTGGCTGCGGTCCAGCCGAACGTTTCCAGCCCTCGGTGGAGATGCTGCAACAGGCACACACGGCTGCGCCGTTAGCCGGACTGGTGATCGCCTCGCCGGCCAACCCCACCGGCACCATGATCGATCGTGATCGTCTGGTCGAGCTCGCAGGCTGGTGCCGTGATCATGAGGTACGGCTGATCAGTGATGAGATCTACCACGGCATCACCGACCGTACCGTCGAAGCCAGTTGCGCCTGGGAGCATGATCGCGAAGCGCTGGTGATCTCGTCGTTCTCCAAGTACTGGGGCATGACGGGCTGGCGCCTCGGCTGGAGCCTGGTACCGACTGACCTGTTATCCGCCTTTGACGCCCTCGCCGGCAATTTCGCGCTGTGTCCTCCGGTACCGGCCCAGCACGCCGCCATCGCCGCCTTCACCGATGAGTCTTACCGAGAAGCCGATGCTGCGGTCGCAGCCTTTGCCGACGCCCGAGCGATCCTCCTGGAGGCAATCGATGATCTTGGTTGGACTGGCGTTGCCCCTGCCGATGGCGCCTTCTACGTCTACGCCGGAATCGTCGACCAGCTCGGCCCCTATCCGGACTCGGAGTCTTGGTGCGAGGCGCTGCTGGATCAACAAGGAGTGGCACTCACGCCCGGCACCGACTTCGATCGACTCGACGGTGGCACTACCGTCCGCATCTCTTTGGCCGCCGGTCCGGAGGCGGTCGCTGCCGCTCTCATTCGCATCCTGCGCTTCCAGCAGGGTCTTGACACTCTCTCGGCGAAGTAGCTGCTCGGGCGGCGCCTCACGACGGGCTTAAACAGATGGAAGGGCCTGCTCCCGCCGTGGCACGCAGAAGAGCGTAAGAAAAGCTGCTATCAGGTACGCGACGGCGCCGACGGCCATGCTGGTCCGCACTCCGGTGGTGAAGTCAGCCGCACTGGCCAACAGCGAACCGCCGAGAGCGACGCCCGCGGCGCTGCCGATTTGCCGGGCGGTGTTGAACCATGCGGAGGTGGTGCCGGAGTAGTTCGCCGAGACGGCGGACATCACCGTTGTGGTGGTTCCGGTGAGCGCGAAGGATGTGCCGAAGCCGGCCAGCATCATGGGTACGACGAGCAGTAAGTAGTGCGGATCTCCCCCTGATGCGGCCCATCCGGCGAGGCCGCCCGCTCCCAGAAGCATGCCGATGATGACCAGGGGGCGGTCTCCGGTGCGGCGGCTCAGTCGACCGGAGAGGACCGAGGCGAACATGGTCATGGCCATCGCCGGGAAGAGGGCGATCCCGGTGTGCAGCGCGGTGAGGCCACGGTGGTGCTGGAAGTAGAGGCTGGCGGTGAAGATCATGCCGTAGAAGGCGAAGTTGAAGAGAAGGCCGATGGCCGAGCCCCCGCTCATTTGTCGAGAGCGGAGCAGATGCAGCGGCAATACGGGGTTGTGGGCCAGCCGCTCACGGACCACGAATGCGGCGGCTGACAACAAGCAAAGGCCAGCCCCGACGAGGATAAGTGGGTCCGTCCAACCGCGCCGTCCGGCCTCGTTGAGGACGGCGATCAGGAACGCGACCGTCGCAATGATCGCGCATTGTGCCGGCCAGTCCACGGGCCGATCCATGCGACGAGGCGAGGCGGGTATCTCGCGCAGCGTCAGCAGCAAGCAGGCGCATCCGACAGGCAGGTTGATGAAGAACACCCAGCGCCAGCCCACAGTCGTGACCAGAAGACCGCCCAGGAGGGGACCGGCGGAGGCAGCTGTGCCTGCCACTGCCCCCCACAGGCCAAAGGCACGCGAGCGTTCAGCGGGCTGGGGGTACGCCTGCTGGAGCAGAGCGAGTGAGCCCGGCACGATCAGCGCCGCGCCGAGCCCCTCCACCAGGCGCGCGACGACGAGCGACCCGGTGCTCCAAGCCAGTCCGCAGGCGGCGGAGGCGACGGTGAACACAACAACCCCGGTGCAGAAGATCCGGCGGTTTCCCAACCGGTCACCCAACGCGCCACCGGTGAGGAGCAGGCCGGCGAAAACCAGGGTGTACCCGTCGGTGATCCACTGGATGCCGGTCAGCGAAGCTGACAGCTCCCGGCCGACCACCGGCACGGCGACATTGATGATGGTCACATCGAGGATGACCATGAAGTAGCCCGCGCAAACGGCGACAAGCGGGGCGAAGCGCTGGCCGAGAGCTGCAGGCCCATTCGGTCGATCGGAGCGGACGCGGCCGGCGCGCACCATGGCAGCACGGTAGTCGAGATCTGACGTGGCGTCTCCTCGCCGAAATGGCCGAGGCCTTGACAGACGCACGGGAAAGCCCTGGAAAGTTGACGCCAGCGCTGAGTTGTATCGGCGTGTCGGGACGATTTCGAGCCGTTGGAGTGAAGTTTCCAGGGCTTGTGTCGCAGGTGCTCATGCCAAAGAAGTAGGACATGCAAGTGGTTTTCCCGCCTGCTGAAGGCAGGCGGTACGTTGGGGTGCGGCTGGCCAGGTGGCACCCACAAGGAGCAGCCGGAGCAGCCGAATCCGCTCGCTAGACGCAGTGAGCCGGAGCCATACCGCCTCGGGGGCGGGGGGTCGTCCCCCCGAAGTCAGCAAGCCCCGGAGGGTGGTGGTACCACCCAGCGCGGCGATCCCGCACCGGGACCGATGAGATGCGGGAACCAACGCATCGGGTGACGAGAGGATGCGCCAATGAGCGACGCCAGCGGTGCGAGTGGAGAGGTCGAGCTGGTCCAGCTGCTTACCCCGGAGGGTTTGCGTCTGGAGCACCCTGAGTACTCCTTCAGCGGCGACGACGATGAGATCAAAAGTTTCTACCGCGACATGGTGTTGACCCGCCGTATCGACACCGAGGCGACGGCCCTGCAGCGGCAGGGCGAGCTAGGCCTCTGGGCATCATCCCTCGGACAGGAGGCGGCACAGGTCGGTTCAGGACGAGCGCTCGGCAAGCATGACTTCGTTTTTCCGACCTACCGGGAGCACGGCGTGGCCTGGTGTTTGGGCGTCGACCCCGTGACCTTGCTCGGCTTGTTCCGTGGAGTTGATCTTGGTGGCTGGGACTCGCAGCGGTATCGGTTTCACCTCTACACGATTGTGATCGGCGCGCAGACACTGCATGCGACCGGCTACGCCATGGCCGTGGAACGCGACGGTCTCGTCGGTACCGGGAATCCCGATCGAGACATGGCAGTGGTCGGTTACTTCGGTGACGGCGCTAGCAGCGAGGGTGATGTCAACGAGGCGTTCATCTTTGCCAGCTCGTACAACGCACCCATCGTCTTCTTCTGCCAGAACAACCAGTGGGCGATATCTGAACCGATCGAGCGGCAATCCAGAATTCCCCTGTATCGCAGGGCGTCTGGATTCGGATTCCCAGGCGTACGCGTGGAGGGCAATGATGTGCTCGCTGTCCATGCGGCTACGGTGAAGGCCCTCGAGCGAGCCCGCAGCGGCAGCGGCCCGTCCTTGATCGAGGCCTACACCTATCGCATGGGAGCTCACACCACCTCCGATGATCCCACGAAGTACCGCCTCGCCGATGAGCTTGAGCACTGGCGGCTGAAGGATCCGATCGAACGGGTCAGGGCCTACCTGACCCGATGCGGCAGTGGCGACGACGCATTCTTCGCCGACGTGGAGACCGAGGCATCCGACCTTGCCGCCGATCTGCGGGCGCGCTGCCTGGCCCTTCCGGACCCGCGCATCCTCGATCTTTTTGATTATGTGTACGCCGAGCAGATCCCTTATCTGGCTGAGCAAAAGGCACGCTATGCCGACTACTTGGCGACCTTTGAGGATGATCACCCGGAGGGCGCCGAGGCACTTGCAGAGGTCCAGCCTGCATTCCCCGAAGGCGTGCACTGATGACCATGCTGACAATGGCGAAGGCGCTCAATGCCGGTCTGCGAAGAGCCTTGGAGGCCGATCCAAAAGTGGTGATCGGCGGCCAGGACGTTGGCAAGCTCGGCGGAGTTTTCCGTGTCACTGAAGGACTTCAGAAAGACTTTGGTGAGCATCGGGTGATCGATTCACCGCTCGCTGAATCCGGCATCGTCGGAACGGCCGTGGGGATGGCCCTGCGCGGGTACCGCCCGGTCTGCGAAATCCAGTTCGACGGCTTTGTCTTTCCAGCCTTCGATCAGATCGTCACCCAGGCTGCCAAGCTGCATTTCCGATCAAGCGGACGACTGGTAGTGCCAATCGTCATCCGCATCCCCTATGGCGGAGGCATTGGTGCGGTCGAGCACCACAGCGAATCCCCCGAGGCCTACTTCTGCCATACGCCGGGACTGAAAGTCGTAACGTGCTCAAACCCCTCCGACGCGTATTGGATGATCCAGCAGGCGATCGCCTCTGACGACCCGATCATCTTCCTCGAACCGAAGCGGCGCTACCACGAGCGTGCCGAGGTCGATGAAAGAGGAACCCCGCCGCCGCTGCATTCCGCGCGGGTCGTTCGGCCTGGAACCGATGTCACCCTGATTGCGTATGGACCGATGGTCAAGACATGTCTGGACGCTGCCGAGGCTGCGATCGAGGACGGCCATGATCTTGAGGTGATCGACCTGCGCACGCTGTCGCCACTCGACATGGCGGTGGTTGATGAATCGGTCCAGAAGACCGGCCGAGTGGTCACCGTCCATGAGGCTCAGCTGAATCTGGGGCTGGGTGCTGAGCTAGCTGCCCGCATCTCCGATCAGTGCTTTTACTCCCTGGAAGCGCCAGTGTTACGGGTGGCCGGCTTCGACACGCCCTATCCACCGAGCCGGGTCGAGGAGGAGTACCTTCCTGATCTTGATCGGGTGCTCGACATGGTTGATCGTTCGCTGGCCTACTGAGGGGGAGGGCTTTGAATGGCGTTGCAGAGTTTCCGGTTGCCGGATCCGGGTGAAGGGTTGGTGGAGGCCGACATCGTCACCTGGCGAGTCGCGGTCGGTGATCAGGTCAAGATCAACGACATTCTTGTCGAGGTCGAGACCAGCAAGTCGCTCGTTGAGCTGCCCAGCCCGTACGCCGGCACTGTGACTGAGCTCCTGGTGAGCGAGGGTGACACAGTCAATGTGGGTAAGCCGATCATTTCCATCGATGACGGTGTTGATCGGGCACAACCGGTGAAAACCGGTGGTGGCGGTGAGGAAGCGCAGGTGCCGAATCTGGTCGGCTACGGTGCGCGTCCTCGGACAGCCAAGCGACGCCCGCGGCAGGCCGGCGCGGATGGACCGGTGGAGGCTCATGATCAAGTTGCTGACACCTTCTCGGTGCATGCTCCCGTCTCACGACGCGCCGATAATCGTGAGTCGCTGCAGGCGGAACCGGAGACGTCGACCGGCGCGCCGCTTCCGGGACCCGGTGAAACGGCTCCCACGCCAACACCATCTGGTGGTGCGGTCCTTGCCAAACCCCCGGTGCGAAAGCTGGCCAAGGATCTGGGCGTCGATCTTGCGGTCCTGATTGGTAGCGGTCCTGGTGGGGTGATCACTCGGGACGACGTGATTGCCGCGGCGGCCACGCGGGCTGAGCCTGTCGAAGCCCGCCCTCAGGTCGCTCGACAGCCCGCTGAGGAGATCCGGCTTCCGATCAAGGGAGTACGCAAGTCAACAGCCGACGCCATGGTGCGCTCTGCGTTCACAGCGCCGCACGTCTCGGTCTGGCTGGACTGCGATGTCAGCTCGACCATAGAGCTGGTGGAGCGGCTCAAGGCGCGTCGGGAGTTCGCTGATCTTCGCGTGTCTCCGCTGTTGATCATCGCCAAGGCGGTATGTCTGGCACTCGGGCGTACCCCAGAGGTCAATTCGTACTGGGATGAGTCGGCTCAGGAAATCGTGCTCAAGAGTTCGATCAATCTCGGGATCGCTACGGCGACTCCGCGTGGACTACTCGTACCCAACATCAAGGGCGCGGAGTCGCTTAGCCTTGCCGACCTCGCAAGCGCAATTCAACAGGTTGTAACAAAGGCGCGTGACGGCAAGGCCCAGCCAGCGGACATGATGGGCGGGACGTTCTCGATCACCAACATCGGGGTGTTCGGCGTCGACGCCGGAACGCCGATCTTGAACCCGGGGGAGTCGGGCATCATGTGCTTCGGGCAGATCGCACGCCGACCCTGGGTGGTGGGTGAAGGAGCTGAGGAGCGGATCGAGCCGCGTTGGGTCACCACGTTGTCAGTTTCCTTCGACCACCGGCTCGCCGACGGTGCGCAGGGCTCAACGTTCCTGGCAGATGTCGCCGCTCTCCTCAACGACCCAGCCCTCGGCCTCCTCTACTGACGCCGACTTGTCAGAACCCAGTTGACCCATAGATCGACTGGATTCGGAACAAGTCGTGAAGGATCCGAGCAGCTCCTGATCATGGACCCGCCGCCCCGAGTCCACCAGCTCCTGGAGAGTGTCGCCGTCGTCCCACTGATTGACGTTCATCGCCGCTGTCACGGCACCATCTCGCAGCCAGAACGCTGTGAACTCCCGTGACTTCAGCTCACCGCGTACCACAAGCCGGTCCTTTGTCGGGTCGGCGAAGCCTCGATACTCACACCCCAGGTCGTATTGGTCAGAGAAGAAGAATGGCCGCAACACATACGGTTCCTCCGCACCGAGCAGGTTGCCGGCGACGTGGGTTCCTTGATCTTTGGCATTCGCCCAGTGCTCGACCCGAACTCGGTGGGGATACTTCGGATGGTCATGGGCCGCGACATCACCAACGACATAGATGTCCGAATCGGAGCTGCGCAGCGTCGCATCGACTGCGATCCCGCCATTGGCGAGCTCGAGCCCGGCAGCGTCGGCCAGTGCAATGTTCGGGGCGGCGCCAACGGCGATGAGGACGGTGTCAGCCGGCACAGATGCATGGCCCTTGACATGTACCGATGACACCGTGCCTTCCCCGGCGAAGCCGGTTACCCCAGTGCCCAGCCGCAGATCCACCCCATGATCACGATGCAGGGCCGCGAAGGTCGTACCGATCTGCTCACCGACCACTTGCAAAAGCGGCTGTGACCGCGGTTCGATCATGGTCACATTCGACCCACGCTGCCGAGCAGCGGCCGCCGCCTCACATCCGATCCAGCCACCGCCGACGATCACTATCCGTGCGCCCTCGGTGAACCGCTCCCGCAGCGCCAGCGATTCCTCGAGGGTTCGCAGTGTCAGAAGTCCGTCAAGATCAGCACCGGGCACGTCCATCCGCCGGGACCCGCAGCCGGTGGCTATCAGCAATTTGTCGTATGGATACTCCGTGCGACTCGCCACTACCACCTTGCGGGCACGATCGATCCGGGTGGCCGTGGTCCCCAGCTTCAGGGAAATGTCCTTGTCCTTGTACGCTGCCTCGTCGCCGACCCAGTCCGGCTCGTCGGTGTCGCCAATGAGCACAGCCTTGGAGAGCGGTGGTCGCTCGTACGGGAGCTGGCTCTCCTCGCCGATCATCGTCAGCTCGCCCTGATAGCCCTGATCTCGAAGCGCGATTGCGGCCGATCCTCCGGCTAGTGCGGCTCCGATGATGACGATGCGGGACGGCTGGGAAGTAGCGGACTGAGTCATGTCTCCAATCGTCTCTCGGTCCGCGGTGTCCGGCGCTAGCGACCCACCAAAATGTCAGTCGTCAGAAGGCTCCCTCGTTCAGATCCATGACGGCGAGATCGGTCGTCTCGGCGATGGAGCGCTCGGCGGCCAGCTTGGGCAGCACAGTACGCGCGAACCAGCGGCCCGAAGCGACCTTGCCTTCATAGAAGGCTTTCTCGCTCGGAATGAGTTCCGCATTGAGCCGGTGGAGCGCCACCTCGGCGCCGCGGACTAGCAGCCATGCACAGATCAGATCACCAAGCGCCATGAGCAATCGGGTGGTGTTGAGACCAACCTTGTAGACATTGCGCGGATCGCTGTGCGGGACTCCGGGCACTGTCGTACCAAGATCGTTGATCATGGTTGTCACGATAGCCGTGACGTCCTCCAGGCCCTGCTGCAGCAAGGCACGCTCCTCTTTGAGTTGACCGTTCCCGCCTTCGGCGGCAACCCATTGGCCGATCTGCGCCGAAAGATCACCGAGCGCGCGGCCTTGATCCTTGACGATCTTGCGGAAGAACAGATCCTGTGCCTGGATCGCGGTGGTGCCCTCGTACAGTGTGTCGATCTTGGCATCCCGGACATACTGCTCGATCGGATAGTCGGTCAGGAAACCCGAGCCGCCGAAGGTCTGCAACGACTCGGTACCAAGCAAGACCCAGGAGCGCTCCGACCCGTAGCCCTTGACGATCGGCAGCAGGAGATCATTGAGCCGTTCAGCCGCGTCATCGGATACGCCGTTTGCCCGCGCGATGGCGATGCGGTCCTGGATGGTCGCTGTATATAGCAGGAGCGACCGCAGGCCTTCGGTGCAGGACTTCTGCGTCATCAAAGAGCGCCGCACATCGGGATGGTGGGTGATCGTCACCCGCGGCGCGGTCCGGTCGGTTGCTTGGCTGAGATCAGGACCTTGAACCCGAGTCTTGGCGTATTCCAGGGCATTGAGGTATCCGGTGGACAATGTCGCGATCGCCTTGGTCCCAACCAGCATCCGGGCGTGTTCGATCATGTGGAACATCTGCGCAATGCCGTTGTGCACTTCACCGAGCAGCCAGCCCTTGGCAGGCACCTTCGAGCCACCGAAGGTGAGCTCGCAGGTGCTGGAGGCCTTGATGCCCATCTTTTTCTCGAGATTTGTTGCGAATACGCCATTGCGTTCGCCAGTGAGCTCCCCGGTTTCAAGATCGAAGTGAAACTTGGGCACGACGTACAGCGACAGGCCCTTGGTGCCCGG
>Ga0170475_102466410_pt1 | contig 12538 bp, 10 predicted proteins | sample Soicark_Litter_5_FD_111474 | JGI IMG/M metagenome (GOLD analysis project Ga0170475, IMG submission 111474) | Avena fatua rhizosphere microbial communities from Hopland, California, USA. Combined Assembly of 48 SPs | reverse complement strand
CTCTTTCTCAGCCTGCTCGTTTGTGCTGACGGATACTCGGCCGCACCAAAAGCCGAAAAGCCGGCATCCAAGGAAACGTTGGTCATCTATCCAACCTGCCCCAGTTATCACGCAATCGGAGTCGGAAACGGACTAACCAGAATCGACGCCGATGTGAATCTTGCGCCCGCCCACCGGGCCGGCGCGCGTTTTGTGGTTGAAGTTTTGGATGCGGCAGGCAAGACCATTCAATCCGCTACTGCGGATGCGTCCACGAAGGAACGCGTTGGGGTTGAAGTTCGTATCCCTAATCAGTCGGCAGCAGTTTTTCCAGTCCTCGTAAAGCTGGTTGGCAGTGCGGGTAACCAAATTGCCTCAGCAAAAACCGATATCCGAGTGGGTCCGGCGCAGCAGGCGATTGTGACGATGGGCGCGGATGGTTACCTGCGTGTCGCAGGCGAGCCGCACTTTGTGATCGGCATGTACCAGTCCGGTCATCTCCCGGAAATGGCCAAGGCGGGATTCAGTGGCACGCACAATTACCAGATTAGCGCGGGCGAAGCGGACGAAACGATCAACCCAACCGACATGCGCCTCAAAAACACGCTTGATAACTGCTGGTCGAACGGCTTGCGCATGATGGTTGAACTGCCACGCAAAGCCATCGAGAAGGGCAAGTGGACGCAGGTGGCACGACGCATCGAGACCTTCAAGTATCACCCCGGCTTGCTCTGCTGGGGCTCCGAAGAACGGGTCGCTCGCAATCTCACTTCGCTCACGAATATCGCTGCGCTATATAAACTCGTTCATGAACTGGACCACAACCACGTGCTCGTGCTCGGCGATACCAAAGACAAAATCAAAAACCTCCAAACTGACCGGCGCGATTTCTTTCCCGACCCCTACATGGATGCGGGAATCTGGTGGTGGTATCCGATCCCGTTGAAAGATCCGGATGGCAACGGCCTGCTGGAAGGCCGCGAAAAAACCGGCGGGTTGCTCACTCCGCCCGCCTGGCTCACAACCACCTTCTCGAAAAAGCCGCTTTGGATCGCCATCCAATCGTATCAACATCCGTCCAAGGACGCGCGTTTCCCCACGCCCGCCGAGTATCGTTGCATGGCGTACCTCAGCATCATCAACGGCGTGAAAGGCCTTTGGTTCTATACCGGCTCAGGGCAAAAGGATTGGCAGGGCAAACCCTCCGGGATTTTTAACAAAATGGAAGAAGGGCATTGGGATTACGTGCAAAAACTTGTCACCGAACTCCGTCAGTTCAGCCCGGTGCTGATGTCTCCGAAGTCCAATTCCAAGTTCACGATGACCCCAGCAGATGCCCAGGTGGAATTCACCACGCGCATGCGCGAGGGCGTGACCTACCTCATTGCGGCGAACAAATCGGGCAAGGATGTGAAAGTCCATTTCGCCGGAGAACCGACCGCCACCAAAAGTGCAGAGATGATTTTGGAACAGCCAAACGCGACGGTCAACTTGGGCGCGGACGTCCCGTTTGTGCCGTTCGGCGTGCATGTGATTAAACTGGGCAAGTAATCACACCTGGATGACAAAGTCGTCATGAACTCTTCATTATCGTTTAATGATTTCGTGCGATGCTCTGTGTTGACGAATCCAATAACGCAACGCAAGGTTTACCGAGTCAGCAAAACATGAAGAAAGTCGTTTACATTGTTTTGGGATGCGGACTGCTCGTCGCAGCGGTCGGGACCTTCGTGCTGCGTGATACGACACCTTCCGTTTCAGCACCCGTCAGACAAACAGCGAGCGAAGTCACTCACGTAACTGAAGCCGAAACCAAACTTCCAGAGCCGGGCCTAGTGCCTGAAACGACCGCGCAACCCATTCTAAGTCGGGAGCCGGTTGTTGAGCCAGAGCCGCCTAAAAAAGTACCGGCGACGCCAGTTGTTGCTGCTGCGCAGCCGAAAAAAAAACCTCCGATCAAAGACCCTGCCGCACGCGAAGCCCTGGCCCTCGTGGGCGCGGGTCCCGAAGCCGAGCTTTATTGGTATTCTGCGATCAACGACTTCAGCCTCTCCGCACACGAGAGGCAGGATCTAATCGAAGATTTGAACGAGGATGGCCTTTCGAATCCTGCGCACCCCACCATTCAAGATCTGCCATTAATCCTGAGCCGAATCGATCTGATTGAGAATGTCGGACCTGAAACAATGGATCCGGTCAATGCGGCTGCCTTTGAAGAAGCATATAAGGATCTGGTAAATCTGGCCCGCAAAGCGGCATCAGGCGGGCAAATGGAGTGAGCACTCACGCCCTTCCCACGGCCCCATTCTAGCGTGAGGGAGACTTCGCGTAAAACCGCCGTCGACATGCACGTGCACGTCGTCGGTAACGGCAGCGGGGGGAGCGGCTGCTGGCTTCGCATCGGACGCTGGCATAAACCACTCGCGGCTTTGATGCTTCGACACATCGGACTGCGCGGTGCAGCGCTCAAAGGCGACCTCGAACATCTCTACATCGACCGCCTGCTCGAGCAAATCCGTTCTTCTTCGCTGAAAGCAGCGGTGATCCTCGCGCAGGATTTCGTGCATGACGACAATGGCAAAGCGCTCCCGGGTGTCGGCTCGTTCTACGTGCCAAATGATTACGTTCTCGGCCTCGCTAAAAAGCATCCCGAGTTTCTCGCGGCGGTTTCGATTCATCCCGCGCGAACTGATGCCATCAGTGAGCTTGAACGTTGCACAGTAGCGGGCGCGGTCATGATGAAGTGCCTGCCGAACTGCCAGAACATCAATTGCAACGACCGCCGCTATACGAAATTCTGGGAACGCATGGCCGCGCTCGGCCTTCCTCTCCTTGCGCACACTGCCGGAGAACACACGCTACCAGTTGTGAAACCGGAATACGCTGACCCACGGATTCTCACGTTGCCGCTTGAATGTGGCGTAACGGTAGTCGCTGCCCATAGCGGGACCAAAAGTGGTCTATTCGATCCCGAATACTTCCATGTGTTCGCCGAGATGACACGTCGCCATGAAAAGTTTTACGGTGATAACAGTGCGTTCAACGTTCCGATTCGTGGCCGTCACATGCGCAAATGCCTGGAGGAACCGTTGGTGCATCGCATGCTGCACGGCAGTGATTATCCAGTGCCTGTTTATGGCCTTTGGTCCTGGCTGCGCGGCTACGTGAGTTGGGCCGAGTTCCGGAAATGGGAACGGCAATCCAACGTCATCGAACGCGATTACCAGTTAAAGCGCGCGATGGGCTTTCCCGACGAAACCTTCACACGCATCGAATCGCTCTTTCCACGGCGCCTCAACGCCAAAGCGCTCGCTCACTCTTCAGCCTCTCCAAAAGAGCCAGATCCGCAGCCGGGAACTCGTAGCCCCCAATCTCCTCTCGCGTAACCCACCGCAAGTCTGCGCATCCCAGCGCTCGCGGTTCATTGCCGAGCCATTCACACCGAAAAAACCGCAGATGCACGCTCTTCTCCGGGTATTCGTGGGTTGCGCTCTCGATTAGCTCTCCCACTCTCACGTCAATCCCGAGTTCCTCGCACAATTCCCGCACAACACAATCTTCATAGGTTTCGTGCGGCTCCTTCTTTCCTCCGGGAAACTCCCACAACCCGCCTAGATGAACATCATCATGTCGCAGCGTGATCAGAAGCTTGCCCCCGCGAAACACCAGCCCTGCTCCAACCTCAAGCGCCTTCACGAATCAACTACCGCCCAATGCTCTTGTAGATAAAACCGAGCTTTTCCATCTCGGCGGCGTCAAACAGATTCCGTCCGTCGAACATGATCGGATGACTCAGCGCCTTGCGCGCGCGCTCCAGGTCGAGCTTCTTGAATTCATCCCATTCGGTCGCAATCACCAAGGCATCGCAACCCTCGGCGACCGCGTTCATATCATCAACATACTCCACGTCCTTCAGGACGGCTTTCGCCTTATCCATTGCTTTGGGATCATGCACCCGCAATGTCGCGCCTTCCTTCTGCAACGCCAGACAGAGATCGATTGCGGGCGACATCCGGACATCATCCGTGTTCTGTTTGAAGGCCAGGCCGAGCACTCCGATTTTCTTGTCTTTGAGCACCCAAAGCGTTTCGAGGATCTTCTTAATGAACCGATCCATCTGCGCGGCGTTGATCTTCTGCACTTCCTTTAACAGCGCAAAATCGTAGCCAACCTGCTCGGCAATCTTGATGAACGCGCTAAGGTCCTTGGGAAAACAACTGCCGCCGAAGCCCAGGGACGCATTCAGAAAACGTCGACCGATACGCTCGTCCATCCCCATGCCATTCGCCACTTCCTGGACATTGGCGCCCGTCGCTTCACACAAAACTGAGATTGCGTTGATGTATGAAATCTTGAGGGCCAGGAAAGAATTCGACGCATGCTTAATCAATTCAGCCGAGTTGATGTCGGTAATTATGATCGGCGCGTTGAATGGCCCGTAAACTTCTTTCATGGCTTGCACCGGACGCTGCGAGCGGACGCCGACGACAATCCGGTCCGGCTTCATCAAATCATCCACTGCAAAGCCTTCGCGCAGGAATTCCGGGTTGCTCACTACATCGAACTCCACCTTCGCCTTGCAATAGCGCTTGATGGTTTCGGCAACTTTGTCTCCGGTTTTGACCGGGACCGTGCTCTTGTCCACGACGATTTTGTAACCGGTCATGGCGCCGGCAATTTCACGCGCCACTTTCTCGATAAAACTCAGATCGACCGAACCATCGGCCTGTGGTGGAGTGGGCACAGCGATGAAAATGACGTCAGACTTTTCCACCGCTTCAGCCGTGCTGGTGGTGAAGCTCAACCGCTTCGCGGCGACATTCTTCTTCACCAGTTCTTCAAGGCCAGGTTCATAGATCGGAATGCCGCCGGCCTGCAGCGTTTTTACCTTGTTCGCGTCGTTATCGACGCAAATTACCTGGTGCCCGACCTCGGCAAAGCAAGTGCCCGTCACGAGCCCGACGTAACCGGTCCCGATAATTGTCAATTTCATGTAAGGGCTTACTTGGGCTGCTCAGCCTGGACCTTGGGTGTGGCGACCGTGTTAGAAGTCGCGGCTTTAGGTGCGACGACATTTGTCGTGCCTGGCAGAGGACTGAAGGTGGGTGGCGCGATCGACACAAATAGGTTTGGAAATTTCTGGTGCAAATCCTCCAGGCGCAGGCTTGCTTCGCTGCTCAGGGTTGTGCCCGGCTCTCCTCGTTCCACGTCTTCAAACATCGTCTTTGCCTGCTCCGGCTTTCCTGTGGCGGCGTATAAACGTCCGAGCGCCAGCTTCGCCTGTGGCACAGCAGGATCCCCAGGATGATGCTCCACCAGGTTTTTGTAAGCCGTCACCGCTTCATTTGTTTTGCTCTGCGCGTCGTAAGAGGAGGCAATCCCGAGTAGTGCTTCGCCCATGAAAGTGCTGTCCTTGTATTCACGCGTGAACCGCTCGAATTGCTTGCGGCATTCGTCGTATTTACCATCGACGTAAAGATTTCCAGCGGCCAGCAACAAGGCACGTGAACCTGCCTTTGAACCGGGATAATCATTCGCTACCTTCAAAAGTTGATCGCTCGCACCGGACCGCAGGGCTCCACCCTGGCCCGTGTAGCTCAGCGTCACGGCGGTCAGCGCTTGTCCCGAAGCGACATCTTTCTCATTGGTGCGCCAAAAAAAGAACCCCAGCCCGATCGCCAGCAGGATGACAATAAGCGCCCCAAGCATGGCTTGCTGCTTATTCTCTTCATACCAGGCCAGTAGTCTATCCGTCGTCGTCAATTGGACGACTTTTGTATCCATAAAAGGGCGTTAAATGTCCTGATCGCCCCTCGAAAAAGCAAGCTTCGATTTGGCCCGCCCGCAAAGGATGGTGCGAATGAGTAAGATCAAATACAAGGCACCAGCAACACCACTGGATATTCTCCGCAGATTCTGCGGAGAATAAGAGGGGTAATCTCCGCACATTCTGTGGAAATCATGGTCTCGTGGTTACGGCCGGACATAACGCAGGCGATAAAAGGCCGGTGCATTCGCGAGCGGGAAGCTGACCTCCAACAGGTCGCACTCTCCCAGGTCGGTGACGGAAGTGAGTGAGACAGGTGTGGCAGCGCTCCAGGTCGCCAGGTTGGTGGAGCCTTCGAAGATGCGTTGGAAGTCTCCCAGTTGCTTCCGCTCTCGAAACCGGAATGCGAATTGGCTGCCGCTGCGCTTTGGGGACTGAACGGAGGAAAGCGCGGCATCGGCAGCGAACGGATCAGCCCCGGTAGCAAACTCCACAACATTAACAACGCCATCGCCTTCGGGATCAGCTCCGTAAGCGCTCACGCTCGGGTCAGCGAGCTGCGCGCTCGTGAAGTGACGCAAGGCCCAGTCCCCGAAGGTGTACGGCTGGGCGCGTTCGAGCAGCATGAACTCGTTCACCTGCGTATTACGGACGCCGGTCGTAGCGCCGCGGTCGTAGCCGCTGTTAATCACGAGGAGCGCATTTGAAGCGTACAACGGTTGAGCAAAAGCTATGTCCAGCGTGGTGGTGGGCGCCATGGTGCCGGTGTATGCGTTCGTTCCCGAAGCGGGGACGCCGCTGGCTGGAACCGCGTTAGTCACATTCAGAAACACTTGAACGTCGCGGGGTCCGTACCCACCGTTATCCGTCCGGGGATATACCTTGAAGCCAGAGATAGCAGCGAGCCGAGGGAACTGAACTTTCAACCATTCCGCGTGGTTAGTTGGCCCATACAAAGAGACCCAGAAATCCGTGAGCACCCCGTTGTACGCGTTCGTAGGTGGATAAGGTCCCTGGTTGGATGAAGCTGAAACGGTCAGCGCTGGTACGCTATAGGGCAGATAAGTCGGCTGCTCTCCGGGGACAACGGCCGAAAGCGTGACGAGCGCACCGCCCGGACCGGGAAAAGAAAGCACACCAGTGGTGTTGGCCACGGACCAGGACACTCGCAAAGCATTACTCGCGGTTTGCGAGGCAGTTTGTCCTGGAAAATAAACCGCATAGCGGGCTGCCAACGTTTGATCCGGGAAAAACTCAAGGACATCCTGGGCAGCACCCAGGCGATTGTAAGTGCTGGCCGCCGCATAGTTGAAGTACCCGCTCGGTCCCGCGCACACGCCATAATTTCCCGAAACGCACACCCAATTGTTGCTAATGACTCGCGCCGCCCCCGAACGATTGGTGATCGTCGCGCTGCCACCAGTCCATTCCAGCAGTCGACTGCCACCGGTGAGCGGATCGTTTTCGATTCCGATGTCGAAGCTGCTTGCGGGGGTCGGTTGGGCGTTGCCTCCGGCCCACGGCACCTCAACAATACCCACGGTGTTGCCGGTGCTTTTGACATAAACCTCGGTGTAGGTCCCACCGCTATTAATGAGTTTCAACTCCGCGTCGAACCCACTGCTGTTGGTGATGAAGCCGATGAGTTGTGCGCTGGTCGGATTACCGAGTGCCCCCAGGCCAAGCATTCCTGGCAGCAAGGGCGACGCGAGGAACGAATTTGTCGGTATCGACTGCGCTCGAGCTTCAAGCATTCCCATGACGCGCGAACCATAGCTGATGCTGAAAAATCCCGCCGGCCCGCGCTGCGCCACGATTTTTACATCCGGGAAATGGACTACTGCCGGAGGCGGCGCATTGGAAGGCCCGGTTGGAAAATCCGCATTGTTCCAGTGCAGCCAAGCGATCGCGGTCCGGCGCGCTTCCACGGCTTCGCGATAAAAACCGCCACCGCTCGGGCCGACAAAACGGCCATCGCCGTTTACGAGCTGACGATAGCGCACTTGTTGCGCGAGTTGATAATCTGTCCAGCGAGCTATCGGGTCATTGAAGTGTGAGGCTATCCATGCGATGTAGGAATTCTGTTCGAAGTCATGCAGCTCCCAGTCCAGCCCGGCGGGATAGGCGAAATCACCCGAGTCGAGCACCATATACTGCAAATTATTATTCCAAACGTTCATCACGTTATGCTCCGCAAAGGCCTGCAACTGTGTGGCCACTGTCGGGTTCGCCAGGCGCGTCATTAGATACGAATCACCCATCGACATACCCGCGACCATTTCATAGGCGGGATGATAGAACCCGTGATTCTCCAGCGCGAAGGTTGGATACAAGGTCGTCGTTGTGATCCAGGAGGCCAGCGGGTCGCCATTCGTGTTGGCAACCGTATAGGTGTTGGCGAGGTATTTCTTTGCTGCCGTCAGCCATGAGGGCGCCGAAGGATCGGTGCTCAGCCATGCCGCTCCCAGCGAGAGGATGTTGCTATCCCAGCCGTTCTCTTCAGCTTTGGTATCCCCGATGTATCCTGAGCCGGGAGCGATGCCGGCGCGGTGGGTTGCCTCAGATGCAACGACGCGCTTCACATCGGTGACTGTCTGAGCAGGTAACTGGCCCTGCACAAGCACACAGGCGAGCCCCAGCGACCCTGACCATAAGGGCGTTTGCCAATCGGTGCTGCTGCCACTGCTCCAGCCCCATTTGTTTCCGTCCACACAAGTGTATGCGCCGGTCACATGAGCATTGGCCGCATAATTGAGCGCCTGCCGAATCCGAGCAAGTCGGGTAGTATTTCGAGCATTGCCTGGCTGAGCGATGACGAGGGTGGCGTAACCGACGGCGATGCCGCAGTTTCCGCGAATGCCGCCGTTACCAGCGCTGCCACCATCCCCCCAAAAACCTGAATCAGGCGGCTGGTTTGTACTCGTCGCCGTCGTCCAGATGCTCTCGGCGTAGCTCTCAAAATTTGTCAGACACTGGAGGTACGTCGATTTCGAATCCGCAGCAGAAACTGACTTAACGGCCAGAAAGAACACCAGCACAGCGAATACCAACCAGGGCGTGGTTCGCAACGCAGGGTTCATCGCGTGCTTGTTCATGAACTCAACTCTCGACGTTAGCCGCCAGCATGAGGCTACACTTCATTGCAATGCTCCCAATCCGCCGAAACATATTCCAGACAAAAAGCTGGATGGAGCAGCATCCAAACTTTCTTGCAGCGTGCCAATGACAATAGTTTACTGGAGCTGCCCGAACCACCAACCCTATGAGCGAGATAAAATTCGCCTGCCCTTCCTGTCAGCAACACATTCAGGCCGATGCCGGCTATGCCGGCATGCAGATCGATTGTCCGGCTTGCAAAGCAAAAATGATCGTTCCCGGCACTCGGCCTGCGCCGATGGCCGCGCCCCCGGCACCGATTCCAGTTCCGGTTCCAATTTCTGCGGCGGCAACAGCCTACGCTCCGCCACCTCCCTCGAGTGCCCCGGCAGCCGGTGCATGTCCATCGTGCGGTGGCGCGCTGCCTCGTGGCGCTGTTCTTTGCACCGTCTGCGGCTACAACCTGGCAACACGTCAACGGACCGTTGCCGGCAGACCCGCTGCCCTTGGCCGTCCCACTGCGGCCGCGCCAGAAGCAGTTTGGTATAAAACGCCGTATCCGTATCTCGGGCTGCTGATGGTTGTGCTGGGTTTGCTTTACTGGCTCGGCCAAACAAACCCTTTCATGAAACTCGCGTTCATTGGCGTGGCCGCTCTTTACACCTTTGGGATGCACATCATGGTTGCAATCTCAGCCTTCCGCGAGAGTGCCGGCACCGGGCTGATGGCGCTCTGTATCCCCTTCTATGCCGTTTACTACGTCTTCAAAGTGAGCGAGGACCAAACCCTCCAACTCCTCTACGGTGTAGCGTTCCTGCTCAATATTATCCTTCGCTTTATTACCTAATGAACGCCGGCTTGCTCGCCCGCCCCACTCGCCTCTGGCTCAGCCCGGCATCCATAATAGCGTCCTGGGCGGGGCTGCTGCTCGCCCTTTTAACGCCACCTCACGGCACGGGATTCACGGTCTGTTGGGTCAAAGCATCCACAGGCCTGCCCTGTATCGGGTGCGGCCTTACCCGCAGCCTGAGCTGCGCGTTGCGGGGCATGCCGGCGGAGAGTTGGAGCTACCATCCATTCGGCATTCCCTTGCTCCTCCTGTTTCTGTTGGCTGCCTGCTTCAGCCTTGCGCCCATTGGCACGCGGCTAAGAATCCAGAGCTGGATAACTCAACACTCCGCTGCAGCCTCAGCGGTATTCGTGCTGTTCTTTGGCAGCTTCATGACGTTCGGCATCGCCCGATGGCTCGTTGAATTCTGCTCAGGCGGGTTCCTGCTGCGTTAAACAGTGCAGGGTTCCAAATCCAAGCACCAGGTCCACGGCATGAATGCCGATCACTGGCCGGTCCTTGAATAGCTCACCAAGGATGCCCAGTGCCACTCGGTCATTCGGATCATTGAAGGTCGGAACGAGCACCGCGGCATTGCAGATGTAGAAGTTTGCGTAGCTCGCCGGCAATCGCATCCCATCAAAATACAAAGGCGCGGGCATCGGCAAGGCGATGATTTCCGGCTTCGTTCCATCTTCCAGTCGGAGTTCCTGGCTGCGCTCCCAATTCTCTGAAAGCGGCTTGTAGTTTTCGTCCTTCTTGTTGATCTCTTTGATGAGCACGAGGGTGCGCGGATTCACGAACCGGCAGATGTCATCGATGTGCCCATGCGTATCATCACCATGCGGACCAGCCACGAGCCAAAGCACATTCTTTACGCCCAAATATTTCTTCAGCGTCTCGTCTATTTGTGCTCGGCCCAGTCCAGGGTTGCGCACCTGCACTTTGGGATCCAGATAGCATTCTTCCGTCGTCAGCACGGTGCCACGGCCGTTCACTTCAATCCCGCCGCCTTCGAGGACGAAATCCTTCCCGTTGTGTTCCGCGTTGAACAAGCGCTTCTTCAAAAGCTTCGCCGCGGTTTCCGGCACGCGCCGGTCCTTTTGCCAATCTGAATACTTGGCCCAGGCGTTGAAATGGAAATGCACGATTGCCTTCTCGGTCTTCGCGCCCTTCCCCTTCCGCACAAACAGCGGGCCGCTATCCCGCGTCCAACCGCGATTGGTCGGATGCACCACGAACTGTACGTTCTTAAGGTTCGCCCCCGACTGATCCAGATAACGCCGTGCGCGTTTTTCCTCCGCTTTGTTATCAATCAGAATCCGAACGGTTTCGCCAGCCGCCATCTTCTTGACCATCTCACCATAAACCCAACGAATGGTGTCGATTTTACCCGGCCAATCGGTTTCGTTGTGCGGCCAGCCCAGCCACGTCGCTTCATGCCGTTCCCATTCCGCCGGCATTGAGTAGCCCAGCGCGGCCGGTGTTTCAGTTTGTGCTGTAGAAATCACGAGCCGCAAAACTTACGGCCCACCCCACGTTCGATCAACGCTCAAATCCCTTCTGAAAGCCAGAAGGCATCCACTTTCCACTTGGTGCCGGCAAGAAAAGCCAAACTGGAGGCTCTAAAACGAAAGTCCGGACAAGGCACAGACTACCGGATACCTTGCGACCAAGAGGGAATAACGTGGCGGCAGTATCGAGTCCGCTTTCCTTAGGGCGTCATGAAGCCATGTGTCGCAAGCCCAATAATGACACCCGCTGTGGCATCCGCGGAGGATTCGCCCATTTCAGTTTTCAGTCAAGTTCAAGAGGTCGTTTTCTACGGTCTCACCCCGCCGACTACTTTTGGAAGACGAAAAAGCGATGATCGTAGTCGGGCGCGTTTGGGTCGGTGAAGTAGAGGTGGAGGTTCGTTACTAGAACCCAGTCAGTGAGATTGGTTGAGGCATAGACTCTTTGGGAGAGGCCGATGCTTGAGGGAACCTGCATCATTGGTCGACCCGAACGGGACGTGCCATCGATAACCGGAAGGCCTATCAAAGGTACGTCCGGAGGTTCGCGAGTAGATGACAGTTCTGAATTTGCAGGAGCGGCGGACTTCTGCGTGGCCTGAATCTGGTCGGTCTTCCGTGCCAGTGATGGCGGTGGTGCAGGTGCGTCCCCCGGTTGGTTAAAGGACCAGGCCAGTATGTCATGGTTTTCGCTATCATCTCCGCTTGAGGCAGTGAAGCCGGCCCAGGCGAGGCCGTCGTTGAAGGCGACGAAATCTTCCATTTGCACGGACACGGTCAGCAAAGGTTTCTGCAGATCATCCAGGAAGATGAGTAAATTACCGGGGGTGTAGCGAACTCGAGCCGTGTGGATCTGGCCATCGGAGAAAAGGCTCGGGCCGGTTACGGTGCCGAGAGGATCCTGTAGTTGTTCCTGGCTGGACTCGCCCCCACAACTGGTCACGGCGATTTCATCGTGCTTCACGTAGCGCTGCCGGTGCCAGTGGTAAGTGTCGAACCTGATCACGAAAGCACTGCCGCCACGGAAGAATCCAAGGTAAGAACCGCCTCCTCCGAGCAAGGGCATTGGGTTGTTTTGGAGCACGAACGTAAAGCCATCGCCGCCGTGTCCCCGCTTTTCTGTGATGCGGAACTGGAAGGTAGTTTCGAATCCTTTTAGGACCGGTTGTTTGGAGCGCAGCCAAAGTCCTCCGATTTTGCCCGGCTCACAAGGGGTCAACCGCACGAAGTTTGTTTGCAGCGCAGCGTCGCCTTGGAAAAGCAGGCCGGCAGGTGAAGTGAAATCAGCGTAGATGATGGGCGTCGCGAGAAGGGTAGTAAGCTGGGCCAGGAAGAAACCAGCGGCCAGGGATG
>Ga0170475_111693186_pt1 | contig 12544 bp, 25 predicted proteins | sample Soicark_Litter_5_FD_111474 | JGI IMG/M metagenome (GOLD analysis project Ga0170475, IMG submission 111474) | Avena fatua rhizosphere microbial communities from Hopland, California, USA. Combined Assembly of 48 SPs | reverse complement strand
TAGTCATGGCATATCCATGGTTGTTAGGTCAGGATATTTATTTGGGATAGATACAAGTGTAGTTCTAACTAACTAAATTTATCTCAATATGCCAAAGCAAATGATAATGACAACTCCGTCTCATCCTGATACAAGCTTTAAAGAGTATCAGCAGTGGAGTGATCTTCGAAATATGTTATTAGATTTAGGAGTTGATGTCATTGTCATGCCAGATACTCCATCAAAACGGCACGATAGTGTTTATTGCCAAGATTATGGAACGATTTATAAAAATGATTTCATAGTTAGTAGGTTTAAATACGTAGAACGTCAAGTTGATGAGCAATTTATTGCTAGGTGGTTTCATGAACATCGATTTGATATCCTCTATAATCCCACCTATGGCGGCGAACGCCCTGACACGTTCGAGGGCTCAGACATTGCAATATCAGCAGATAGAAAACATTTATGGTTTGGTTTTGGATATAGAAGCTCTCATAAGTTCAAATCCCATCTAGATGATTTATTCGACAATGACGACATCATCGTTCGCCCAATTCTATTAAATGATCCTAGATTTTTCAATTTAAGTTTGTGCTTCAACCCTCTAGCCACTGGAGATTTGCTTTGGTATCCTGATGCATTTCACTCGCATTCAAGAATGATAATTGAGAGTTGGTATGAGGGGAAATCCATAGAGGTGAGTCAACAGGATGCGCTAAATATGGTATGCAATGCCATTTCTCTAGGAAGTGTTTTGATTGTTTCAAAAATCAGTGATGAATTGAAAAACACTTTAGAAGAGAAAGGATACGAAGTTATTGTTGTTGACATGAGTGAATTTAACCATTCATGCAAACGCTTGACTATTGAATTGGTTGAATAAATATTGAACTGAAAGACAGCAGTCTTTAGTGGAAAGATTATGAATAATTTTACATTAGAACAAAAACAAGAACTTGAGGCCTTAGTAGAAGCTGGGGCTGAAGTCGTTACAGTAGCGTACAATCCAACTACTGTAATTGGAACGCCCGAGGCCGATGCTATTGCGGATGGGTACTCGGTTTATTATCGCGAGGATACTTCAACATTGGTTGAAGTAATTTTTACACGCAATGCGTAGTAAAATAGAAGCTGACGACAAAAGCCGTAATGGAGGCACCCAAGGTGGACCTAAGTAAGAATAACACCTTTGATAATAACATCTCAGATCTAGAAATAGACGTGCTTCTACTTTACTATAACTTCTCAGATCAATGGGGAAGGGTAGATACTATTCAGGCCGCCAACTTTGCAGCAAGTAGGTTTGGCATTCTTCTTCATCAAACTTCATTTCAGTTGGATCAACGCCACCTAGACGTTTTGATGGATAGAGGCGTCATTTACGATACAAGGTTACTTTTTAACAAGATCATAATGATGCCTCCTAAGAAGAAGCGTCGTAGAAAATCAGATGACAAAAATACTTGAGTTTCAGGGAGATTATCGTTTCCTTTCAAACTTCTATATTTGCAGCTTCACATGGGATGGTATTAAATGGTCTCATAGTGAAGCTGCATATCAAGCGGCCAAAACCCTAGACCGCATAAAGCGGTTAGAATTCTCTACTCTTACTGCCAGTGAGAGCAAACGCAGAGGCAAATCACTGGTACTTCGGTCTGATTGGGAAGAAGTAAAAGTTGAAGTGCTGGCTGAAATTCTCTACGCAAAGTTCAGTCAAAATCCCTACCTCAAACAACAACTCATCGATACGAAAGATGCTATTCTAATAGAGGGCAACTCCTGGGGCGATCGCTTTTGGGGAGTGTCTCCAACTTTCAGCGACAATGGTTTAAACCATCTTGGTAGATTGTTGATGGAGCTTCGCACCTTGTTCCAACTTGAAGAGAAATATCCAACCGCAAATGCAGAAATGTTGGAGTCGCTTCGAAATGAACAACTAATATTAGTAGAAGACGTGAAAGCGAGTATCGGTGGTTTAGTTTCCTTCTAGAAACTGTAACAGCTTCGTTGATTCGTTACAATTTAGCCTGTGTACTTTTGTTGAGACTATGATAATATAGCCTTATCGAAACACAAACGAATTGGAGCTTTAGATGAAACGTGGATATATCACTGTTGAAGTCGAGTTTGGCCGTTACTTTGTCGAACTCACCGGTCCCCGCGCAAAGGTCTGGGTTAATGAAGGTCTGCCCGAGTATGAAGGCGACATCGACGGAATTCAAGTGAAATATCCCGATCTTTGGACGCACCTCATCGAGAAGTCCTTCATCACGGAGGTAAAATGAAGAATATTCCTGAAACTTTGCTCGTGATTTTCACAGCACTCGCAATCTGCATCTCCCTGATTTATTCAGGTAACGCGCAGAGCAAGTGTGCAACCGTTCAGAATAACCCGTCGACTGCAGGGCAATTCATTCCGCTTTGCAAATGATCTACGTCGACCCAGCGGCTTGGAAAAAGGGAAGCAAAGGTAGGAAAGCCTACGCTCATCTCGTGGCCGATACTTATGAGGAAATGCATTCGTTTGCAAGCACCATCGGTATTAAGCCGCACTTCTTCCACCGCTCGGCGAAATATCCGCATTACGACATTTCTGAAGAACAACGGGATTTGGCCATCGAGGCTGGAGCCCAAAGCATTTCCTCGAAAGAACTGCTGAGGATTTGCAAAAGGAGAGATAATGGACGAACTGAAAGCTAAAGTTAAACAAGCCCTGCAGAATGCAGCCGATAACGGTTTTGATTTTCAGAACATGACTCCTCGCGAAATTGCGATCGACATGATCACGTACGGCGCAGACCTGGAGGATGAGGACGTAGATGCGGTGGCTGAAATTGTTGAGGAACTTCGCAAGTGACAATCATCCACGGTCCGACGGTTGTTACCTATCGCGATTCCTCGCTTAGGCATTTCATCGTTGATGACTTCGGACGATTGGTTCCTTTCGAAGGGGACCTTTTTGACAAAGCCACCGAGTTTCTGAAATCGGTCTTCATTTACAATAAGGGTGACATCGGTTGCTGAAAGGAGCATAATGCCTATTTTATTTTTTGATGTTGACGGGCCAATGGTTCCTGGTCGGGGTCTGTTCCTTCCAAAGAATATTGCGCCACGCTATGGCTGGGAATTTGATCCATGCGCGGTTGGCATGCTCAATTTTCTGAATTGGGCTGTTCCCAATTTGCAAGTGGTGATTAGCTCCCACCGCGTTGGGATGCGTAGTCCTTTCGATGGTTCTTACACAGACACGAAGGAAAGCTGGGAACGCGTCTTCCAGGAAAATGGATTGAAATTGCAAATCCATAAAGACTGGTGCACCGTCAAGGGCAAAGCCAAGCTGGAAGATCGTGTAAACAAGCTGGAAGAAATTCGTGGGTGGCGTGGTCGCAATAAGGCCCACTCTGACGATCGCTTTGTGGTGATCGAAGATGAAGCAATTTATGCCCGCGACATCACGGACGAAGAGCGTGATGTTTACCACATCTGCGCCGAGGATTATCTGGATGGCATCACGTGGCGCGATCTGAAACGGATCGCAAACTTCCTGGGCGTGGACAATCTAAGTGAAAAGATCAGGGAATACCAAATGATGCATTCGGCATTCCGAAAATCCCCAACGATTGTCACCAAGAAAATCCATCGCATCGAACCGTCAGCAATTTAATCAGTAAAATTCTGATCCCAAGTGGAGCTTAAATAGCTCCACTATTCATTTCTGGGATTAGAAAAATGTCCGACATCGTCTCTCTTAAAATGGTCACTGGCGAAGAAATCGTCAGTGAACTAAAAAGTACCATCACCTCCCTTGGTAACGACCAAGTCACTGCATACGTCGTTCGCCGGCCCCATATTCTCCAATTTCAACAAGTACGACCTGGTCAACTGGGATTAGCTTTCGTACCGTGGACTTTATCGAATCCTGAGATTGAGTCATTGGAGATTCCTGCTAGTTCTGTCGTTGTGAAGTTTTCTCCAGCCGACAGTGTTCAGCAACAATACATTCAGCAAACTTCTTCAATTCAGATCGCAAAAACTCTGTAAGAAGCTCAGAGGCATCCGAGCACTTAGATGACATAGCTAACATCTAAGTGCTCGCGTCATCTCTGGGCCTCATCTGTGAGGTCTAAACTATGAAACTAAGTGACTTGCTAGAAGAAGATAAATCTGCTAACTTCCTAACTGATTTCCTAACGAAGTGGTATTTTGATCACGAGCTAGTGAAGATTGAAGAAGTCGAGCACGTTCTTAACCTGTATCCGCAATTCAAATTTCACGGAGACGTACGAAGGGTAATTTCAATCTCTAAAGAAGATGCGGATAAGTTAAAGAAAGAAAAAGCTGAGAGTTGGGAATACCAATTCGACAATGATAAACTTGAAAGATTTATTAGAGATCACGAACACGCTCGCTATGTTTCTGGGTCTGAAACTTTTAAAGGCTTGAACAACTTCTTAGATTTTGGTAATGGATTAGAGCCTAACCATTATGCTGTTGACGTTGAATATTTGAATGTACAAGGATTAAGTTTGTGGAAGATAGCAAACTCTCTTGAGAAAAAGACACGTTCTCTGCAAAGAATCATTGATGTGACTGAAGTAATCTTCAAGCCACAAAATCTTCACATTGAGATAAAAGGTGTTGAGCCTCCTAACGAAGACTAACTGTAGTTTTTGCAGACACTTGTACTAGATAAAATGTTTCTATCAACACACCTAACATAGGAGCATTCATGGCAAAGAACGACAAAAAGATCAAAGTGTTGCAGGACCGCATCGCTACCCTCGAGAAGGATATGCAGGAAGCGTTGCAGAAAAAGCGCCACAACACCACATTTGATGTTGCAGGCACCACCAAGAAAATCAATGAGTTGAAGCTTGACATCAAGAAACTGCAATGAAACAATTTCAAGGGACAATTCGCCTCCCCAAATGTTTGTATAATGCACCTCCTGAACCAAAAGTGGAAAAGAAGGAACCAGCAAGAAAAGGAAAAGCAAAATACCCTGATGAAGACATCCTACAAATGCGAAGGATGCATGAAGTAGAGGGGAAGTCTCTTAAGGATGTTGCTGCCTATTTTCCTGAATTACAAGAACAGTATGTTCGGAACGTTTTGAATTACACAGTGCGAAGCAAGTTGCTTTTGAAAGTCTAACATGAAAACACTGATGATTTTGATTATCGTCGCCCTACTTGCTGGGTGCGATAGTCCTAAAACCGCTGAAGATCGTGCTAAGGCTGCGGCCTACTGTAAGAAATTTGATCAACCAGAAATCGTGGCGCTTACGTCTGCATGGCAACCAATATCTTTGACAGTTGCATTTGGCTGCAAAATTCCTGGTACGTTTGATTACACCTTGGTTCCTGATTCAGTCTATGTCTACAAATAAAGGAGATTTAAAATGAAGAAGATTCTAGCGGCGATGGCTCTCATAACTCTTTGCGGTTGTACTGACGCGACAGGCGCAAAGAAAGCTCTCGAGGGCGCAGGATATTCGAACATTCAAATGACCGGCTATTCGATGTTTAGCTGCGGACAAGACGATGTTTATAAAACTAAATTCTCTGCCACCGGTCCTACCGGCAAACAAGTTACTGGGGCGGTCTGCGCCGGCATCTTCAAAGGTTCGACAATTCGCACTGATTAAGAAATGCAGTAAATATTAATGCCAAAGCGATAGACGCTAAGGTAACCACTAGCCAACAACGAGGAGCTCGAAATGGCAAACACTAATTCCCGCAAACGGGTGGCCGTCTACATCGGTCGATTCCAACCCCTCCCGTCACTAAATAAGTCTTTACACTTCATGCAGAAGACTTATGACAAAATCCCACCACTTCATTTACAAAATTATACGTAAGAACACTAATAAGTTCTACGTAGGCATGCATTCGACTGATAATTTATCAGATGGATATCTTGGTAGCGGCAAAAGAATTAGCGCCTCTATTAAGAAACATGGTAAAGAAAATCACGAGCTATCAATTCTTGAATTTTGTAGCTCTAGAGAAGAACTATCTAAACGTGAAAAAGAAATAGTAACAAAAGAATTACTTGAAATGGAAGGATGTTTAAACCTTTGCGTTGGTGGAGAAGGAGGCGATAAACTTTCATTTCATCCGCACGGAGATAAAATATACAGAAAAATTGATAGATCATTCTTTGATGATCTTGAGTATAGAATTAAAATGTCCGAGAGCATTAAAGAGTGGATTACTAAAAATCCCGAAGCTTTCGCAGAAAGACAAAAAGCAATTGGTTTAAAGCGGAAAGGCTATAAACATAGTGCTGAAGCCAAAGCAAAAATTAGCGATGCTGCTAAAAATATGTCAGACGAAACACGTAAGAAAATTTCTGATTCTTTATCAGGCAGAAAAAGAACAGACATCGCAGAAAAAGCAAAAGAGAGATTTAGTGATAAACTAAATCATCCTCGTACTAAAGTTTTCATATTAGTAGATTCATTTAATAATGAATATGAAATTGTTGGATTTGAAAACCTAGGAAAATTTTGTAAAGAATACGGAATATCGTTTAACACGTTAGTGATGTTTAAGAACTCTAAAGTCCCGACCGATTTTAAATGCTTAAACAAAAAACACAAATCAACTATAGGATGGGGGTTATATGAAAAAGAAAGTTTGCGTCTACATTGGCCGGTTTCAGCCCTTGCATAATGGACACGTCCACGTTCTCGAGAATGCTTTCAAGAACTACGATGGAGTTATCGTTCTCATCGGCAGTGCTGCCAAAGCACGCGATATTAAAAATCCCTTCACCTTCGAAGAACGCCGCCTGATCATTTCGAACTGGGCGCTGGGCAATCTGCATCTGACTGCAGATACCAACTTCGCCATTCGTCCTATCCCTGATCAACCGTACAACGACGCAAAATGGATCCAATCGGTCCAGGAAAACGTCGCTGCAGCGGTTCAAGACTTCGGCTTCCAAAATCCTGAAATCTTTGTGACCGGTTCCGAACGTGACGACAGCACGTGGTATCTCCGCTGCTTCCCTCAGTGGGGTAAGGACTTCAAGGACCCGCACCCTATCGGCGAAGACCTCAACGCCACCGCGCTGCGTGATCGCCTCTTCACGGATGCAGATTCTTTCATGAGCTGGAAGGATATCCCAGAATGCACACACCGCTTTCTGGAGAACTTCATCACCACTCCCACGCTCAGCGTTCTGAGCAAAGAGTATAACTTCATCAAGGCGTACAAGGAACGCTGGGCTGTTGCACCTTATGCGCCAACTTTCGTGACTGCCGACAGCGTCATCATCCAATCCGGCCATGTCCTCGCCGTTGAACGTGGAGCATTTCCTGGTAAAGGTCTTCTCGCGTTGCCTGGTGGCTTCGTCAAACCTAAGCAGCGGGTGAAAGATGCAGCGATCGAAGAAGTGATTGAAGAAACAGGCATCCGCCTGGCAGAAGGAAAGCGCGCAGTGGAAATTACTCGCGATATTCTCCGCGGCTCGATCGTCGACTATGAATACTTCGACGATCCGAATCGTTCGCTTCGTGGTCGCACCATTACCTTCGCCTTCCTCTATCGACTGGACGATACCAAACCGCTGCCGAAAGTTGCGGGCCAGTATGCTCCTCTCGAAGATACCGGTGGGGTAGAGGGCATTGTTGAGACTGCCCATGCTATGTGGCTGCCTATCTCCTACGCTCGGGCAAATCCCCAACTGTGGTTCGAGGACCATCACAGTATTTTTGATGTCATGCTTGGTCTCATCAAGGACTAAATCATGCTCAAAGATTTGTGGGATTGGATTGTCGACTATCAAAACGTTTTAGTTTGGCATCAAGATAGCCCAGGAATCATCGTGGTTGTTCGTCGGTCAAGATTCACGCGCCTCTGGGCTCCAAAAGAATTTTCGATGATTGGCGAGAAGCATCTGTCTTAACTGCAGTTTTTGATTCAACTTAGAATGCGTATAATGAATCATCTTAAATGCTTTCTTGAAAGGACTAAATCATGTGGGTTTTGATCTTCATAGTTGCACTCAGTGGTACTGCTGAATCGGGACCGACCTCTGTCACGCAGGAATTTTCGAGCAAGGAAAAATGTCTTGCAGCTGCATCCCTTCTGCAAAAGCAAGCTAAAAATAAGGGATCATACGTGTTGAACTTAGCCTGTGTGGAGAAATAATCATGACGAAACTTATTACCACGGGAACCGAACTTCGTTGTGTTGACGCCAACGGCAGCGAAACCATCGACAAATACGATGATCCTTTCAAGCTGGAAGCGGGCAAGCTTTACAAAACTGCGTATGATTCCAGCGATGACTTCGTCGAGGTGGAAGGTGGAGTTGGCATTCTCTACCGTGCGGAACGCTTCGAAAAGGCGGAAGAAGTCAAGCACGAGTTGGTGTATCTGAGCGCACCTTACTCCAAATACACCAACAAATCTGCTCTCATGATGGCCATCATGACAATCTCCGGCATTTACCAGCTGCGTAATCAAGGGCATCATGTTGTCTCACCGCTCTTCAACCACTACTCGCTGAACAACGTTCCCGGTCTCGGGTCGGACTACGCCTTCTGGAAAGACTACTCTCGCAATCTCCTGAAGCGATGCGACAAAGTGGTCGTCATCAAAGCGCCTGGTTGGGAAGAATCCTCCGGCGTAGAAGACGAAGTGAAGTTGGCCAAGGAGCTGGGTATTAAAGTGGAATTTGTCGATCCGACAAATTTCGGCTACAAACAAGAATCATTGCAGTTTTTGCTGTAAGTTAATTAGCATACAATAACATCATCAACAAATTGATGACCTCGGCAAAGCGATAGACGCAAAGCCACAACATTTAGATAAAGGAGCTTTATCATGAATCAAGTTGCAGACGATCTGAAACAAAAATTCGACTTCATTTCGAAGTACCTGACTCCATCGAGCACGGACAAGAAGTACACCTACCTCGATCGGCTGCTCATCTCCCTCATCCTCCGCTCGGACTCGTACAAAGGCGCGCACGCCTTCTCGTACCGCCCAGGCATCAAGGCAATGACCAGCTACGGTGAAGCTCGTGTCGGTAAAGATCAAACGATCGTTCCCGCTGGCATGCAGATGCTGCTCAAACGCTACTTCACCCAGAAGATCACCAAGTTCCACATCGACGAAGCAGAAGCATTCTCGCTGAAGCACTTCGGCTACTCGCTCGTCTCCCGCAAAGACTGGGAGAAAGTCGTGGATGTCTATAACGGCTTCGCTCCTCTCATCATCCGTGCAGCGAAGGAAGGTACGAAAGTGCCGGGCGGCAACGCTCTCTACACCGTCACCTGCCTCGACGAAGACCTGTACTGGATGTCGGCCTACTTCGAGACCATTATTCTGCGCGGTATCTGGTATCCCACGACCATCGCAACGGATGACTACGACATCAAGCAGGAAATCATCCACTACTACGAAATCTCCGGTGCGGACAAGTCGATGATCGGCTTCGCACTGCACGATTTCGGCGGACGTGGTGTTACATGTGCTGAACAAGCAGAAATCGGCGGCTTCGCCCACCTCATCAACTTCATGGGTTCTGACACCATCGAAGGCGTGCTGGCAGCTAATCACTTCTACAACTGCGACATGGCCGCCTTCTCGGTCTATGCCACCGAACACAGCGTCGAGTGCAGCTTCGGCCTGGATGATGAAGGCGAGATCAGCTACCTCAAGCACCAGATCGAGTCGGCAAAGAAACTCGGCGCAAAAATTCTCTCCCTCGTGATCGACGGTCGCGATGTGAAACGATGCGCTAAGCGGCTTTGCTCGCCAGAGTTTGTCGAGCTGATCAAGGCTTCGGGCATCAAGGTGGTCTTCCGCCCTGACAGCGGCGACATGATGGAAATCGTGCCCTACATTCTGAAGCTGCAGGAAGAAGCTTACAGCTTCGACTACACTTCGACAGGCCACAAGAAAATCCGCTACGTCGGCGTGATTCAAGGTGATGGCGTTGATCACGGCGCAATTCGCACCCTCCTGGGTAACATCGTTCATGGCCTCAACTATTCGGCCGACTGCGTCATCTTCGGTTCCGGCGGAGCTCTGCTGCAGAAAGTGAATCGTGACAAGTACAAGTTCGCGCAGAAAGCTTCTTCGATTCTGGTCGACGGCGAATGGATCGGTATCGCAAAAGATCCGGTCACTGACCCTGGCAAGAAATCGAAGGAAGGTGTTCTGACTCTGGTTCGTGATATGACTACCGGCGAATACAGTACGGTACGTATCGACCAAGGTGAACTGCACTGGTCGCTGGAAGACATGCACCAGATCGTCTACCACTATGGTGATCTCTACAATGAGATCACACTGGACGAAATGCGCAGCAACACGGCTGCTTAAGTAAATTCGGCTACCTGCAGTTTTTGATAAAGCTTTAACAGAGTATGATCATATTGCAGGTAGCAACAAAATGATGAAGCACACTCCAATCTGCCCTTGCTGTTTCGAAACACGGGGCAACTGCAAAAAGGAAAAGAAAATGAACATGTCGAAATTCAAAATGCCTGGCGGCGATGCACTGATGAATCGCTTTTTCCGTCGTGTCGACGGCGTAGTATGGGACCTGATGAGTGGTAAGATCGGTGTCCAAACGAAAGAAGGTATCGCAAGCATTGATGGTGAAGGCGATGATGCTTCGATCACCATCAACTTCTTCGAAGACATGGCTGTCGCAGTTCCTGCTTTCGCACAGTCGACCCCGAAGGAAGCTGTGAATATCGGCGACATGATCTACACCACGGGCGATACTCCGGGCTGGGTCATCTCGAAGAGCGAGAAAGGTACCTTCAAGATCATGCGGGCGAACGGCACTATCCAAGCATGGAACCCGCCGAAAGTTCAAATGTTCGGCCTGGATTCTGGGGTAATGGTTGTTCGTTCGCTGACGACGATGCTGCCTGGCGGTGCTACAGGTCTGGGTGCGATGCAAGGTATGCTGCTCCCAATGATCATGATGGGTGGCGACGATGTTGATCTGGAAAAGATGATGCCTCTCATGCTCATGATGCAAACCGGCGCAGCAGGTACCGACCCGGCAGCGGCAGGCGCGGGCGGCGCCAACATGATTCAGATGATGATGCAAATGCAAATGATGAAGATGCTTGGCGGCGGAGGTAACGACAACGGTTCTGGCCGCAAGACTACTCCGTTCCGCAGCTAATTCATCAACTAATGGAGGAGCTTAAGCTCCTCCGACTCTGAAAGGAAAGTATCATGGGTTACGAACGTTTTAACATTACCGATTACAGCACTTATCGTTCCACGAACAGCTACGAAACGAAAAGTCAAGCAGAAATCTTCACGAGCCGCATGATGCCGGCAAAGCTGGATCCTGCTAAAGCAATTCTCCGTGAGTCCTGCGACAGTGCAGTAAATCCTTACTCCACCCCAATCATTCTGGGGCTGGACGTAACCGGGTCGATGGGATTCGTCGCTGAAGAAATCGCTCGCGAAGGTCTGGCTCCTCTGATGGAAACCATCTACAAGGAAAAACCAGTCACTGATCCGCAAGTCATGTTCATGGGCATTGGCGATGTTCGCGCTTACGACCGTGCTCCTCTGCAAGTTTCGCAGTTCGAAGCGGGTGCTATCCCTCTGATCGAACAGCTCAGCACTCTGTTCCTGGAAAAAGGCGGTGGCGGCAATCAACATGAGTCGTACGATCTGCCGTGGTACTACGCAGCAAATCATACCAAAATTGACTGCTTTGATAAGCGGGGTGAGAAAGGTTATCTCTTCACGATTGGAGACGAGCCTGCTCCACCAGAACCACTGACTGCGGATGAGCTCTACAAGGTGTTTCAAACGCGTGACATTCCGCAGTATGAAAGCACCCAAGCACTACTGACAGATGTGCAAGAACGCTACAAAGTCTTCCACATCGTAGCTGAACAAGGCAGCTTCTATAGCTCGCGGCCCACACAAGTCGAAGCTTCGTGGGACAAACTCCTAGGGCCGAACGTCGTCTACATGCGCGATGTTAAACGTCTGGCTGACATCGTCGTCGCCACGCTGAAAATTGCGAACGGCGAAGACATCTATGACGTGATCGAGACGAGCAATTGCCCAAGCGATCTCCGCCATGCTTTCAAAAATGCACTCAGTCAGCAGGGATAAAAATGTTCACTCAAGTTGACTTGAAAGTAGAAAAGCCAATCGTTGAAAACAATCCTACTAATTGTTTTCAACTGACTGTTGAGTACATGCACGGCGACGCGGACGGTGATAGTGAAAAGGATTTCATTTACGAAAACACTGAAGAAGGCATTGCAGAACTGAAGTTGGATCTGCTCAGTCTGGAGGCTGTTGACGACATGGATTATCATGAAGAACAGCTCACTCCTCTGCTGGAGGAACTGGGTTTCGAAGGTGAAGAGCTGGAAGAACGTCTGGATGGTTTTCACGGCAACTTCTACGAAGGTGATCATACCACCGACTACAGCATGCCAGCGGCTCATGTAAAACGGACTGTGGTTTATTTTGACAATGAAGGTAACCCTTTCGAAGTCAACGTCAACTTCAAGTAATTCTTCTCTAAGTTTTTGAGAAAATAAAAAGCAC
>Ga0170475_115924138_pt1 | contig 12546 bp, 10 predicted proteins | sample Soicark_Litter_5_FD_111474 | JGI IMG/M metagenome (GOLD analysis project Ga0170475, IMG submission 111474) | Avena fatua rhizosphere microbial communities from Hopland, California, USA. Combined Assembly of 48 SPs | reverse complement strand
GCCGGGAAAAAATTCGGCATTCCCGTCGTGTACGAAGTGCGCGCCTTTTGGGAAGATGCCGCAGTGGATCACGGCACCAGCAAGGAATTCGGACTGCGCTATCGCTTGACGCGCGGCCTCGAAACCCATGCGCTGAAACAGGTGAATGCAGTCACCACGATTTGCGAAGGCTTGCGCAAAGACATCGTGCAACGCGGGATTCCGGCCGACAAGGTCACGGTCATTCCGAATGCGGTCGACATCGATAAATTCGCCACCGGCGGCACGGCCGACCATGCACTCAAAAATGCGCTGGGATTGCAGGGCAAGCGCCTGATCGGTTTCATCGGCTCGTTCTATGCGTATGAAGGCCTCGACATGCTGCTGCGCGCGCTGCCGCTGATGCTGTCCGGCGCACCGGATTTACGCATACTGATGGTAGGCGGCGGACCGCAGGATGCGAACCTGCGGCAACTCGCGAAAGAACTAAATATCGAAGACAAGGTCGTGTTTACCGGCCGCGTGCCGCACGAGCAGGTGCAGCAATATTACGATCTGCTCGACGTGCTGGTGTACCCGCGCCTGTCGATGCGCTTAACCGATCTGGTGACGCCGTTGAAACCGCTGGAGGCGATGGCGCAGGGCCGATTGCTGGCGGCCTCCGATGTCGGCGGACACCTGGAGTTGATTCGCGATGGCGAAACTGGCGTGCTGTTCAAGGCCGGCGATCCGCAATCGCTGGCCGACAAAGTGGGCGAGCTTTTGAATGCGCAACATCGCTGGCCGGTTTTGCGGGAAGCGGGACGTCGTTACGTCGAAACCGAACGCAATTGGCCGATCAGCGTGGCGCGCTACAAGCATGTGTACGGGCGCCTGACGGGTGTGCCGGCGGCATGAAAATCCTGACCTTCAGCACGCTGTTTCCGAATGCGGAGAAGCCGGGCCATGGCATCTTCGTAGAGACGCGCCTGCGCCATCTGGTTGCCAGCGGCAAGGTACAGTCGCGCGTGGTCGCGCCGATCCCGTGGTTCCCGTTGCGGCACCGGCGCTTTGGCCAATACGCAAGCTTCGCCAGAACGCCGCACGAAGAAATACGATCCGGCATCCGGGTTGCGCATCCCCGCTATCCGTTGCTGCCCAAGGCCGGCATGACGGTCGCCCCGGTCCTGCTGGCCAAAGCGGCCAAGCCGGCGATCGGACGCATCATCGATGAAGGCTACGATTTTGATTTGATCGATGCCCATTATTTCTATCCTGACGGCGTTGCCGCTGCATTGCTCGGGCGGCATTTCAACAAGCCTGTGGTCATTACCGCACGCGGCTCCGATATCACGCTCATTCCGCAATATCGGCTGCCGCGCACAATGATTCGCTGGGCCGCCACACGGGCGGACGGCATCATCACGGTCTGTAATGCGCTGAAAGACGAGATCGTGCGCCTGGGGGTTGCAGCCGATCGCGTCACATCGCTGCGCAATGGCGTCGATCTGCAATTGTTTCAACCGGTCGATCGTGACGCTGCCCGCGACGCACTCGGGCTGACGCAATTCACGCTGCTGACGGTAGGTCATCTGGTGCCGGTCAAAGGGCAGGAATTGATCATCGCGGCATTGCCGATGCTGGCCGGCGTGCAGTTGCTCATCGCCGGCAATGGGCCGGACCGGAAAAAGCTGGAAGATCTCGCGCAGCATCTGAACGTCGCAGATCGTGTGCGCTTTCTTGGCGCATTACCACAAGCCGAATTAAAGAATTATTACGGTGCGGCCGACGCGCTGGTGCTGGCGTCCAGCCGCGAAGGCTGGGCCAACGTGCTGCTGGAAGCGATGGCCTGCGGCACGCCCGTCATTGCGAGCAAAGTATGGGGCACGCCGGAGGTGGTCGCCGCGCCTGAGGCGGGGATGCTGATGGCGGAGCGCACCCCGAACGGACTCGTGCAGGCGGTACATGCGATGCGCGCCCACTATCCCGATCGTGCGGCGACACGGCGTTACGCGGAGCGGTTCAGTTGGGACGACACTACCGCCGGACAGGTGCAACTGTTCCAGCGTATCTTAGCGAAAGACAGGGCATGCGTGACTACCTGATCATATGACAGCGCACAACAAACCTTTCAATTTAACAGCGCGCCTGATTCGTACGATGGGTGACGGCATAGCACCGCGCGGCAAAGGGGACGGCCGGCTATGCGTGGTTAACTATCACCGCATTCTCGAATCTCTCGACCCTCTGCTGGAGTCCGAACCGGACATCAACACTTTTCGCTGGCAGATGGAACTGCTCGCGGATTGCTTCAACGTGATACCGCTGCATGAAGCTGTATTGGCACTGACAACAGAACGCATGCCGCCACGGGCCGTATGCATTACTTTTGACGACGGCTACCGCTCCGTCCACGATTTCGCACTCCCCATACTCCAGGAGTTCAACCTTCCGGCAACCATCTTTGTCACGAGTGGATACATAGGTGAAGGCAATATGTGGAACGACAGAATTATCGAAGCAATACAAAGCCTGCCCGCCGGACAGCTTGATCTGCGCGAAGTCGGCTTGGGCGTGCATTCCCTTCAAAGCGTGGTTGACCGAAAACTTGCTGTAGACAATCTGACGAAAGCCTCAAAATATCTGCCCCCCAAGACCAGGCTGGAATTGACACAGAAGCTGGATGGCTTCCTGAACGAAATCCGTGCGACGCGGCCGAAAATGCTGTTTGGCTACCCTTCCGCACTGTCCCATTTTGCGCGCCATGCTGAAGCGAAAAAGCTGCGCATAGACAATCTCGGCATTCGGGTTGCCTTTATCACCTCCGAACGCCTTTATGACGATCAGCGCGATCAATCAGCAAGGCTTTCGGCTGTCCGGTTGCCAACGGATACGGCGGACGCGATGCCGGTTTCATCGCGCATGCATGTCCCGAGGGCAGCATGCATATCACCGCGGAAGACATCATCGTCGAGATCGTGGATGCCGATGGCGCGCCGGTTCCTGCCGGTGTGGCGGGGGAAATCGTCGTGACCCATCTCGCCACCAAGGCTTTCCCCTTTATCCGCTACCGGACCGGCGACATTGGCGTACTTGACAGCAAACCCTGCGCCTGCGGCCGGGGCCTGCCGCTGCTCAAGGAAATCCAGGGCCGCAGCACCGATTTTCTGGTGGCGCAAAATGGCACCGTCATGCACGGCCTGGCCTTGATCTATATTCTGCGCGACCTGCCCCAAGTGCGTGCATTCAAAATCATTCAGGAAAGCCTCGATCTCACGCGCGTATTGGTGGTTCCCGAAGGGCGACTTGGCACTGATCTTGTCGAAAAAATCCAACAGGGTTTCAAGGCCAGGCTTGGGCAAGCTGTGACGATCATCGTGGAAGAAGTTGCCGAAATCCCGGCGGAAAAATCAGGCAAATTCCGTTACGTGATCAGCAAAATCACAAAAGATAATCCGACGCCCCATGCGTGACTATCTCATCTTCGCCCTCGTCTTCGGGCTGTTGCCGTTAATTCCCAAACGTCCGGTGGTTGGCGTGTTGGCATTTGCATGGCTCAGCCTCATGAATCCGCACCGGCTTACCTATGGGACAGCCTATGATTTTCCGTTTGCTGCAATCGTGGCGGTGGTTACTCTGGTTAGTCTGTTCCTTTCACGGCAGCCAAAACGTCTGCCGCTCACCGCCGTGACGGTCACATTGATCCTGTTCTTTGCGTGGATGACAACTACCAGCTTTTTCGCACTGGAACCGGGACTGGTATGGGATATATGGGATAGGGTAATGAAGACATTTTTCATGATATTGGTTGCCATGCTTGCGATCAATTCCAAAAAGGATATCCAAGCCCTGGCTTGGGTGGCCGGCCTTTCGCTCGGATTCTACGGCTTCAAAGGCGCTATTTTCACCTTGGCTTCCGGCGGCACCAACCGGGTTTTGGGACCAGCGGGCAGCTATATCTCCGACAACAATGACCTTGCCCTGGCTTTAGTCATCTCGGTTCCTATCATCTGGTACCTCCAACTGCACGCTGACAGAAAATGGTTTCGCATCGGATTGGCAGCGTTGGCGGTCTTGACCGTGATTGCAGCGGTCGGCACCTATTCGCGCGGCGCATTGCTTGCCGGGTCAAGCATGCTGATTTTTCTGTGGTTAAAAAGCCGGCAAAAATTCGTGACCGGTTTCGCACTCCTTCTGATCGTGCCGTTGGTGTACACGATCATGCCTGAACAATGGTTTGGCAGAATGGAAACCATCGGTGAATACAAGCAGGATGCCTCTGCGCAGGGACGTTTCAATGCCTGGGGTTTCGCGGCAAATGTCGCGAAAGACAACCTGTTGGGAGGCGGCTTTGGCGTATTTACCCCCAAGATGTTTATCTTGTATGGCCCCGATCCGCACGACGCCCATGCAGCCCACAGCATCTACTTTCGCGCACTCGGCGAACATGGCTATATTGGACTGGCGCTCTTTCTTCTGCTGATGTTGTTTGCCTGGCGCACAGGCACGCGCGTGATACGTTTTTGCACGGGAAAAGCAGAACTCAAATGGGCGGCCGACCTGGCAGCGATGTGTCAGGTCAGCATCATTGGATATGCGGTCGGCGGCGCATTCCTTTCGTTCACATATTATGATTTTTATTACTATGTCATCGCCCTGCTCTTTCTGATGGAAAAATTGCTTCTTTTGAAGGCGCCCAAAAGTGACAACAAAATTATCCCTTCATCCGCACCAATCGCGCGCAATCCGAGCGAGCAGGGAAAGAGCGCATGACACCCTCTCGCCTTACGTCGGGACTCATCCGTGCAATGGGAAATGCGATAGCGCCGCGCGGCAAAGGGAACGGGCGGCTATGCATCATCAACTACCACCGCGTTCTCGAATCCCTCGACCCGTTGCTGGAGCCAGAACCGGATATCGCAACCTTTCGCTGGCAGATGGAATTGCTTGCCAATTGCTTCAACGTCATGCCGCTTCATGAAGCGATAGATTGCCTGGCAAAAGAGCGCATGCCGCCGAGAGCCGTATGCATCTCCTTTGACGACGGATATCGTTCCGTCCACGATTTCGCATTGCCGATATTGAAGGAGTTCGCGCTTCCCGCCACCGTCTTTGTCACAAGCGGATATATCGAGGGAGACAATATGTGGAACGACCACATCATTGGAGCCGTGCAAAGCCTGCCGTCAGGACAGCTCGATTTGCGCGATATAGGACTGGGTATGTACTCCGTCGAAAACCTGCTTAATCGAAAACTTACCGTCAACAGGCTGACTGAATTTTCAAAATATCTGCCGCCCAAAGCGAGAGTTGAATTAACCCGAAAGCTGGAGGAACTGGTCGGCGACAACCTCAGCCACGGACTCATGCTCACACGACAAATGGTCCTCAACCTCGCACAGCAGGGGATCGAAATCGGCGCCCACACGATTACCCACCCCATACTCGCCAGTCTGGAAAATGAAAATGCACAGCATGAAATAGTCGTCGGAAAACAGCAGCTTGAGGCTATCACGGGCCAGCCAGTACGCCTGTTTGCGTACCCGAACGGCAAGCTGGGCATGGATTTCGATGAACGTCATGTGCAGATGGCAAAGGAGGCCGGATTTTCCGCTGCCTTCACGACATCGAGGGGCGCCGCCACCAGAAAACATGACCGTTTCCAGCTTCCGCGCAGCCGCCCTTGGGATGCGACGCCGTCTCGCTTCGGATTCCGGCTGCTGCGCTGGTTGGCGGGCTAATACCATAACGTGACGAAGGCCGGACGGACGGAAAAAAACGCAATTCCAATTTCATGTCATGTTATGGCTTCAGTTTGGTATAAGGCTAATCATGTATCTTTGCAATGGCATCAACCTCACACCGCCATGAGCGGTGACATAAAAACATGAACAAACGCGCACTACTCATTGCATTTCACTTCCCGCCGCAAGCGGCAAGCAGCGGGATTCAGCGCACGCTGAGCTTTTCCAAGCATCTCGGCAATCATGGCTGGGAACCGCTGGTTCTTTCTGCAAACCCTCTCGCATATGCAGTCAAAAATCCCTCACAGCTTGCAACGCTTCCACCCGACCTCGTCGTCAAGCGGGCTTACGCGCTGGATACCAAACGGCACATCGGGATATTGGGACGCTATCCGGAGATTCTGGCGTTACCGGATCGCTGGATATCATGGTGGCTGTCCGCCGTTCCGCTTGGGCTGTCCATGATCCGCCGCTATCGGCCGGCGGTGATCTGGTCGACGTTCCCCATTGCTACTGCGCCTTTAATTGCCTTGACGCTTCACCGGATAACGGGGTTGCCGTGGGTTGCCGATTTCCGTGATCCCATGATGCAAAACAATCATCCGGCAACGAGAATGCAACGCAAAGCCTATGGATGGATAGAGCAACAGGCGATTCACAAATGTCAGAGGGCGATCTTTACTACGCATAGCGCCATGAATTCTTACAAGCGGCGATTCCCGGAATCCCTGCATGAGAAATTCACCGTTATTGAAAATGGATACGATGAAGACGGCTTCAATACGCCGGCATCGAGCCCGCGTCCCGATTTTCTGAAAGCGGAAAACCGCGTTACCCTCTTGCACAGCGGCGTGCTGTACGCAGAGGGACGAGACCCATCAGCATTTTTTGAAGCCATTTCTTCACTGAAGACGCGGGGCAGATTGAATGCATCGTCCCTGCGCGTTATCTTGCGCGCAACCGGAGACGATCCTTACTTCAACGCGCTGGCAAAAAAATACGGCATCGAGGACATCATCAGCATCGAACCTTCCGTGCCCTATCGCGAAGCACTGCATGAGATGCTCCATGTCGACGGGCTGATTATTTTTCAGGGTACTCCCTTCAACACCCAGATTCCGGCAAAGATTTATGAGTACTTCCGTGCGCGCAAGCCGATCTTCGGCTTGCTGGACCCTTCGGGCGAAACGGCCAGGGTACTCGGGGCGGCCGGATTTCAGGACATCGCTGCCATGGACTCGGCCGCAGCGGTCATTCCCGCGCTGGAGAATTTTATTTCACAAATCCAGAAAGGCAATGCGCATATCGCAAGCGAAGATGTCATCGCTGCGTCATCCCGGACAAATCGCGCCGCTGAACTCGCACAAGTCTTCAACCACACGACGGGTCGTGCCTGATGCGTGGATCAAGCCGAACCAGCGTCTTTAAAGGCGCCATTCTGACCGTCTCCATGCGATGGACCGATCGCCTGATCGGCTTCGTCAGCACGCTCATATTGGCGCGCCTGCTAGCACCTGAAGACTTCGGGATTATCGCCATGGCCTCGCTGGTGGTTGGTCTGGTGGACGTACTGCTGGCGCTCGGCGTCAATGTCGCTCTGATCCGGAATCCCAACGCGACGCCCGCGCATTACGACACTGCCTGGACGCTGCGCCTTGCGCAGTCGGCGGTCGCGGCAATGGTGGTATTTTTTATCGCCCCCAAAGCCGCCACCTATTTCAGCGATCCCCGTATTATTCCGGTGCTTCGTTTCATGGCCTTGGGTATGCTGTTTGTAGGAATGGAAAACATCGGCACCATTACCTTTCAAAAGGAAATGCGTTTCGGATTGGATTTTCGATTCGTATTCCTCAAGCGTATCGTCGGCTTCCTCACCACAATGATCGCCGCATCGTTATTGCACAGTTACTGGGCGCTGGTGATCGGCACCCTTGCCGGCCGAGGCTTTGGCGTACTGCTGAGCTATCAGATGCATCCGATGCGCCCGCGCTTCAGCCTTGAAAAAATGAAGGAAATTTTTTCGGTATCGCAGTGGATGCTGGTTAACAGCATCGGCAGCTATCTGAATCGCAATCTCGACAAGATGCTGCTAGGGCGACGTGCGAGCGCCACCATCATGGGCGGCTATACGCTGGCGGATGAAATTTCGGCCATGCCCTCCACCGAAGTGCTGGCGCCGCTCAATCGAGTGCTGTTTCCCGCCTTTGTCGAGGCCAAGCATGATTTGACCGAGCTGAAACGGCTGTATCTTCTCGCACAAGGCGTGCAAAGCTTGCTTGGCATTTCTGCCGGCGTCGGTCTTGCATTGGTCGCTCACGAGGCCGTTCTTGTACTGTTAGGTGAAAAATGGCTGTTTGTCGCGCCTTTTGTGCAAATACTTGCACTGGCAAATGTGGTCGAATCGATCACCACAAGCGGCGGATACGTATTGATTACCATGGGCAAAATCAGGAGCGCCGCACTCATCATCTGGCTTCAAGTGATTTTCTTTGCAGTGGCGGTATTTCTGGTGCTGCCAGGCGCGGATGCACTTCAGATTGCATTGATCAGGGTTGTTACCGTGCTGGCGGGACTCTTCGTGTCAGTCTGGATGCTAATACGGACATTAACCAATGTCAGCGTGCTGGACATTATCCGTACTGTCTTGCGTCCACTGCTGTCCACCGGCGTAATGGCATTGTCGGTCATCTCGATCGGAGAGGTCATACACCTCGCGCCGCTTGCCGCGTTGGTCGTGAAAATAACCGCTGGATTGCTGAGCTTTCCAACCGCCGTCATGCTGATGTGGTGGGTAGCAGGGAAGCCATCCGGCGCGGAGTCGTATTTGCTGGATAAGGTGTTATCCATCCTGTCTCGCCGCAAAGTTTAGGATATGCTGAGGAATAATTTCCGATTGGGCGCACTTGATGGGTGCGCCCCGATCGGAAATTATTATCGACTTTACATCAATACTTCATGCAAGAGAAAATGCGCCCTGCAAGCGTGAGGAGACCGCATGGCGAGCCATGCAACGACGAGCAACACGTTCCCGACCAACGATTAACAATGCGCTCTCTGCAGAGGGAAAAAGGCGCGATTTAACTGTCATGCTTTTCAGGAGGATTGGTACGAGATCCGGCCATTCGGGAATGCCAGGATTTTTTGGTCGAAAAATTTCTGCACATATTTGAAAATAATAAATAAAAAAAAGGGAGGGACACAATGCTGAACGTATTTTTTACCGTCGACGTAGAAATCTGGTGCGGTAGCTGGAAAAATCTTGATGAAAATTTTCCGCAAGCTTTTCAGCGGTATGTGTACGGCCACACGCCTAGCGGCGAATATGGCTTGCGACATAAGCTGAAAACGCTACGGGAACATGGCCTGCTGGGCGTCTTCTTCATTGAGCCGCTCTTTGCGGCACGATTCGGCATCGCCCCCTTGGCAGAGATCGTGGGCCTCGTCCGCGAGCATGGCCATGAAGTACAGTTGCATTTGCATCCTGAATGGGTGGACGAGGCGCGAGAACCGCTGCTTGCACAGGTCAACAGAAAGAAACAATTTCTCCGCGATTTCTCTCTGACTGAACAGACCGCCTTGATCGCCGCAGGCCTCAAACTCATCGAGAAGGCAAATGGCGGCAACCCGAATGCTTTTCGAGCCGGCAGTTTTGGCGCCAACGAAGACACGCTCCGTGCGCTTGCGGCTAACCGACTCCTCTTCGACAGCAGCTACAACGCCAGCATGCTGGGGCTCGGCAGTAGCTTCATGCCGGGACAAACCTTGATAGAGCCAATCGAATGCGACGGCGTCCATGAATATCCGATGACCGTTTTCAATGACGGCACCGGTATCCTGCGACATGTGCAATTGGGTGCCTGTTCGTATCAAGAGATGCAGGGCCTGCTATGGCAAGCACTGGAATCCAAACGAAAATCATTCATGATGCTCTCCCATAATTTCGAATTGCTTAACATCGCCAAGAATCGGCCAGACCCCATCGTGACAAAACGCTTTTACAATCTTTGTCGCTTCCTGGATCAAAATCGGGACTGCTTTCGAATGAGCGGGTTTCACGGCTTGGCGCCGGCATCGGTACATCCTCAACCCGGCCCGCTTACGTCACCTGTCTGGAAAACCGGACACCGGATGCTGCAGCAGCTTATGCGCCACCTGTATGGGTAAAGGAGTCGCGCAGTGAATGCACGGCATTTTGATGATCGGGATGGATGGCGAGGCGTCGCAATTCTATTTTTGCGGGTCGGGCTTTTTTATCCAGTTCCCGGCATAAATTTCGGCACACTCGGCGTAAATCTGTTTTTCGTTCTATCCGATTGCTGATGTCGAAGGGTCTGTTCACCAAGGAAGTGGCAATTCACCTCTGCTATCAACGCCGGACCTTCCGATCTTTCCGGCTTTTTTGTGATGCGGGCCGTACACGGCTCAATCATTTTGCATTAAACAATAAAATTTAATTCAGGAGAGCGGTGTGTCCAATCACATTTCCGCATTCGCGTCGAAATGGATGCAAGATCATTTCGAGTCATCGCGTAGCGGCGTTGGCAACAACATCAAGCCAATGGAGGGCTTGCGCGGATTTGCCGTATTTTTGGTGTTCATCGTCCACTATGTCTCGATGACTGAGCCGTGGATTGAAAAAGGCTCGTTCGCATCAATCATGCTTGGCGCAGCGCATACGATCGGCAATGCTGGCGTTGACCTGTTTTTCATCTTGAGCGGCTATCTGATTTATGGCTCGCTGATAGCGCGTCAACAGCCGTTCCTTAAGTACATGCAACGCCGGATTGTCCGGATATACCCGGCATTCACTGCGGTCTTTTTAGCGTATGTAGCGCTATCGTTTGCCATGCCATCCCAAAGCAAGATGCCGGATGGCGCTGCAAACGGGCTGCTGTACCTTGCGCAAAACTTTCTTCTGCTGCCGGGTATTTTCCCACTAGAGCCGATGATTACGGTCGCATGGTCGCTCAGTTATGAGCTTTTTTACTACCTGGCCCTTCCGTTCATCATCGGCGTTTTCATGCTCCGACGCAGAACACCGGCGCAACGCATCGTTTTCTTTTTGAGCGTAGCGATAACCGGCGCTGTGTATTGCGGTCTGTATGGCGGCCCTGTCAGACTGGTGATGTTCATCGCAGGAATACTGCTATACGAGGTCATTGCAAACAAGCTGATCCCCGCCCCTACAAGCAGCCTTGCTATTGCCGCGCTTACTGCCGGACTGCTTTGCCTTCTACTACCGATTAAGGGTGCGCCCGGCTATACAATCAAGACCACGGTCCTGTTCGCTTGCTTCTTCGTGTTGTGCCTTACCTGCTTTACCGCCCTGCAGGCGCGAATCACGAAGGCATTCACATGGGCGCCTGTTCGCTGGTTAGGCAATATGAGCTATTCGTATTATTTGCTGCATGGCTTGACGCTAAAGGCCATTTTCATGGTCATGCACCCGATTATCCATTCGCCAAATAACGGCTTTGCATTGACGATTGCAATCATGCCAGTAGCATTTGCCATCACACTGTTGTCGTCTGCTGCGTTATTCATTTTCATTGAATGGCCATTCTCGATCATGCAGAAACCGCGCAAAGATGCAAGTATTCAAACGAAAATCATTCATGATGCTCTCCCATAATTTGAAATTGCTTAACATCGCCAAGAATTGGCCAGCCCCCGTCGTGATAAAACGCTTTTACAATCTTTGTCGCTTCCTGGACCGAAATCGGGACTGCTTCCGAATGAGCGAATTTCACGGCTTGGCACCCGCATCGGTACACCCTCAACCCGGCGCGCTTACATCGTCTGCCTGGAAAACCGGACACCGGTGCTGCAACAACTCATGCGCCGCCGGTATGGGCAAAGGAGTTGCGCAGTGAATGCACAGCATTTTGATTATTTGGATGGATGGCGAGGTGTCGCAATTCTATTTTTGCTGGCCGGACATTTTTACCCGGTTCCCAGCATAAATTTCGGCGCGCTCGGCGTAAATCTGTTTTTTGTTCTATCCGGCTTGCTGATGTCGAAGCTTCTGTTCGTCAAGAATGTGGCGATTCCCCTCTTCTATCAACGCCGAATCTCCCGTATCTTTCCAGCCTTTTTTGTGATGCTGTCCGTAACAGTCTTGATTTTTTTAATCTCAGGAAAAGAAGTCAAATGGCCAGAAGTGGCAATGGCAGCCTTATTCGTCAACAACTACTTCCCGGGCGAGATTGGACACGCGGTCATGCCATTCGGGCATATCTGGTCTTTGTCCGTTGAAGAGCATGCGTACATTCTGTTGTCACTGATCGCAGTTGCATCGCGCTGGCGAGTCGGAAATCCGACATACATGGTAGGTTTGTTTGCATGTTGCTTTGCACTTGCAGGTGCCTGGTATTGGTCGCAATTCAGTGACAAGGAGCTTATTTTCAGGACGTGGCTTCATTCGGAAGTTTCCGCATATGGAATCTTTGCTTCCGCATTTTTTCTATTACTACTAAAAGATCGCAAAATTCCAAGCCTCCCGTTACTGGCGTACCCGGCATTAATGTTGATGGGAATGGCGCTGCATTGGTGGTCGGTACCCAATCCGATACGCACAATTTTCGGTGTTGGGATATTCGCATTGATGATCAACCTGCTCGTGGCAGCGCCGCAATCGCTGAAGACAATATTATCGGTTCAGCCGTTGAAAAAAATGGGGACTTGGTCGTTTTCCATCTATCTTTGGCAGCAGCCGTTTTACCTTGAGCATCACCGCGAAGGCATGCCAAACTGGATCGCCCTGAGCCTGGCGATTGGCACCGGGATCGGCTCGTTCTATTTAATCGAAAAACCTATACGTAATTACCTGAATTCTCGTTGGGCG
>Ga0170475_114485954_pt1 | contig 12546 bp, 12 predicted proteins | sample Soicark_Litter_5_FD_111474 | JGI IMG/M metagenome (GOLD analysis project Ga0170475, IMG submission 111474) | Avena fatua rhizosphere microbial communities from Hopland, California, USA. Combined Assembly of 48 SPs | reverse complement strand
TGTGCATCATCACAGCGATGTCGGTGGTGCCCGCCTGCAGCCACATGGCGATCAGCGCCAGCAGCATCGGCACCGAACCGGTCAGTGTGAACAGGAAGAACTTCACTGCCGCGTAGACCCGGCGCGGACCTCCCCAGATGCCGATGAGCAGGTACATCGGGATCAGCACGCCCTCGAAGAACATGTAGAACAGCACGAAGTCGGTGGCGCAGAACAGGCCGACCAACATGGTCTCCAGGATGAGGAAGCTCAACATGAACTCCCTGACCCGGAACTTGATGGCCTCCCAGGCCGACAGGATGCAGATCGGGACCAGCACGGTCGACAGCAGCACGAACAGGACGGAGATCCCGTCGACTCCCATGCGGTAGCCGACCTTGTAGTCCGGCAGCCACTCGACGCTCTCGTTGAACTGGAAGCCGGCTTCCGACTGGTCGAAACGAACCCACAGCACGAACGACAGCACCAGGACGAGCAGGCTGGTCCACAGGGCCGTCCACCGGGCGTTCGACGCGACGGTCGCCTCATCGCCGCGGACCATCATGATCACCAGGCAGCCGACCAGCGGCAGCCACGTTATCAGCGACAGGATCGGGAAGCCGGCGGCGTTGGATACAGCGGTCATCTGGTCACCGGCTCAGCATGAAGATACCGACCAGCACGACGACGCCGATCAGCATGACGAAGGCATAGACCGCGAGGGAACCGGTCTGGATCCTGACCGCCTGCCGCGAGCTGTCGCTGGTCAGTTCGGCCAGCCCATTCGGCACCCCGTCGATCAGCGTCGCGTCGCCGACCTGCCAGAGTAGGCGAGCCAGACGGATGGCGGGGCGAACGAATATGGCGTCGTAGAGCTCGTCGAAATACCATTTGTTCAGCAGGAACCGGTAGATGGGACCGAAGCTCTGAGCCAGGCGGACCGGCAGCAGGGGGTTGGCGATATACATCAGATACGCCAGGGCGATGCCAGCCAGGGCGAACACCAGCGGAGCCAGTTCCACCCAGCCCGGCACATGCTCCAGCCCCTCCAGCACATGATTGTCCGGGCCATTGAAGATGCTGCCGTTCCAGAAATGCTCCCAGTCGGCGCCGATGAACCAGTTGTCCAACGCCCAGCCGGCGCCGATCGCGCCGATCGACAGCACGACCAGCGGGCCAAGCATCACGAGCGGGCTTTCGTGGATATGGGCCAGCGCATGATGATCGGCGCGCGACTTGCCGTGGAACGTCATGAACAGCAGCCGCCAGGAGTAGAAGGCGGTCAGGAACGCCGCCAGCACCGTGCAGATGAAGGCGTAATAGCCGATCCCGGTGCCAGCCGCGTAGGTGGCCGCGATGATGGCGTCCTTGGAATAGGAACCAGCCAGGGGCGGAATGCCCGCCAAGGCCAGGTTGCCGATCCACATCACCGTGCAGGTGACCGGAATGAGCCTGCCCAGTCCGCCCATTTTCCGCATGTCCTGCTCATCCGACATGGCGTGGATGACCGAGCCGGCGGACAGGAACAGCAGCGCCTTGAAGAAGGCGTGGGTGACCAGGTGAAAAATCGAGACCTGGAAGGCGCCGACGCCAGCGGCGGCGAACATGTAGCCAAGCTGGGAACAGGTGGAATAGGCGATCACCCGCTTGATGTCGTTCTGCACGCAGCCGATCGTCGCGGCGAACAGTGCCGTCGAGGCGCCGATGAAGGTGACGAAGCCCAGGGCCGTGGGTGCGTATTCCATCAGCGGCGACATCCGCGCCATCAGGAAGACGCCGGCGGTCACCATGGTCGCGGCATGGATCAGGGCGGAGACCGGTGTGGGGCCCTCCATCGCGTCGGGCAGCCAGACATGCAGGCCTAGCTGCGCCGACTTGCCCATGGCGCCTATGAACAACAGGAACCCAATCACCTCGATTGCCGGGAACGTCCCGCCGAACAGCGAATAGGTATCGGTCCCGTGCTGCGCGACGGCCGGGAAGATCACCGCGAAGTCGAGCGACCCGAACTTGAGGAAGATCAGCGCGAGGCCGACCGCGAACGGCAAATCGGCAACGCGGTTGACGATGAACGCCTTGATCGCGGCGGTATTGGCGGCTGGGCGGTCATACCAGTAGCCGATCAGAAGGTACGAGCACAGGCCGACGCCTTCCCAGCCGAAGAAGAGCTGCACCAGGTTGTCGGCGGTGACCAGCATCAGCATGGCGAAGGTGAACAGGGACAGGTAGCCGAAGAAGCGATAGCGCGGGTAGGCATCGTGACCGAGGTAGCCGATCGAATAGATATGGATCAGCATCGACACGAACGAGACCATGGCGACCATCGCCGACCCCAACGTGTCGTAGCGCAGCGCCCAGGAGACGTGGAACCGGCCGGCCTCGATCCATGTGCCAAGGTCGAGCACACTTGGACTGGCGGCCCCTCCAACCAACTGGAAGAATGCGAGTGGTCCGAATATCGTGGCAATCACCATGCCGAGGATCGACGCGCCGGTCGCCGCACGGTCGCCGATCGCCCGGCCCAGCAGTCCGGACACCAGCGCCCCGGCGAGCGGCGCGAAGACCGCGAGAGCGTAAATCATAAGCAGACCCCCGGGAGGTCCGGCCATGGCCTGACCACTGACGACTGACCACTGACCACTGTTGCTCAGCCCTTCATCAGGTTGACGTCTTCAACCTGGATCGACCCGCGATTGCGGAAATAGACGACGACGATGGCCAGTCCGATGGCCGACTCGGCGGCGGCGACGGTCAGCACCAGCATCGCCAGTACCTGGCCCGCCAGGTCGTTGTGCACCGCCGAAAACGCCACCAGGTTCAGGTTGACCGCGAGCAGGATCAGCTCGATCGACATCAGAATGATGATGACGTTCTTGCGGTTCAGGAAGATGCCGAAGATGCCCAGAACGAGCAGGATGGCGGACACCACCAGATAGTGCCCGATGCCTACTGTCACCATGAGAGGCTCCCCGCGCGTTTGCCGGCGACTCCTGGAGCTCCTTGGCGTGGGCCGAGCGGCCGGGGACCCACAACTTGCCGGTTCCCAGCTTCGGAAGTCGTGGGCGGCCGGCCTGCACCGGCCATGACACGGACGCAGGCGTGCGCGGGCATTACCCCCGGTGACGCGGGATCAGTGCCCATGCCCGTGGCCCCCTTCCGCCACGTGTTCCTCCACCGGCTCCGGTTCGGTCACTTTCGGGCGCAGGAAGCCGCCGGACTGTGTCGTGCCCGAGCGTAATGAGATCGTCAGCATCTCCATTGTCTCGGCCACGGTCCGCTGGGTCTGGTCGCGGATCACCTGGTGGCGGGAAGTCTTGCGATCGCGCAGTGTCAGCACGATGGCGCCGATCATCGCGACCAGCAGGATCAGGCCGGCAGTTTGAAACAGGAAGATGTAGTCAGTATAGAGCACCCGGCCGAGCGCGAAAGTATTGCTGGTGCCCGCCGGTGCCGGCGACATGTGCAGTTCCACCGATCCCGGTGCAAGTTGCCAGCCGCCCATGACTGTCGCCAGTTCGATGAACAGCACCGCGCCGACGGTCGCACCGACCGGCAGATAGCGCTGGAAGCCGTTGCGAAGCTCCTCGAAGTCGACGTCCAGCATCATTACGACAAACAGGAACAGCACCGCGACGGCGCCGACATAGACGATGACGAGGATCAACGCCAAAAACTCCGCCCCGGCGATCAGAAACAGGGCAGCGGCGTTGAAGAAGGTCAGGATCAGAAACAGCACCGAGTGTACCGGATTGCGCGAACTGACCACCATCGCGGCGGAGGCCAGCAGCACCACCGCGAACAGGTAGAAGAAGAACGTGATGATCATCGATAGGGCGCATCCAGTTCGAGCCGGCGCGCCAATTCAGGTTCCCACCGATCGCCGTTCGCAAGCAGCTTGTCCTTGTTGTACATCAGCTCCTCACGTGTCTCGGTGGCGAACTCGAAGTTCGGGCCCTCAACGATGGCATCCACTGGACAAGCCTCCTCGCACAGCCCGCAGTAGATGCACTTGGTCATGTCGATATCGTATCTGGTCGTCCGGCGCGAGCCGTCGGCGCGCGGTTCAGCCTCGATGGTGATCGCCTGTGCCGGACAGACCGCCTCGCACAGCTTACAGGCAATGCAGCGCTCCTCACCGTTCGGGTAGCGGCGCAGCGCGTGCTCACCCTTGAAGCGAGGGCTGATCGGTCCCTTCTCGTAAGGATAATTGATGGTCGCCTTGCGGGTGAAGAAGTAGCGCAGCGTCAACCCAAGCCCGGCCACCAGCTCACCGAGCAGCAGGCTGCGCGCGGCGCGATCCAGCATTGCCATTTAAACGGGATCCTTCGAGCCAGGCGGCGGCTGAATGCGCTCTGCCGCGGCTAACACCCTGTGTTCTGACCACTGACCACTGACCACTGACGGCTGATTAGGGAGCCAACCGAACGCCATCAGCACCCCGGCGGTGATCACCAGCCAGGCCAGCGACAGCGGCAGGAACACCTTCCAGCCCAGGCGCATGAGTTGATCATAGCGGTAGCGCGGCAGCGTCGCGCGCACCCACAGGAACATGAAAAGGCAAACGCAGACCTTCAGGAAGAACCAGAACACGCCGGGCAGCCAGGTGAACGGCGCGACGCTGAATGGCGCCAGCCAGCCGCCCAGGAACAAGATCGTGGTCATCGCGCTCATGAGGATCATGTTCGCGTATTCGCCAAGAAAGAAGAGGCCGAAGCTCATCGCCGAGTATTCGACGAAAAAACCAGCCACGATCTCTGATTCACCCTCCGGCAGGTCGAATGGCGAACGATTGGTTTCCGCCAGTGCCGAAATGAAGAACACGATGAACATCGGAAACAGCGGCACGCAGAACCAGACCGACTGCTGCGCCCGGACAACGTCCGTCAGATTGAGGCTGCCGACGCACAGCAGCACGGAGACAAGCACGAAGCCCATGGAGACTTCGTAGCTGACCATTTGAGCGGCGGACCGCAGCCCGCCCAAAAAGGCATATTGCGAGTTCGATGCCCAGCCGGCGATGATGATCCCGTAGACGCCAAGTGAGGAAATCGCGAATAGATAGAGTATTCCAACGTTGATATCGGCGATCGCCCAGCCATCGCTGAGCGGAATGACCGCCCATGCCAGCATAGCGATCGAGAAGGTCAGCATTGGCGCCAGCAGAAACAGGAAACGATTCGATCCCGACGGGATAATGGTTTCCTTCATCACCATCTTGATGGCATCGGCGAACGGCTGCCACAGACCGAACGGTCCGACCACGTTGGGACCCTTGCGCAACTGCATCGCTGCCAGGACTTTTCGTTCCGCGTAGGTCAGGTAGGCAACGCCGATCAGCAACGGAACGATCAGCGCCAGGGCTTCCAGGAACGTAAGGATGACGATGCCAACATTCGTATTCAGGAAGAAGTCGCGCATCGTGACTACTCCGCCGCCAAGGCAGGCGCTGCATGCCCAGCCGCCGGCTGTGCCTCGACGCACGCCGCCATCGTTGGGCTCGCTCGGCTGATCGGATCTGTGACGTAATAGTTTGCCACCGACGATACCAAAGGCGCATCGCTGAGCACCGCCGGATCGCCGACCGGCCCGGTCAGGTCGGAGCAACCGAAACGCGGGAGATAGCCGACCCTGGCAAACACCGGATTGACCTGCTCCAGTCGCGTCCGCAAGGCCTCGATCGTGTCGTAAGGGAGCGTCTTGCCGATTACGGTGCTGAAGGCGCGGATGATCTTCCAGTCCTCGCGTGCGTCTCCCGGTGGGTAGACCGCCATGAAGCCGCGCTGCACACGTCCCTCGGTGTTGACGTAGGTGCCGGATTTCTCGGTGTAGGCGGCTCCGGGCAGAATGACGTCGGCCCGCCGCGCGCCGGCATCGCCGTGATGCCCCTGATATACAACGAAGCAATCCGGTCCGATGAGCGTCGGGTCGATACCGTCAGCGCCGAGCAGCCAGAGGAAATCGGTGCCGCCGGACAGCATCGCCTCGGCGCCTTTGCCGTTTGCGCCGGGAAGGAAGCCGAGGTCCAGCGCACCGACCCGCGCCGCCGCCGTCTGCAGGACGTTGAAGCCATGCCAGTCCGCGGTGAGCGCCCCGACCTGCGCCGCCAGCCGCCATGCCGCGGCCAGCACCGCGCTGCCGTCGGGCCGGGCCAGCGCCCCCTGGCCGACGATGATCATCGGCCTTTTGGCATCCGCCAGCACCTTGGCGAACTCATGCGAGCCATCGTGCAATGCACTCAGCACCGACGGCGTGGCGCCGAGCGCGGTAACTTCGTAGGTGAGGTCTGGGTCGCCGCCCGCCTCGCCACCGATGAAGCCGATCGGCAGCGGTTTCGCCAGCCACGCCTTGCGGATGCGCGCATTCAGCACCGGCGCTTCGCGGCGTGGGTTCGACCCCACGATCAGGATCGCGTCAGCCTCCTCGATGCCGGCGATCGAGGTGTTGAAGCAGTAGAAATCCCGCCGGCCGGCGTCCAGCTTGGCGCCGTCCTGCCGGCAGTCCAGATTGGTGGAACCCAAGGCGGCGAACAGTTCCTTCAACGCCAGCATGCTCTCGGCGTCGCACAGGTCGCCGGCAATGGCGCCTATGCGGTCACCCTGCAACGGCGTGAGCCTGGCCGCGATGGCGTTGAATGCTTCCTGCCACGTCGCCGCGCGGAGCTTGCCGTTCTCTCGCAGCCAGGGCCGGTCGAGCCGCCGGCGCTTCAGTCCGTCGAGGGCGAAGCGCGCCTTGTCGCCGAGCCACTCCTCATTCACGTCTTCGTTCACCCGGGGCAGGATGCGCAGCACCTCGGTGCCCCGCGCGTCGATGCGGATATTCGCGCCGACCGCATCGAGCACATCGACACTGTCCACCTTCGCCAGTTCCCAGGAACGGGCGACGAATGCGTAGGGCTTGGAGGTCAGCGCGCCCACCGGGCACAGATCGATGATGTTGCCGGAGAGTTCCGAACCGAGCGCCTTCTCGACGTAGGTGCCGACTTCCATGTGCTCGCCGCGAGCGGTGGCGCCGAGGTCGGGCACACCGGCCACCTCGGTGATGAAGCGGATGCATCGCGTGCAGTGGATGCAGCGGTTCATCGACGTCTTCACCAGCGGCCCGAGATTCTTGTCGGGCACCGCGCGCTTGTTCTCGGCGTAGCGTGAGTGGTCCATGCCGTAGCCTATGGCCTGGTCCTGGAGGTCGCACTCGCCCCCCTGGTCGCAGATCGGGCAATCCAGTGGATGGTTGATGAGCAGGAATTCCATCACGCCGCGGCGGGCGTCGCGCACCATCTTGCTGTCGGTGTGAACCACCATGCCCTCGGCTGCAGGATAGCCGCAGGAGGCGATGGGCTTGGGCGGCGCTTTCTCGACCTCCACCAGGCACATGCGGCAGTTGCCGGCGATGGACAGCCGCTCGTGGTAGCAGAAGCGCGGGATTTCGACCCCCGCCTGTTCCGCCGCCTGCAGAATGGTCGAGCCGTTGGCGACCTCGACCTCGATGCCGTCGACCGTGAGCTTCGGCATGGGCTAGCCTCGCACCCTGACGCCCGCCGGTGCCGTGGAAAGCCGAGGCATCAACGCAAGAGCCAAAAACGTCACCAGATCAACGGCGCCCATCTTCTTACTCCGCTGCCATCGGCATCGGCTTGGCCCCGCGTGCCTTGTAGGCGACCATGCGCTCCTCCATCAGCGGCCGGAAATGCCGGATCAGCCCCTGGATCGGCCAGGCCGCCGCGTCGCCAAGGGCACAGATGGTGTGACCCTCGACCTGCCGCGTGACCTGCTCCAGCGTGTCGATCTCGGAGGGGTCCGCGCGTCCCTCCACCATGCGCATCATCACCCGCCACATCCAGCCGGTGCCTTCGCGGCAAGGCGTGCACTGGCCGCAACTCTCGTGCATGTAGAACTTTGACAATCGCGCGATCGCCTTGATCACGTCGGTGGATTTGTCCATCACAATCACCGCCGCGGTCCCCAGTGCGCTACGTGCCGTTCGCAAACTGTCGAAATCCATCAGGACGTCGTCGCAGACCGATTTCGGGATCAGCGGCACCGAGGCACCGCCGGGGATAACCGCCAGCAGATTGTCCCAGCCCCCGCGCACGCCGCCGGCGTATTTGTCGATCAGCTCCCGCAGCGGAATGCCGAGTTCCTCCTCGACGTTGCAGGGCTTGTTGACATGACCCGAGATGCAGAAAACCTTCTGTCCGGTATTGTTCGGCCGGCCCATGCCGGCAAACCACCCGGCGCCTCGGCGCATGATGGTGGGCGCGACCGCGATACTCTCGACATTGTTGACCGTGGAGGGGCAACCGTACAGCCCGACCGCCGCTGGGAACGGCGGCTTCATCCGCGGCATCCCCTTCTTGCCTTCCAGACTTTCCAGCAGTCCGGTCTCCTCGCCACAGATGTAGGCGCCGGCGCCCCGGTGTAGGAACACGTCGTAGTCGTAGCCGGAGCCGCAGGCGTTCTTGCCAATCAACCCAGCTGCGTAGGCTTCGTCGATCGCCGCCTGCAGCACCAGTGCTTCGTTATAGAATTCGCCACGGATGTAGATATAGGCCGCGCAGGCACCCATAGCGAAGCCAGCGACCAAGCACCCCTCCACCAGCTTGTGCGGGTCATGGCGGATGATGTCGCGGTCCTTGCAGGTGCCCGGCTCGGACTCGTCGGCGTTCACGATCAGGTAGCACGGCCGGTCGGACTGCTTCGGCATGAACGACCATTTCAGGCCGGTCGGGAAGCCAGCGCCACCACGGCCGCGCAGGCCGGACTCCTTCATCTCCTGAATGATGGCGTCACGGCCGCGCGTCAGGATCGCCGCCGTGTCGTCCCAGTCGCCGCGTGTCCGCGCACCCTTCAGCAGCGGATCGAACTGACCGTACAGGTTGGTGAAGATACGGTCCTTGTCCTCCAGCATGCTAACCCTCCGGCGCGAAGTGCAGGCTGGTCAAAGTCGTCGCGCCACCCTCGGGCGCCGACGTCTGCCGACCGGTCATTGACCCGGGCGTGGGTCGCTCGCCCCGGCGCAGCGCCGCCAGCAGCGAGGTCACCTTCCCGGCGTCCATGTCTTCGTAAAAATCGTCATCCACTTGCAGGATCGGCGCGTTGACGCAGGCGCCGAGGCATTCGACTTCGGTCATGGTGAACACGCCATCGTCGCTGGTTTCACCCCATCCCTTGATGCCGGTCGCCTCACGACAGGCGACTGTCACTTCGTCCGACCCGCGCAACCAGCACGGTGTGGTGGTGCAGACCTGCAACAGGTAGGTGCCGATCGGTTTGGTGTTGAACATGAAGTAGAAGGTTGCGACCTCATAGACGCGGATAGCAGGCATGCCGAGCCGAGCGCCGACGGCGTCCATGGCCTTGACCGGGATCCAGGCGGAGCCGGTCTGCCGCTTCATCTGGCGTTGCGCGACATACAGCGCGGGAAGTACCGCGCTCGCCTGCTTGCCCGGCGGATATTTCGTCACGATCCGGGCGATTTCGGCCTCGCTGTCCGCGTCAAACGCAAAGCTGGCCGGCTGCTCGAAGGAGCCGTCTGATGCAGCCATTTGTTACCTGTCAATCTCGCCGAACACGACATCCAGCGACCCAACGATCGCACTAACGTCCGCCAGCATGTGGCGCCGGACCATCACATCGGTGGCCTGCAGGAAGGCGAAACCGGTTGCCCGGATCTTACAGCGATACGGCCGGTTGGTGCCGTCCGCAACCAGATAGACCCCAAACTCGCCCTTCGGACTTTCGACCGTGGTGTAGGTGGCGCCGGCCGGCACGTGATAGCCTTCGGTATACAGTTTGAAGTGATGGATCAGGGCTTCCATCGAGCGCTTCATCTCACCCCGGGTCGGCGGCGAGAATTTCCGGTCCTGCACCTTCACGGGCCCCAGCGGCATCTTCTGCAGCGCCTGCTGGATGATCTTCACGCTTTCCCGCAGCTCCGCGAGTCGGACCAGATAGCGATCGTAACAGTCGCCGTTGCGGCCTACCGGGATCTGGAATTCGACCTCGGAATATTTGTCGTAGGGCTGTGACCGGCGCAGGTCCCACGGCACACCTGAAGCCCGCAGCGGCGGCCCACTAAACCCCCAGGCCAACGCCATTTCCGGCGGTACGACGCCGATATCGACAGTGCGCTGCTTCCAGATGCGGTTGTTGGTCAGCAGTTGCTCCAGGTCGTCGACGAACTTCGGAAAGGTCTCGGCCCAGGCAGCGATCTTGTCGGTCAGGCCGGCCGGCAGATCCTTCGACACGCCACCGGGACGGAAATAGTTCGCATGCAGGCGCGCGCCCGAGGCGGCCTCATGGAACTCCATGAGCTTTTCGCGTTCCTCAAAGCCCCACAGGCTGGGCGTGATGGCGCCGACATCAAGCGCGAACGTCGTCACGTTGAGCAGATGGTTCAGCACCCGGGTGATTTCAGCGAACAGCACCCGGATCCACTGGCCACGATCGGGGACGGTGATACCCAGCAGTTTCTCGACCGCCAATGCGAAGGCGTGCTCCTCGCACATCGGCGAGACGTAATCCAGCCGGTCGAAATACGGCACCGCCTGCATGTAGGTCTTGTGTTCGATCAGTTTTTCCGTGCCGCGGTGCAGCAGGCCGATATGCGGATCGGCGCGCTCGACCACCTCGCCGTCCAGCTCCAGGATCAAGCGAAGCACCCCGTGCGCAGCCGGATGCTGCGGGCCGAAATTGATCGAGTGGCTGTCGATCTCGACGAACTTGCCCGACGGCGTCACCTCGGTGACCGTTGTCTCGCTCATCGGCGTCAGCCTTTCGCCTGTTCGGCACGCTCGGTGAAAACTTTCTCGTCGCCGGGCAGGGTGGTCACCGCTTCCCAGGGCGACAGGAAATCGAAACTGCGAAAATCCTGAGTGAGCCGCACCGGCTCGTTGATCACCTGTTTGCGGTCCTCGTCGTAGCGGACCTCGACGTATCCGGTCAGCGGAAAATCCTTGCGCAGCGGGTGACCCTCGAAACCGTAGTCGGTCAGGATCCGCCGCAGATCCGGCTGGCCGGCAAAGATGATGCCGAACAGGTCCCAAGCCTCCCGTTCCCACCAGGTGGCGACCGGCCACACGGTGTGGACCGAGGGGACGGGGGTGTCAGCGTCCGTCGTGACGATCACCCGCACCCGCTGATTCAAGGACACCGACAACAGATTGTACACGACTTCGAACCGCTCGGCGCGGTCGGGCCAGTCGACACCGCAAATGTCCATCACCTGCTCGAACGCAAAGCGGGGATCGTCGCGCAGGACCAGCATCACCTCCAGCACCGCGTCGCGTTCGGCATGGGCGACTAATTCATTGCCCTCCACCCGCTGCGAGGCTACGCCCGGCACGGTCGCCACAGCGCGTCCCAGTAGCTCCAACGCCGAGGGGGGAGCTGGCGGCGCTTCGGCGGTCACCGCCTGTTCCTCAGCCACGCAAGATGGTCCCGGTCCGACGGATCTTCTTCTGCAACTGCATGATCCCGTACACCAGAGCCTCGGCTGTCGGCGGACAGCCCGGCACGTAGACGTCAACCGGCACGACACGGTCGCAACCGCGCACCACCGAATAGGAATAGTGGTAGTAGCCGCCGCCGTTGGCGCAGCTTCCCATGCTGATGACCCAGCGCGGCTCGGGCATCTGGTCGTAAACCTTGCGCAGCGCCGGCGCCATTTTGTTGGTCAGCGTACCGGCCACGATCATTACGTCGCTTTGCCGCGGTGACGCACGCGGGATGATCCCCAGCCGGTCCAGGTCATAGCGGGGCATGTAGGCGTGGATCATCTCGACCGCGCAGCAGGCCAAACCGAAGGTCATCGGCCACAGGCTGCCGGTGCGCGCCCAGTTCACCACCCGGTCGAGATTGGCAACCAAGAAGCCCTTGTCGGCGATCTCGCCGGTGATCCCCTTGATGACCGCATCCTGCTCCGGGCCGGCCGGAAGATGGTCACGGTTCCAGGCAACCATGGTTGCATCGCTCATGCCGCTACTCCCACTCAAGCGCGCCTTTGCACCACTCATATATGAAGCCCACGGTCAATACGCCAAGGAACGCGATCATCGACCAGAAGCCGAACGTGCCGATGCCCTTCAGGGCGACCGCCCAGGGAAACAGGAACGCCACCTCGAGGTCGAAAATGATGAAGAGGATCGCCACCAGGTAGTAGCGCACGTCGAAGCGGCGGCGGGCATCGTCGAATGGCTCGAACCCACACTCATAGGCCGAAAGCTTCTCGGCGTATGGCTTCTGATGCGCCGCCAGCATCGAGCCTCCCACCATGGCGATTGCGATGCCTCCGGCGATGACGAGGAACACCAAAATCGGCAGATACCCGAAGAGAAGAGGCTGCATGACGGTTCCGCACCAGGTCTCGTTGCGCCCATCACGGCACAGAACGGCCAGAACGCCTCAGGCGCCGGCGTCTCTGATCCCGCGATGCAGCACGATCGGAGATTAAACCGATCTATCTCAGACCGCCATAGGGGGCCGCAGGCTAATTCCGAGATAGCGGTCATGGGGTCGAGTTGGGGGCAGGAGCTGGGTGGTATCCCGCGGACGGCTTGATGTGCGTACCCTT
>Ga0170475_130507499_pt1 | contig 12547 bp, 7 predicted proteins | sample Soicark_Litter_5_FD_111474 | JGI IMG/M metagenome (GOLD analysis project Ga0170475, IMG submission 111474) | Avena fatua rhizosphere microbial communities from Hopland, California, USA. Combined Assembly of 48 SPs | reverse complement strand
GCCTCGGAATGGTTAAAGCGCGTATTTGGCGAAAAGAATTATCAGAAAATGTGGGGCCCACTGCTCAAGTGCAAACTCGGCGGCTGCCGTGAACAAGCATCAGCGGCGTTCATCTGGGCGACGATCACACGTCTCTATTCGACACGAGATAAGAACAGCAGCCAACAGGAGCGCCTGGGATACGTTGAGGGTGGCTATCGAACCGTTTTCAATCGTCTCATCGACGCTGTGCAGCAGATGGGCGGTCGCATTTTGACGGATGCACCCGTCGCTCGCATCGAGTCGCGTGACGGACATGTAGAACTCGACATCAAAGGCAAGACGGAGTGTTTCGATCAGGTGATCGCGACGATTCCCAGCAAACCGCTCGCAGCGATCACGCCAGGTTTGTCTTCCGACTACCGGCGAAAGCTGAATGCCGTTACCTATCTGGGAATCGTTTGTGTGGTGCTGATCTTGAAGCGTCGTCTCAGCCCGTTCTACGTGACCAATCTCGCCAGTGAAGATTTTCCCTTCACAGGCATTATAGAGATGACCAACCTGATCTCAACCAACGAGACTGCAGGACGCCACCTCGTATACCTGCCTAAATATACGTCGCCCGGCGATCCCCTGTTTGAAGCCTCGGATGAAGAGATCTGGGCGGAATTCTGCAAGAACGTGAGGCGCGTGATTCCCGATTTTGACGAAGGGGCTGTTGAACATCGCTTCACTTTCCGCGAGAGATTCGTACAGCCTGTACCCACCCTGCATTACTCCGAAATTGTTCCGGAGATGGAAACGAATGTGGATGGGCTAATAGTGGCAAACACAACACAAATCATCAATTCGACCCTGAACAATAACGCCATGATCAAGATTGCGCGGCAAGCAGTTGATCACGTGTTGAAATCGCGCCAACAGAATGTTCAGGTGGGCAGTCAGGTTCGTTCAGATCTCACTGCTGCTGGCGTGTCGTGAACAGCAGAAATCAAGTCCTCCCTCAAGTCTTGAATCTCTCTCATATTAAAACAAAGGACTTCTGCAAAGAGTGCAGAACGGAGCTACGAAAATGCGTCGATTGAATTGTCTCCTTGTGATCTGTGTGCTGTTGGTAATCAGCGGCATCGCCGCCGGACAGTGTTCCCCCTGTAGTGTGTGGGCGCCCAGTTCAGTTCCTACAATAGCGGATTCCGGCGAGGTTGCGAGTATTGAGCTTGGAATGAAGTTTAGGGCTGACTCAGCCGGGTACGTCACCGGCGTCCGGTTCTACAAGAGTGCTGCCAACGGCGGGACCCACATCGGCAATCTATGGGATTCTTCAGGTAGCCTGCTTGCCACAGCCCAGTTCACCTCAGAGAGTGCCTCTGGATGGCAGCAAGTGAACTTCAACACTCCGGTGCTGATTAATAGCGGGGCGACCTATGTGGTCTCATACTTCACTCCGCTCGGGCATTATGCGTTTGATGGGGGCTTTTTCACAACGACGGGTGTGGACAGCAGTCCGTTGCATGCCTTGGCCGAGGGCGTCGATGGGGCAAATGGTGTTTTCAACTACGCCTCGACATCGAGCTTTCCTGCGTCCTCCTATAATTCCACCAACTACTGGGTTGACGTGGTCTTCGTGCCACAAGGCTCGACTATTCCGCCCACCGTCGTATCGACTTCGCCGACGAATGCCGCGGGTGGGGTCTCGGTTGTATCAACCATCAGTGCCAAATTCAGCACGGGAATGGATCAGGCGAGCCTCAACTCCAGCACTTTCCAATTGCTCGATGCTGGGAACAATGTGGTTGCGGGGACAGTTTCCTATAGCTCGGGAACAACGACGGCGGCCTTCCAGCCAAGCTCTTTCCTGTCCTACCAGACAACTTATATGGCGGTGGTCAGAGGTACAGTGCGGGACTTTTTCGGCGACAGCATGGGCGCTGACTATAGTTGGACTTTCACCACAGAGAATGCACCCTCGTCCTCACTTTGCCCTTGCACAATCTGGCGGCCCACAACCTTACCTGGTTTACCTGACTCAGGAGAAGGTGTCGGGGTTAATTTAGGCGTCAAGTTCCGCGCGGATCTCAATGGTTACATCACGGGCATCCGCTTCTATAAGAGTGCTGCCAACTCCGGAACGCACATTGGAAATGTGTGGACCACGGGGGGCAGCCTGTTGGGATCGGTGACATTTAGTAGCGAAACCGGTTCCGGCTGGCAACAGGCAACATTTAGTTCGCCGATTCCGGTCACTGCGGGCACGACATATGTCGCTTCCTACTTCACTTCGACGGGTCACTATTCGTTTGACCAGAGCTACTTCGCGAACGCCGTGGATAACGTGCCCTTGCACGCACTCTCAAACAGCAGCAGTGGCGGAAACGGAGTTTACGTCTACGGGACAAGCAGTGCATTCCCGAATTCGACCTACAACGGAAGTAATTACTGGGTAGATGTTGTTTACGTTCCTCAAAACTCAAACACGCCACCCACGGTTCTGTCTACCGTGCCAGGTAATGGCACCTCCGGAGCACCTCTTAACGGCGCAATAACCGTTCAATTCAGCGAACCCATGGATCCATCGACAATCACAGCAAGCGCTTTCCAATTGGTGGATTCTTCCAACAACAGCGTTCCAGGAACGGTTAGCTACGCTCCTGCCACTGCCTCTTTGGTATTTCAGCCGACCCTGGGTCTCACGCCGCAGACTGCGTATACAGCAACCGTAAGGGGCTCTGTGCGTGACACCTTCGGTAACTCACTAGGCAGCGACCAGAGCTGGAGCTTCACATCGGCTCTGCCGCCCGGAGATAGCGGTCCCGGAGGCCCGATTCTGGTGATTGCGAGCACAATCAACCCCTACTCGAGATATCTGGGAGAGATTCTGCTCGCGGAGGGCTTGAACGAATTTCGTGTCAAGGACGTTACAACCGTTACGTCGGATGTTCTGAACCAATACGATGTAGTCATTCTGGGTGATTTCCCGCTGACCAGTGCGCAGGCTTCGATGCTTAGCACCTGGGCAAGTGGCGGCGGAAGCCTCATTGTGATGCATCCGGACGCGCAGCTCGCCAGCGTGCTCGGGCTAACGCGGTCCGGCGGAACGCTGTCCGACGCTTATATACGAGCGAATACCCAATTCTCGCCCGGTTCCGGAATTTACGGACAGCCCATGCAATTCCATGGCAGTGCTGATTTGTATTCACTCAACGGTGCGACCTCCCTCGCAACTCTGTATTCAAATGCTTCGACGCCAACTACGTCTCCCGCTGTCGCACTCGCGAATGTGGGGGCAGGTCAGGTTGTGACGTTCGCGTATGACCTGGCACGATCTACAGTCCAGCTTCGTCAGGGCAACCCGGCGTGGTCGGGGCAGGAGCGCGTCAATTTTGTGGATCCGGCAACGGGGTCGGTCCAGATCCGTGCGGTTGACCTATTCTTCGGGAATGCTTCATTCGATTCCCAGCCAGATTGGGTCAATCTAAATCAGGTCCAAATTCCGCAGGCAGACGAGCAGCAGCGTCTACTAGCTAACACGATTCAATTGCTCAACCTCAGTCGCAAGCCATTACCGCGCTTCTGGTATCTGCCGAAGGGTTTAAAAGCGGCGATCATCATGACCGGTGACGACCACGGAGGAAATGGGACACAAGAGCGCTTCGATAGGTACATCGCCGAATCCCCTACCAACTGCTCTGTGGCAGACTGGAATTGCGTTCGGGCAACGTCTTACATATTTCCCGCCAATGTCACAGTTTCCAACTACACCACATATATCTCCAACGGCTTCGAACTCGCGAACCACGCCGATAATGACCCTACTTGCACGAACTTTACGCCGGCGTCATTGGATGCGTCCATTACTGCTTCATTGGGCCGTATGACTCAATATTTTCCGTCTGCGCCCGCTCCCCGGACGAACCGAACCCACTGCGTACTTTGGAGCGATTACGATTCCGAGCCGACCATTCTGTTGAACCATGGCATCCGCTTGGATACTACTTACTATTACTGGCCCGATACTTGGGTGCAGGGGCGCCCTGGACTCTTTACCGGTTCCGGCCTGCCGATGCGCTATGCAGACCGCAATGGCAGCGCGATAGATGTCTATCAGGCCACAACCCAGTTCCCGGACGAAACAACGTGGGACTGGCCAAATGATCCCAACACGCTTCTGGACAACGCTCTCGGTCCACAAGGGTTCTATACAGTATTGACTTTGAACCTGCATACGGACACGGCCAACGATGTGTTCTCGAATGATATTGTCGCTTCGGCTCAGACTCGTGGCGTCCCGGTCGTTTCTGCCCTGCAGATGTTGAACTGGCTTGATGGACGCAACAACTCCAGCTTCAGCAATGTCGGCTGGTCTGGAAACACGCTGAGCTTCACGGTGAATGTAGCGAGCGGCGCCCGAAACCTGCAAGTGATGGTTCCGGCGCGGGCGTCTACCGGCTCGCTGGGCACCATCACGATTGGCGGTACGCCGGTCAGCTACACCTTGCAGACGATCAAGGGGATGAGCTACGGCGTGTTCTTAACAACGGGAGGCTCCTACCAGGCGACTTATGTTTCCTTCTCGATCTCTGGGACGATCGCGGGCGCCGGCGGCAACGGCGCCACCGTGAACTTGACCGGAGCTGCGAGTGCAAGCACGACTGCGGACGCATCGGGCGCGTACTCCTTCGCTGGGCTCGGGAACGGTTCCTACACAATCACCCCAATCAAGTCCGGATACGGCTTCACTCCGACAAGCCGTAGCGTCACCGTAAACGGAGCAAACGTGACTGCCGGAAGCTTCAGCAGCACAGCTGTTCCGGTGGTGTCGCTGAATCCGACTTCACTTTCGTTTGGCAACCAGTCCGTCAATACTTCGAGCGCGGCGCAGAGTGTGACTGTCTCCAACGTCGGTGTCGGAACTTTGACCATCAGCAGTACGAGTATCAATGGCGCGAACGCCGGCGACTTCAGCCGGACAACCACATGTGGTACTACCTTGACACCGGGTGCAAGCTGCTCGATTAACGTCACTTTCACACCGACCGCGGCATCGGCTCGGACAGCGACACTTTCGGTATTTGATAATGCCAGCGGAAGCCCTCAGGGTGTGACACTCTCCGGTACCGGCACGAGCCCAATTGCCAGCTTGTCCCCGACATCGCTGGCGTTTGCTATCCAGGCGGTGAATACAAGCAGTGCGGCGCAGACAGTTACGCTGACCAACAACGGTAACCTCCCCATGACGATTGGGGGAGTCACCTTGACGGGCGTCAATAGCTCCGAATTCCTGCGAACGACAACTTGCCGGCGAGTCTTGTGGCGGGAGCTAGCTGCACGATCAGTGTCACGTTCCAGCCGACTTCGGCAGGATCGAAGACGGCCTCGGTCTCAATAAGTGACAATGCACCCGGAAATCCACACACGGTGTCGCTTACCGGAACCGCAACTGGAGTGAACGTGACGCCGATAAGTCTGACATTCGCCAATCAAAATGTTGGAACGAGCAGTGCTGCTCAGGTAGTAACACTAAGAAATATCGGCAGCACCTCGTTAACGGGCATTTCGATCGCTGACACAGGAACCAACGCGACGGATTTCAACCAAACAACAACGTGCGGTTCGACTCTGGCCGCTGGGGCGAGTTGTACCGTTAGCGTCACGTTCGTTCCCTCTGCTTCTGGAACGCGATCTGCAACTCTTCGAATTTCTGATTCCGATCCCACAAGCCCGCAGCAGGTCAGCCTCTTGGGCACGGGCGTAAGTCCGACCGCGAGCTTATCTCCAACTTCCTTGACCTACACTGTCCAGCAAATGAATACGACCAGCGCGGTCAAGACAATTACTCTTCGCAATAGCGGCAATGCGACGATGTCAATCACCGGCATCACGATCACTGGCACGAATTCCGGCGATTTTGCCCGCACTACGACTTGCGGCTCGACACTGGCCGTTAACGCCAGCTGCACGATCAACGTGACGTTCCGTCCTACGGCGGCTGGAACGCGAACGGCTTCAGTTTCAATCGCTGACAATGCTCCTGGGAGCCCACATACCGCATCGATGACTGGGACTGGAACTGGGGTCAGTATCACACCAACGAGTCTGACGTTCGCCAGTCAGACCGTCGGCACGACCAGCACGGCTCAGACGGTGACATTGAGAAATGTTGGTACAACGACTCTGATAGGGATCAGCATTTCCGATACTGGAACGAACGCCGGAGATTTCAACCAGACCACCACGTGTGGAACGAGCCTGAACGTGGGAAGTAGTTGCACGATCAGTGTGACTTTCCGGCCGACGGCGCGATTTACACGGACTGCGAGCCTTCGAGTTACCGACTCTGATCCGACAAGTCCACAGCAAGTGAGCCTCGCCGGGACTGGAAGGTAAGGCCGCGGGTAGGGAAGTCAAATTCAGGCATCACAATATAAGTAGGCTTTGATAAGAGAGGAAGATGACTCAACAAATGAATGTGCCCTTTATGGATCTTGTAGCTCCTCACGCAGAACTCGAAGAAGAATTGGTTGCTGCTTTTCGCGGTGCCCTGAGAACCGCTGGTTTCATTGGGGGGCCCGCCGTCGAGGGATTCGAACGTGAGTTTGCGAACTTTTCCGACGTCAAGCACTGTGTCGGCGTAGCCAGTGGTACGGATGCTTTACGTTTCGCATTGATGGCGGCTGGAGTTCAACCAGGTAGCACGGTCATCACTGTTCCCAATACGTTCATCGCCACGACAGAGGCGATCAGCCAGGCCGGTGCGTTCCCTGAATTCGTAGATATAGACGAACGCACCTACAACATGGACCCGAACAAACTTAGGGAATATCTCGAAATGCAGTGCACCCGGGAATCCTCAGGTCAACTGATCAGCCGTCGAAGCGGTCGTCCTGTTGCCGCCCTTGTTCCGGTCCACCTCTACGGGCAGATGGCGGACATGGATGCAATACTGGAACTCGCCGACCGTTATCAACTCATCGTGATCGAAGATGCCTGCCAGGCTCACGGCGCGCGATATTTTTCGCGCAAGCGCAACCTCTGGTTCACTGCTGGCTCCATGGGACGCGCCGCCGCTTTTAGCTTCTACCCCGGAAAGAATCTCGGTTCATGCGGCGAAGCGGGTGCAGTCACGACAAATGATGGTGCTTTAGCTGCCGACGTTCGGATGATTCGTGACCACGGCCAAGCCAAGAAGTACTACCACAATATAGAGGGCTACAACGGGCGATTGGATGCTATCCAAGCGGCGATTCTGACCGTAAAGTTGCGACACTTGGCGAAGTGGAATGAGACTCGGCGTGAGCGCGCTTATGTGTACAACCGATTGCTGAAGAATGCGGGAATTCCCGTCGTTGCTCCGTTTGAACCCTCTTGGTCGCACGCCATCTACCATCTTTATGTGATTCGGGCCCAAAACCGTGATGGTCTGATGGCGGCTCTGAAGGAGCAAAATATCGGAACGGGTATTCACTATCCGGTACCGCTTCACCTTCAGAAGGCCTACAGTTCATTGAAATACCAGTCGGAAACGTTCCGCCAGTCGGAACAAGCTGCGTCTCAGGTTGTCTCTCTGCCGATGTTCCCCACGCTTACTCCCGAGCAACAAAACAAGGTTGTGGAGGGGATTCGGAATTTTACGGTGTCCTCCACCAGCCTCGCACTTAGTTCGGTTGGCTAGTCCTCCCCAAGCTTCGAACAATCAGGACACTCTCATGAAACTATCAGTAATTGGTGCAGGATACGTGGGTCTGACGACCGCCGCCTGTCTAGCGGAGATCGGACACGTCGTATCTTGTGCCGACAACGATCAGGGCAAACTTGAGTTGCTCCGGAACGGGAAAGTGCCATTTTTCGAGCCGCACCTGGAAGAGTTGGTTAGTGGAAATCGTAAAGCAGAACGGCTACGCTTTGAAACTCCTGAAGACGCTGTAGCAGGTGCGCATGCCATTTTCATCTGCGTAGGAACACCGCCCCTGGACAATGGCGACGCGGATCTTTCGGCTGTCGCCGATGTCGCTCGCACTATTGCACGGCACGCAACCGGAGACTGCCTAGTGATCGAGAAAAGCACCGTACCGGTACAGACGGCCCTGCAACTTAAGAAACAGCTACAAGTCTACGCCCGCGACGGGCTGCGATGTCAGTTGGCATCTAACCCCGAGTTCTTGCGCGAGGGAAGCGCCATTCGCGATTTCTTCCACCCGGACCGCATTGTGATCGGGATAGAAAGTCAAAAAGCCGCCTCTCTCCTGTACGAGATTTACGCTCCCGTCTTGGATCAGACTTTTGCGTGCCCTGTTCATTCGACCTGCACTTCCAAAAGAAGGCCTGAATGGGTAGTGACGGATACGAATTCCGCTGAGTTAATCAAGCACGCATCGAACTCGTTCCTCGCCATGAAGATCTCATTCATAAACCTGGTCGCCGATCTGTGCGAGGAGGTTGGTGGGGATGTCGCTCAAGTTGCCCGTGGGTTGGGGATGGATTCCCGTATCGGGTCCGATTTTTTGAACCCCGGGATCGGTTTCGGTGGATTCTGCTTTCCGAAAGATATCCAGGCTTTCGCACGAATTGGATCGAAAGCCGGATGCGACTTCACATTGCTAAAGGAAGTTGAAAACATCAATAAGAGAAGGATCGAACGTTTTGTCGGTAAGATTCGAGAGGAACTCTGGGTCCTGCAAGGTCGCAAGATTGCTGTTCTCGGACTGGCATTCAAACCCAACACCGATGATGTTCGCTTCTCTCCCGCACTCGAAGTTATTCGCACACTGATCCGAGAAGGAGCCCAGGTCTCAGCCTACGACCCCGAAGCCACTGAAAGGGCAAAGGCCGTTCTTCCGGAGCTGCGGTATTGCTCCAATCCGTATGAAGCAGCGCAAGATGCTGAAGCGGTCGTAATCACCACCGAATGGGAAGAGTTCAAGGAACTGAACTGGACCCAGATGCGGAAACTTGTCGCCCGACCATTAATCGTAGACGGCCGGAATACTCTCAGCCCCGCGGATGTGACCAGGCTCGGATTTGACTACTTGTGCATCGGTCGCCAGCCCGTGCTGTCGCCTGATCACGATGAATTCACAGCTTCAAGTCTGGAGTTGCGGGAAGTCGGGAAGTAAAGCAGTATATGATCCCAATGCCTTTGCCAAGTTACGTGGTCGTTACTCCGGCACGGAACGAGTCGGAGTTTGTGGAACTGGCGCTCAAGTCGATGATCTGCCAGACCGCACTTCCTCTCAAGTGGGTTATTGTCAGTGACGGTTCTACGGATGGGACAGACTCCATCGTTGAAAGATACGCGGCGGAATACTCTTGGATCGAACTGGTCCACATTCCCGAACGCTCCGAGCGAGATTTTGCCGCAAAGGTGACGGCCTTCAATGCGGGCTTCGAACGCGTGCGCGGCCTCGACTATGACATTGTTGCATGCATGGACGCCGACATTTCTTTTGACAAAGACTACTTCGTCTATTTGCTTCAGAAGCTTGCTGACGACTCCGCTCTAGGAGTGGTGGGAACACCTTTTCAGGAACTCAACAAGCAAGTATACGATTATCGGTTCGTCAGCATTGAGCATGTATCTGGTGCCTGCCAGTTGTTCCGACGAGAATGTTTCGACGCGATTGGTGGATACGTTCCCATAAAAGGCGGTTCTGTTGACCATGTGGCAGTCCTGACCGCCCGAATGAAAGGCTGGAAAACGCGAACCTTCACGGACAAGATATGTGTGCATCACCGCGAGGTTGGCACTGCGCAGGCAAGTGCCATTCACGCAAAATTCAAGTATGGTATGAAGGATTACGCCATTGGCAACGCGCCTGTTTGGGAACTGTTTCGGAGCGTGTACCAGATGGGCAAGCCCCCGGTGTTGGCGGGAGGTTTAGCACTCGGGGTCGGATATCTTTGGGCGTGGTTGCGCAACATCGAAAGACCCGTCTCCCCTGAACTCACCGCATTCCATCGCAAGGAGCAGATGCAGCGGCTAAAGCGATTGCTGCTGAAAGACAAAGTTCCTTCGGATCTGTGTCTACACGACCCTCCGGCGAATACCTCGAATTGAATTGTTTCCCTGGAACAATGTCTTCTACTCGGACCAATTCGCTTGCGGTGTCGGGGGAGATAAGTCCCAAGGCAAACTCCGCTGAGGATCAGGCAAGAGAGTTGGTAGACACGGCACATCCCAAAAGAGTGGATCCAGAGCGCCGGAAATCTGGCCTCATAATAAACGCCGATGACTGGGGCCGTGATCGAAAAACGACAGATTCCATTCACGACTGCGTTGCTTGCGGCTCGGTAAGCGCAACCAGCGCGATGGTCTTCATGGAAGACTCCGAGCGTGCGGCAAGCATGGCTCGTGAATGCCGAATTGATGTGGGACTTCACTTGAACTTCACAACCCCATTCTCGTCAGCCAATTGTTCCCCTCGATTACTGGACCACCAGGGAAGAGTCGCCAATTATTTGAGAAAAAGCCGCTTCGCAGCAATGCTTTATCATCAACGGCTTAGCGATTCCTTCGATTACTTGGTGCGGGCTCAGCTAGACGAATTCAGCAGACTATATAACAGGAACGCCACCCGCATCGATGGGCATCATCACATGCACCTTTGCGCAAATGTGTTGTATGGTAACTTGCTGCCTGCCCGTACCCAGGTACGACGCAACTTCTCATTTCGGCGCGGTGAAAAGAACTTTTTCAATCGCATGTACCGGCGCCTCGTTGACCGCAGACTTGCCAGACGTCATCATTCGGTGGATTTCTTTTACTCCCTCAAGCCCATTAAGCCTTCTGTGCGTTTGCAGCATATCTTTTCGACGGCTAAGCAGTCACTGGTCGAACTTGAGACGCACCCCGTCGAATCCGATGAATATTTCTTTCTTACGGGAGGAGAATTGCAGCGCCAGGCGGGCGAAGCTTTGATTAGCACAGGCTTTGCTGGACTCATGTGATCCTGGACCAAAGTGCAGGACGAGATTTGGCGTTTTCGGTTTGGGAGATTAACTCAGCAACGAAATAATATGAGCGTCGGAAAGATCGAGATCAGCGTTAAAGGCAAATGGCTTGTCGTGCCCACGATTAGTGTTAGTGGCAAGAACCTCGTTGTTCACGGCAGGCTACTGAAGAGGGCTGTAGTCCACGATGAGGAATGGCTGGAGACCGAGGTCGAAGACCCAGCGCTCTGCGTGCGCACTTTAAAAGATGCGTCACGAGAGGGATTCCGCACGGACCTCTTCACGTTTTCGCAGAAAGTGCCGAACACCAAGCCCAAATATGATTATCCAATGGAATGGGATAGTGTCGCAACGGTCGGTATCGGTACTTTCAAGGAGTGGTGGGCGAGTCTTCCGCAGGAGACTAGGAAGAACGTACGCCGTGCCGAGAAACGGGGCGTCGTGCTTCAAGTGCGACAACTAGATGATGGCCTACTGCGGGACCTCTTGGTTCTCAATAACGATTCCCCTATCCGTCAAGGAAAGGTTTTCACACATTTCGGGAAGACAATCGAACAAGTGCGCAAGGACCAGCGCGACTTTCTCGATCGCAGCGATTACATCTGTGCCTATTGCGGAGAGGAACTGATTGGAGTCGTGAAGCTTATTTATCGAGGTGATGTGGCATCGATTCTCACCTTCCTTCCCAAAGCCAGCCACAACGACAAAAGGCCGGCGAATGCTATGATTGCCAAGGTCGTCGAAGTTTGCGAGCAGAAGGGGATTAAGTTCCTTACATACGGAATGTTTAACTATGGAAAAAAGAAGAACACCCCCCTTCGTGAATTCAAGATTCGCAATGGTTTTCAGGAAATGCTAGTACCACGTTTTTTTGTTCCACTAACAGTGTGGGGAGTCATCAGCGTCAAAACGGGATTGCATCGTGGCCTGATTGGTCTTCTCCCTCACAGTGTTATTGCTTTGCTGGTTGATCTGCGTGCTAGATGGAACGCCTATCAACTACGCCGGTGTAGCTCAACGCCAGAGCGGCCGAATCGTGATCGGCAGATGGAGCGTTCAAGTCCTCCCGCCGGCTCCAACCTCTCCGCTCTCCCCAATTGTTCCTCGACGGATCCCGTCTAAGTTGGATTCCCTCCGCTTTAAACCGTTTATTCTTTTCAATTCAATATGCCAGGCGTGGTAGGTTTCATTTCGAGAATGCCAAGGGAGTGCGCCGAGCCACGCTTGTGCGCCATGGTCCAGGCTATAAAGCACGAGGCCTTCTACGAAGTCGGTACCTGGATTGATGAGGCTGCCGGACTTTACGTGGGCTGGGCCGTTCCGAAGGACTCTTTCTCCTATGGAATGCCATTCCGCAGTGCAACCGGAGACATAACCCTGATCTTCTCCGGAGAAGAGTATTCTGCGTCGCGGTCTCCCGGGGGCGCCGGCGAATGCGGGGAGATCCGAGAAGGTTCGGCCGCGTCCCTAGTGCAATCATACGAACACGATCCCAATTTCCCGATAGGACTGAATGGACTCTTCCACGGCCTGGTCTTCGACCGAAAACGAGGGACCGCTCTGCTGTTCAACGATCGCTATGGGATGCACCGCTTATGTTACCACCAGGCCAAAGATGCTCTCT
>Ga0170475_110105897_pt1 | contig 12552 bp, 7 predicted proteins | sample Soicark_Litter_5_FD_111474 | JGI IMG/M metagenome (GOLD analysis project Ga0170475, IMG submission 111474) | Avena fatua rhizosphere microbial communities from Hopland, California, USA. Combined Assembly of 48 SPs | reverse complement strand
CTTGCATGCCCCGCGGTGACCTAGGGACAATTTCAAAAACAGGTCACCTAATAGTTCACCATAGGTATGGGTGTATGTGCATTTTTGGGAGAGTTTGGAAAAGCAAAAACCCTCCACACATAATGTATAGAGGGTTTTAACTTAGGTTGATTACCTATATGTCGGGGTGAGATGATTCGAACATCCGACCTCCACGTCCCTAACGTGATGCGCTAACCGGGCTGCGCTACACCCCGAGAAAATCCAGTGAAAACAAGCGAAAATTGCTCCTAAACACCAAATTGAGGGTGCAATTATAGAGAAAAAATCGGGACTATACCAGCGACAGCCAGGAGGCTTTCGCACAGGATTCGCGAAAAACCAGGCTCCTAAACAAACTTCGCCCCATTCGAATGAAGCTTCTGATACTTGGCGATGTCAAAAATGTAATAGAAAGCACCCTTGCGCGACGATTGCTTCTCCTTCTCGTTGAGCTTATTCAAAATACCCAACGCCAACATCTTCTTCGTAAAATTCCTCTTGTCGAACGGAGTTTCGTAGATGGCTTCATAAAGACTCTGCAGTTGAGGCAACGTGAACTTCGTTGGAAGTAGTTCGAAACCAATCGGATGGTTGGCAACCTTCTGCCTCAACATCTCTTTCGCCTTCATCACCATCTTCCTGTGGTCGAAAATCAGCGACGGGATCTTGTTCAACGGAAACCACTTGGCTTCGTGCTCGCGCTGCAACTGCTCATTGTAAGCCGCGATGTTGATCAACGCAAAGTAAGCGATCGATATAACTCTTCCGGCAGCGTCGCGACTCAAGTCACTGAACGTATAGAGCTGCTCCATGTAAATGTTCTCCATGCCCGTGAGATCCTGCAGCACTCGCGCCGCCGCCTCGTCGGCATTCTCGTCTTTACCAACGAAGCCGCCCATGAGCGACCACTTACCCTTCTCCGGTTCGAAGCCGCGCTTGATCAGCAACGCCTTCAAATGTTCGCCATCAAAACCAAAGATGATGCAGTCGACAGCTACCAGGATCTTTTGGTAGCTCTTGTAACTATTGATGTCCACGTGTTAAAAATACACTAATCCTCCGAGATTTTCCGCGCAGCCGTGAAACATCGCCACATGACTGACTACCTGTAGTAAACCTCGTTCCACCGGAGCTCATTTCTGAACTGGTAGAGATCTGTCTTTTTACCGATCAACGTAAATTCTATACCGGCCATATCGGCAAAGTCCTGCATATGTTCGGCAGAAAGATTCTGACTATAGCAAGTGTGATGTGCGCCACCGGCAAGGATCCAGGCGGCACAGGCAGTATTCATATCGGGCTGAGGTTTCCAAAGCACGCGGGCAACGGGCAACTTCGGCAAATCGTTCACGGGTTTTACCGCCTCTACTTCGTTCACCAACAACCTGAACCTGTTGCCCATATCCACCACCGATGCATTGATGGCAGGACCGGCCGCCGAATTGAAGACAAGCCTCACGGGGTCTGCCTTTCCACCAATACCGAGTGGATGTATTTCACACGAAGGCTTTCCATCGGCAATCGATTCACAGATCTCGAGCATGTGTGCTCCCAATACCATTGGGTTCGATGGATCGAAATGATACGTGTAATCTTCCATGAAAGAATTACCACCCTTCAACCCGATGCCCATCACCTTCATCGCACGCACGAGTGCCGCCGTTTTCCAATCGCCTTCTCCGCCAAAGCCGTAGCCATCTGCCATCAAGCGCTGCACCGGAAGTCCCGGCAGTTGTGACATGCCATGAAGATCTTCGAACGTGTCGGTAAAACCCTTGAAGTTCCCTTGTTCAAGAAACGCACGCATACCGAGTTCGATCTTTGCAGCATCGCGAAGGGCAGATTTATGGGATGGATTTTTTGTAAATGAATCCACCATCCTATAACTCGAATGATACTCATCAACCAATGCATCGATCGCCTTCTCCAAAACTTCATTAATAACCTTTACCAAATCCCCTATTCCATAACCATTCACGGAATAGCCGAACTTGATCTCTGCTTCAACCTTATCGCCTTCGGTCACCGCCACCTGCCGCATGTTATCGCCAAAGCGACAAAACTTCGCACCCTGCCAATCGTGCCAACCGGCAGCAGCACGCATCCACGCACTCAATCGTTCGTGAACGTTTGTGTCTTTCCAATGACCAACAACAACTTTCCGGTTCAATCGCATACGCGACATAATGAATCCAAACTCGCGGTCGCCATGCGCGCTTTGATTCAGATTCATGAAATCCATGTCGATATCTTTCCAGGGAATATCGCGATTGAATTGAGTGTGAAGATGAAGCAACGGCTTACGAAGGATCTTCAGACCGCCGATCCACATTTTGGCTGGTGAAAATGTGTGCATCCACGCGATGATGCCAATGCAACCGGTACTGTTATTGGCTTCCTGGCATATCGCAAAGATCTCTTCAGGTGTTTTCAACACTGGTTTGAAAACGACCTTCAACGGCAACATCCCGAGTTCCTTTACAATTTCCTGCGAATGCTCGTTTACTTTATTAAGAGTTTCTTCTCCATACAAAAACTGGCTTCCTGTTACGAACCAGATTTCCAGCTTTTTAAGATCAATCATTTGGGTAAGTATTAAGACTATTTAGATATGATGTCGACCGCCGAGACCTTTTGTGGCAGCCATATCATCATCTCCCCTTCACCGCGGTGCGCCCACGAATAATATGGTATTGCGATAAACGGTTGTGTCTTTGTCGACACGCTGTTTGTTTTTGCATCGATTGCAATAGCCTGTGCTTCGCTTTTGAGCACTGTTACACCGTTCAACAGTTCAGGTTTAAACTCTGGCTGGAAAGATGCGTTGGGAGATAAAATCAGGTTGCTGACCATTCCGGAATTGTCGGGCCACTCAGCGCAATATACGAGAGGCCCTCTCTGTAAAGCAACACGTCCGGCATTACCTTCAACTTTAGGGTTCGACGATATTTTCTGCACGTCCATCGGGAGCACCACATTTACTACGTCGCCTTTCTTCCAGCTTCGCGACAGCACCGCGTAGCCTTTATCTGTCGTGTAGTCGACCGGCTTACCGTTGATGGCAATGGAGATCTTCTTCTCGCTCTTGTCCACGAAACTGTAAAGATCGGATGCGACTATTTCTCCGCGAGCCCACCCTGGTATCCTTATCAAGATCTTGAACGCTCCCGTAGACCTGGGATTGACTTTGAATACAAGATTCCCATCCCATGGATAGTTGTTCTCCTGGACGATCTCTACTTCCTTCTTCTCAACACTTAAAGTGGCATGACTGTTAGCAAAAAGATTCACGTAAACCTGGTCGTCCTTTGTAGCATACATGTAGCCAGGCACCGAAGGAATAAGACGGACAACATTAGTCGGACAGCACGAGCATGGAAACCAACCGGACCGAGTGCGTTCAATGTCTTTATGAGTATGGTTATTCCTGATCTCCATGGCATTGGTGTAGAAGAATGATTTTCCATCCATTCCCACCCCCGAGATCAATCCATTATAAAGAGACCTTTCAAGAACGTCGATATACTTAGAGTCGCCGTGAAGCTGGAACATTCTTTGGTTCCAATAGACATTTGCAATAGCAGCACATGTCTCGTTGTAGGCAGTGGCATTCGGCAACTCATAGTTACCACCGAATCGTTCGCCGTCGCCAACAGCACCGATACCGCCCTGGACGTAAAATTTCTTACTGACCATGTTGTTCCAGATCTTATCCGCGGCTGCAAGAAATTGTGCGTCGCCGGTGAGTGCCGCTATGTCGGCAACAGCTGAGTACAAATACCCGGCACGAACCGCGTGACCGATAGCTTCATCCTGCTCAACCACGGGAATGTGATCCTGCCAGTATGCTCCGTTCTTCCATACGTCGGGATTCTTTGAATCGTACCCGGCATAATGTCCGCGCTCTTCTATGAAATATTTCGCGGTCTCGAGATATTCCTTTTTACCGGTGATGCGATATAGTTTCACAAGACCCATCTCCACCACTTCGTGACCAGGTGCTACGTGCAGCTTGTCGTGTCCGAACGTGGCGCAAACAAGGTCGGCGTTCTTTAATGCGATGTCGAGCAAGTTCCTTTTACCGGTCGACTGGTAATGGGCGGCCGCCGCTTCGAAGAGGTGACCTGAATTATACAGCTCATGACTCAACTCGCGTTCTTTCACCCAACGTTCGTTGCCCGACCATTTGTGAGGATTGGAGGGATCGATGGTGCGGGCAGTATATAAATAGCCATCAGGTTCCTGTGCAGCCGCAACCTTTTTGATCAGCCCGTCGACATACGCGTCGAGTTTAGGATCGGGATAAAGGCTCATTGAAAAAGATGCGCCTTCGATGGTCTTATAAATATCGGTATCGTCGAACGGATAAATGGTACAGAATGCCCCGCTTTTGGCAGCTGCCATTTCGAAGTTCTTAATACGACCGGTGTTCTCACATCGTTCGAAGGAAGCAGGTATCGTAACGTCGTGATTGATACGAATGCGGGGCAGCCAGAACTTATCTTCGAGTTTCACTTTTGTGAACGGCACCGCGGTGATCGGATAATCTTTGGCTACGGATTGCCCAAAAGATTGGCTCGCCGATGCCGACACGATCGTCACGAGAGTAAAACAGATGTGGGGGATTAGTTTCATTATTGTTGTCCGTAATATGAGTCGGGTCCATGTTTGCGCTCGAAGTGCTTCTTGATCAATGCATCTTTCAGTCGCGGAGCGTCAGGTTTGATTTGCTTTGTAATGAAAGCCATGTGCGCAATCGATTCAAGAACGGCACTGTTATAAACCGCTTTATTCATGGTCGTTCCCCACGTGAACGGCGCATGGTTTCCAACGAGCATCATTTCCACTTCGCGGTAATTCAGCTTGCGATCGCGAAAGCAGTTCATGATCTGGAAACCGGTTTCATATTCGTAGTTGCCTTTGATCATCTCATCATTCATTGGCGGGGCACAGGGTATATCTACCGTAGTATGATCAGCATGAGTAGTCCCCAATATCGGGATGTCGGTTTGGGTTTGTGCCCATGCTGTGGCATAAGTAGAATGAGTATGCACGATCCCACCTATCTCACTCCAATGTTTATAGAGAACAGCATGCGTGAGTGTGTCGGACGATGGGCGGAGTTTACCATCAACCGTCTTTCCTTCGAAGTCCACGATCACCATTTTTTCGGGTGAAAGTTCAACATATGGAACACCACTTGGCTTTATTGCGAATACTCCTGCATTACGATCGACGGCGCTTACATTTCCGAAAGTAAACAACACCAATCCCAACTTCGGTAGTTGCATGTTGCCTGCATATGCCTCTTCGCGGATGTGATCAAACTTACTCATAACATCGCGAGGGTTTCCTGGTTCGACATGGGAACCCCGGTGATGTTGGTCTTGCCGATCATAGCACCAAATGCTTTGTATCTCTGGTATCGCTTCTCATACGTCGGAACCCGCGACGCGATTGGCTTGTAGTTCAGATCGAACCCTTGCCCCATCGCATTCATAGCTTCGCCGGCATTCGGATAAATTCCGGCAACAGTGGCTGCAAACATAGCAGCGCCCATGGCGCACGTCTGCTCGGACTTATGAATTTTGATCGGCATGTTCATTACGTCAGCCATCATTTGCATGATGTAGGGTGACTTCCTGGCAACACCGCCAAGGCCTATCAATCCCTTTACGGGAACACCCTCGTCGTTGAACCTGTCTACAATTGCTTTTGCGCCGAAGCAGGTAGCCTCTACCCACGCACGAAATATCCTCGGCGCATCAGTGCCGAGATTCAGTCCCATCAACGCACCAGAAAGTGCCTGGTCGGCATCGGGTGTGCGACGGCCATTGAGCCAATCGATTGCCAGTTCGCCGTTCTCCTCCATTGGCAACTTTGCAGCTTCATCACTTAGTGCAGCAATAACCTTGTCCTCGATGTCGTCGGCGGATGCTCCCATGAATTTCCTGATGGGCCACATCAGTAGATTTTTGTACCACGCGTATGTATCGCCGAAGGCTGACTGACCTGCTTCAAGACCGATCATTCCCGGCAGTATTGATCCATCGACCTGGCCGCAAATTCCCCGCACCAACTTATTGCCCATCTCGGAACGGGGTATTACCATCATGTCGCAAGTAGACGTTCCCATCACCTTGCTGAGATAGTATGGTTCTATCTGTCCACCCACCGCACCCATGTGACAATCAAAAGCACCAATACCTATCAGTACGTCGGCAGGTAGTCCAAGTCGTTGCGACCATTCGCGGCTTATGGTGCCGGCGGCTTTATCCGATGTGTATGTATCTTTAAATAGTCTTGAAGTGAATCCCTTCAGCAGCGGATCGAGCGCAGAGAAAAATTCATCGGGAGGAAGGCCATTGAACGACTCCGACCAGAGCGCCTTGTGGCCGGCAGCACAAACACCGCGTTTCAACCTGGTGACATCGGTGCCACCCGTCAGCAAAAATGGGATCCAGTCACAATGCTCTACCCAGGAATAAACAGACTGCCGAAGCGCCACGTCCTTGCGAAGTACATGAAGCAGCTTGGCCCAAAACCATTCGGAAGAATAGATGCCTCCAACATATTGTAGATAGTTCACGCTCGCCGCGTTGGCCTGGGCATGTTCGTTGATCTCCGAAGCTTCTTTCACTGCGGTGTGATCTTTCCAGAGGACGAACATGGCGTTCGGATTCTCGCGAAACTGTGACGTGAGCGAAAGAGGGGTTCCGGTATTATCAACGGCTATGGGTGTGGAACCGGTTGTATCAACACTTATACCTTTGATGTTCTTTCTTACATTATCCCCGGCACTTCGAAGACATTCTTTTACGGTGATCTCAAGACTTTCGATGTAGTCGAGAGGATGCTGGCGGAATTGATTCTCCGAAGGATTGCAGTAAAGTCCATCTCTCCATCGGGGATAATAATGCACTGCCGCAGCGATCTCTTCGCCGTTCGCTGCGTTCACGATGAGAGAACGAACCGAATCGGTTCCGAAGTCAATACCAATCACAAATGAGTCGCTTCGCATAGCGGGATAGTTTTGATCATGGTAAATATACCTATGCAGCAGGATATAGTTCAACGACTCTCTTGCGCAGAAATTCGGTCGTGCCCTTCATTCTTTGTATGGTTGACTTCGCAGTATTGAGTTTCCGTCTTGCACGCGTTAGCTCGGCATTTTTTTTCTTCAGCCGGCCCTCGAGATCGAAAATTATTTCAATAAGCACTTCCCTGTCGCTTTCCTGCAGCATCTTTTTCACGTATGCCATATCGCAAATAACGGGTCAAGGTACACGTAAGTGTACGATTTACAATTAATTTATGTTTAATTCCTTTTCTACACTTAGATCGGTGTAGACAACCTTTACGTAGACGTTATCATAACACCCCACGATCATCCGCCTGTTTCCATCTACCTTCACATAAATGACACCGCGCTCCTTGTCCTCCATCCGGATAAAAGGATTGCCTTTCGGATACCATTCTTGCAAAAGATGTTTCACATCCTCCCTCAGACTGTCGGAGTTCATATGCTTGTTCCAGGGTGCCCATCCGTCATAGCGGAACGATACACCCATCCTGCTTATTCGTCCATCACTGAATTCGGGATAGAAGTTCATCGAAGCTGGAAACTTCAGTCCCTGCGGCAACTTATATGTCACAGCGGTATTGCTTTCTCCATCGGTAAACAGTCCCTTCTTATTCATGTCCCAGCAATGCAAATAAAAATCCCGCGGGGTCATGCCCAGGGAAATTCCCAGGAACAAACTATCAACGCGATGGCTTGATGCCAGTTCCACCTGGACAAGTGATTGATACTTATCGTAAGGCGTTTGCTGGCAGGCAATAAGAAAAAAAAGGGGAAGCATCGATGCTAACGCACTTCCCCATTTTTTTTCAATACCCGGGATTCTGTTTAAGATTCTTGTTCGCATTGATTTGCACTGCCGGTATCGGATAAATATTCAGGTGATTGATCTCATTCGGACCGAGTTTGTCTACCGGGTCGGCCTCGTGGAATCTCCAGGCGTTGTTATACTTTTCAAACCTGATGAGGTCGGTACGACGAACGGACTCCGCAAACATTTCCCGGCCACGTTCTGCCAAAAATGTATCGGCGGTCAGCGTTGCGAAAGGATCGACACCACCATGCTGTGTACGGATCTGGTTTACAATCGTAAGTGTCTCCGGCTCGTTCCAGTTGTTGCTTTTACGAGCAACGGCTTCGGCTTTCATCAACAGTACATCGGCGTAGCGAAAAATCTGGTAATCGTTACTCAGTTGTCCGTTGTTTCCTTTGTATATCTCCCACTTACCAATGCGGGCTCCGGATTGCCTCCATGCGTTTGGAAGGAGTTGATTGATATACGGCGTAAAATACAAAGGCGCTCCGTTCGGATCGGTCGCATCGAATCCGTTATCCAACAACAATGTAGTGCCGTCGGAAAGATACTGCTGGCCGACAATGAAATTCGACAGGCGCTTGTCCAGCGTTCCGGTGGTAGGATCTCCGGCAGGGCTTGTGCCAATCACGGTTCCTTGCGGACCAGGGTTCTGCGCAGGATCGATATACGACTCGTAGAATTCCTCGATGGTTGCAAATCCGTTCCATGGCTGCGCGCTCATGTTATAGGTCTTTTGACTTTCCATGTGCAGCGTGATATGCGGAATAGTATGTCCTCTTGCGTTAATCTCGTCGTAAGGGATAACCCATATCGACTCGGTCGAACCTTTGTTGTTCTTAACAAAGTTGTCGCGGTAGCTGGCCATGAGGTTATACTTACCTGAATTGATAACTTCATCACAAGCGGCGATAGCCTTGTCCCATTGCGTTGTACCTGTGTATATCTTCGCATTCAAATACAACTTCGCCAGCGCGGTATGTACCGTGTAATAGTTTACACGTCCGTAGGTAACCTCATCTGCAGGACCGGTCTTCGGCAGAAGCGGCGCTGCAGCAATGAGTTCCTTTTCTACGAAATCATACACCTCTTTACGCGTGTTGTTGGCGGGAGGATTAACGTCCGTGAAGTCAGTACTCAGCGGAACGTTTCCAAACAGGTCGAGCAGCCAGAGGTAATAAATAGCACGCAGCGCTTTAAGCTCCGTGATATACGCCTTCGAAGCTTCGGTACCTACCGGCTCAAGAGTGGCAAGCACCCGGTTACAGATATTAACACCTGCATACAACTTATCCCAGGTTGTTGCCGGACGCGCATCTTGTGAATTGTATTTATGTGTCTGCAGACGCACCCAGTGTCCACCATCGCCCCAGTCGGGTCCGCGGGTAGGCACAACCATCTCGTCTGTCGATACCTCTTGTAAGGGCATGATATTATCGGCACTGCCGAAAGATCCAAAGAGGTTCGCATAAGCGGCACCCACCGCCGACAGATATTCAAGATCGGTACCGTAGAACTTGTCGGCTGTTACCTGGTCGTACAGCAACTTGGTTTCGTCGAGGTCGGTGCATGAACCCAATATCAGCGCACCCGCCGCAACTACCGAAGCTAGTTTCGTTTTATATTTTATGTACATAATCTTCTTAGTTAGAATTGAATGTTTGCGCCAAGCGTAAATGAGCGAGTCCATACCCATACCTCACGCCGGTCGACGCCGGGTGCAAGCACATTGGTTCCATCCGTGTAACGCACTTCAGGATCAACACCTGTATAATTGGTGATCATGAACAGGTTATTGCCGGTAAGGTATGCGCGCAATGCCCTCACTTTCTTTCCAGCCATAGGCCATGTATAACCCAGCGTGGCATTATCAAGCTTAACAAACGAAGCCTTCTCCACATGCAAACTGCTGAACACTTGCGTGTCGTTGACTTTAGGATTAAAGTATTTCGTGTTGATAATGTTGTATTGCACGGCCGCTGAAGGCGTCTCGTAGAACGCGCGATATGAGTTGATCAGGTCGTGCCCGATAGAACCCCGAAGGAGGAAATTGAAGTCGAAGTTCTTCCAGTTGAAGGTGTTGGTCCAACCAAACTCAAACTTCGGAAGTCCATTGCCAATAATGGTATTGTCGTTGGCGTCGATGGCCCCGTTGCCATCCGTATCCTGGAATTGATACTTGCCGCTCTCATCAACACCAAGATATTTCAGGCCCCAGAGAATACCGATTGGTTGTCCGACCATCGCACGAGTGATCTGTGTTTGTTCCTGGCCGGGTGTTCCCATATTGGTTTGACCTACATAACTGCCGGCCGAGAAATCGGAGCTGAGTTCAGCAAGCTTGATCTTATAGGTTGTGAAATTCACACGTGTGTTCCACTTGAGTGCATTTTGCTGAATTACATCATAACCAAGAGATATCTCGATACCGCTGCTGTTGAGCTTGCCTATGTTCTTCCACGTGGTGGGTGCAAGATTCGGGGGCTGGGGTACTTGCACGGCAAACAAAAGGTCTGTCGTTACACGGTTATAATAGTCGACTGTACCCGTAAGCCGGCCGTTCATCAACGCGAAATCAAGGCCGATGTCAAACTCCGCCTTGCGTTCCCATTTTAAATCGGGGTTCGCGTTTTTATTAGGAAGATAGCTGCTGATGTAAACATCATTACCTGAATAGAACTTTGCGCCACCGGGAGCAAGCGTTTGAAGCGACAAGTATGCATCATTTGGCAGGGCGCCGGTGATACCGTAGCTGGCTCTTATCTTTAACATATCGACACCTTGTATATCGAAAAGCTGATCGAGGTTGGCACCAGCACTAATTGCAGGGAACATACCCCAACGGTTGTTCACACCAAACTTTGTCGACCCTTCGCGCCTTAAACTTGCGGAGAGGTACGCGAGGTTCTTGTAGTTCAGATTTAACCTGCCGAAGAAAGCAATTAGCTTGCTGGCATTCTTGTAACTCTGAATGTCGCCCTTACCATTGGTAAAATCTTGTGCAGTAGCGAACGATTGCGCGGACGCATCTGTAATGAAGTTACCTCCACCAACACGAAACTCTTTATTCTCAAAATCCTGGTAAGAATAACCGCCGAGCACGGTCATACTGAGGTCGCTGAATTTTTTCTCGTAGGTCAGCGTGTTCTCATACAACTGGTTGAATGCTTCGTTGTCCCGTTTCCAGATATATCCGGAACGTGCAGCGCCGCTCACACCAAGAAAGTTCCTCGAGAATTGAGCGTTCCTTGACAGTGTAACTTCCTCATAATCGCTGGTCGATTGAGTGGCGTAACGCGTCAGGAATTTAAGACCCTCTACAATTTCCCACTCCACCGACGCATTTACATTGAGACGTTTGGTATCCTGTGTGTGCGCGTTTTGTTTTAGAACAGCAAGGGGATTATAATAATCCACACCACCCGACTCGGCATACTGGCCTGTCGACGGATCAATAACAGGAGATGTGGGATTGTAGATGGCTGCGTATTTGAATGCTTCGCTCCAGCCCAGGTCGGCACTGCGGCGCGTGGTCACCATGCCCAGGCTGAACACAAGCTTATCATTGAATGCACTTTGCGAAAGATTCAATCGACCGTTGAGCTGATCAAAGCCGGTTGTGACTGCAACCCCCTGTGCATTCCGATAGTTGATCGATGCAGAGTATGAAGTTCCGGAAGTTGTTCTTCCACCTAGCGAAAGGTTATGCGTATGCGACACCGCGGTGCGCGAGATCTCCTTGTACCAGTCTGTATTCGAACCGAGATCTTTTCCGCCAATACCGCGGAACTCTGCCGCCGTCATGTGAGGCGTAAGACGTGCAGGCGTCTCTGCCTGGACCAAAGCTGAATAGGATACTGTTGTTTGCTCGCCGCGCGCAGAACCAGACTTGGTCGTAATGATGATTACACCTGCCGATCCTCGCGTACCGTAAATGGCTGCCGACGAACCATCTTTCAGCACGTCAATGCTCTTGATATCATTAGGGTCTACCGTGTTGAGGTCTGCCCCGATCTGTCCGTCAATCACAATAAGTGGTTGACTGGCACCGAGTGACGACAGTCCGCGTAAACGGATGATAAAGCCACCGTTGGGATCACCACCTGGTCGCGATACTGACAAGCCGGCAACTTTGCCTTGCAGCAACTGGGATACGTTGCTGATGTTTCCCTTGTTGAATTCACTAGGACTTATGTTCGCGATGGCACTGGTGATCTCACCTTTCTTCTGTGTACCATATCCCACCACCACGATCTCTTGCAGAGTGCGGGTGTCGGGAGCAAGTTTAACAGCGATCGAGGTTTGTCCACCCACCGGCACTTCTTGCGAAGAGTATCCAATGAATGAGAAGACGAGGATTGCATCCCTGCCTGAAACGTTGAGAACGTATTTCCCCTCGCTGTCCGTGGACGTGCCATTTGTCGTTCCTTTTTCAAGGATGTTCACTCCGGGGAGTAGTGAACCTGTTTCATCATTTACAGTGCCTGTTACAGTCAGTGATTGCGCAACGGTTTCGAAGCTTGCAATCATCAGCAGTAAAAGCAAAACACTGTAAAGCAGTTGCCCGCGCAGATGAGGTTGCGGGACACTCTTTCTAGTAGAAGTTTCGCTCATAAACTGGGTGAGAATGGTTTGG
>Ga0170475_113652492_pt1 | contig 12563 bp, 11 predicted proteins | sample Soicark_Litter_5_FD_111474 | JGI IMG/M metagenome (GOLD analysis project Ga0170475, IMG submission 111474) | Avena fatua rhizosphere microbial communities from Hopland, California, USA. Combined Assembly of 48 SPs | reverse complement strand
GTGGCCAGGGCCCGCCAGCGCAGGTTCCCGAGGTAGACGATCAGGTCGGGGGCGATGCCGCGGACCTCCGGGTAAGCGGCCTCGGGCGTCAGCGCTCTGGTTCCCATCGGCAGGCCGCGGTCGTCGGGCAGGGCTTCGAGCGTGGCGGCCAGTCGGCGGCGGGTGTCCTCGTACTCGCGGGCCGGGACGATGCCGAGGGGCTCGCGGCCTTCGACGTTGAGGAAGATGCGCGCGTAGTAGCCGCCTTCCGCCCAGGCGATGGTGCGTTTCCAGTCGACCTTGGCCTGGGCCATCGGCGTGGGGCCGTGGGGCTCCTCCTCGAGGACGAGCAGTCCTTCCTGCCGGAGCCACTCGTTGATGCAGAACCCTCCGACCATCGGCTGCGCGCCGTGGTCGGAGACGACCAGGACCGCCGTGTCGTCGGGGAGCACTTCGAGGAAGGAGGCGATGTGCTCGTCGAGGGCCGCGTAGTAGCTCTCGAACAGGTCGGTGAACCGGTTGCCGGGCTCATGCCGCGGGTGATCGGGGTCGCAGTACTTCCAGAAGCCGTGGTGCAGGCGGTCCGGGCCCATGTCCACCATGGTGAACAGGCTCCAGGGCCGGGTCGTGGCCAGATGGCGGGCGACGGCGAACCGCTGCTCGGTGAGGTCGAAGATCTGCTGGGAGATGCGCTCGGGCTCCGGGGAGCGGAAGTTCTCGACGTCGAGCGCGTAGCCGCCGGTGAGGTGCTCCAGCTCCTCGGCGAGCTCGGCCGGGTGCGTGTAGCGGGATTCCGTGGAGGGCGCGAGGAAGCAGGAGACCATCTCGCCGCGGATCGGGGTGGGCGGATAGGTGCCGGGGACGCCGAGCACGACGCTGTCCCGGCCGGCGTCGGAGAGGGTGTCCCACAGCCGCGGAGCCCTGATGCTGCGCGAGGTGGCGAACGCCAGCGGCCCGTAGTCGTAGGCCGCGCGGTCGCGGAAGCCGTAGACGCCGAGCTCGCCGGGCGTGAGGCCGGACATCATGCACGCCCAGGCGGGCATGGTGATAGGCGGGTCGACGCTGCGCATCGGGCCCCACAGCCCGTTCTCGCGCAGCCGGGTCAAGGTGGGCATCACGGCGGCATAGCGGTCGAACAGCAGCTGGGGCGCGGCGCTGTCCAGACCGATGACGGCTACTCTGCGCGCGGCTGTCATGGGTGTGATGGGTTCCTTCCTCGCTCGCCGCGGAGCCGGGACCGCGGTGCGGGCTCGTACCCCGGCCGCCGCTCCACGCCCCGCAAAATATCAACAGGTAATGCCCCGCACAAGACCTGCGACGCATTTTCGGCACTCGCGGAAAACTGTTGGAAAATTCGCTTCGAATCGTTTTCGGGAATAGCGATCCCCGGGACCCGGCCCAATGTCCGCAGGAATCCCGATATCCGCTCGGTATTGTCTTGACGTGCGGCTTCAGGCCACGTCACCACCCGCTCCCGCATCTCTGGAATGAGTCTTTACGGACCAGGGGACCGCGTGTCATGATGCAGGAAAGCGTCAGATCACGACCGCTGCATTCCCCCACCGCCCGCCAGACCGGAGGAGCGTCGGCCGCATGGAAATCAGCATCGCACTTCCGAATACCGTCCCCGGTGCCGACGGGAGTCTGTTGACCGCCTGGGCGGCCCGGGCCGAGGAGCTGGGCTTCGCCTCCGTGGCGGCGACCGAGCGCCTCGTGTATCCGGGGATTGATCCGCTTCTGGCGCTCGCGGCGGCGGCGGCGGTGACTCGGACGATCCGGCTGTCGACCAATGTGCTCATCGGCCCGCTCCGGAGCACCGCTGTGCTCCGGAAGGAGGTCGAGGGACTGGACCGGATCTCCGGCGGGCGCTTCGTCCTGGGCATCGCCTCGGGGGTCCGGGCGGACGATTTCGAAGCCGCGGAGCGCGACTACTCGGCTCGCGCGGCCGTCCTCGACCGTCAGCTCGAAGCGCTGACCGACCCGGCCGCCGGCCCGCCGGGCGGAAAGGTGCCCATCCTGGTCGCGGGGCTGAGCGACGCTGCGGTGCGGCGGACGGTCCGCTTCGCGGACGGCTGGACCGCGCCCGGCCTGGAGCCCGAGCAGATCCTGCCGTTCGCCCAGCGGATCCGCGCCGCGTGGAAGGACGCGGGCCGCGCGGGAGAGCCGCGGATCGTCGTGCTCGCGCGCTACGCGCTGGGCGACGACGTCCAGCCGGAGGCCGACGCGTTCGTCCGCGACTACTTCGCGGTGCTGGGCGACGAGGCGCAGGAGTTCGTCGAGAAGACCCCGCGCGACCCGGCGCGGATCCGAGACCTGGTCGACGAGTTCGCCGAGGCGGGCGTCGACGAGGTGGTGTTCCATCCGACGGCCGCGGCGCTGTCCCAAGTGGACCGGCTGTCGCAGGCGGTCCACTGACCGAGAGGAGTTGATCCGCGGACCATGGGCGTCGAACTGACCGATGATCTCGACAGGGCGGCCAAGGATCTCGACGAGGAAGGCTACTGCCTGCTCGCGTGCCCCGTTCCGGAGGCCGAGTTCCAAGCGCTGCGCGACCACTTGCACCGGCTCGCGGCACAGGAGCGCGCGTCGGAGGCCGGGTACGTGTACGACGGCGGGAACCAGCGCGTCTTCAGCCTGCTGAACAAGGGCGAGGTGTACGAGCGCAACGTCCAGGATCCCAGCGTGCTCCAGCTGATGGAGGGCCTGCTCGGCTACAGCTTCCTGTTGTCGAGCACGCACGCGAACATCGCCGGTCCGGGCGGCGCGCCGATGCACATCCACGCCGACCAGACCTTCGCCCGGCCGCCGTGGCCGCAGTACGCGCTGGTGGCGAACTCGATGTGGATGCTCGACGACTTCACGGCCGAGAACGGGGCGACCCGGCTGGTGCCCCGCAGCCACCTGCTGGGCCGCGAGCCCGACTACTCCGCGGGCGAGGGCAACGTCGAGACGCTGCCCGCCTGCGCGCCCGCCGGCAGCGTGCTGATCTTCGACGGCCGGCTGTGGCACCAGACCGGGGCGAACCGGACCGACGAGCCGCGGCACGGCATCCTCAACTACTACTGCCGGGGCTACGTGCGCCAGCAGCAGAACTTCTTCACCGGGCTCGCGCCGCACGTCCCGGAACGTGCCACGCCGGTCATGAAGCGCCTGCTCGGCTTCGAGAACTACTTCTCGCTCGGCCTCACCGATGCACTGCCCTGACCCGGGGCGGGCACGCGGGAGCAGCGCGGCATCCGAGAGCGGCGAGGAGGCACGGACGTGACACAGGCTCCGACAAGCACCGCACCCCCCGCACCGGCTCCGGTGCGGTTGTACTGGGTCGACGGGAACAACGGCCCCGCGCATCCGAGCTGGTGGGACTCGCTGTACCCGCAGACGCTGTGCATACCGCTCGCCACCCGGCAGGTGCCCTGGGCCGACGCAAGGCCCGAACCCGCGTGGGGGCTGCTCGGACTCGGCCCGAAGGGAGCGAGCGCCGCCTTGGACCTGGCACGACGAGGCGCGCAGGCAGGATCGCCGCCCGTGCACCTCCTGCTCGCGTTCGACACGGTCCCGGATTCGCGGGAGGTGGACCGGCCGCCGAACGGCTCCGCCTCGCAGGACGCTTACCCGCCCGAGGCGCCCGCACCTCCCGTCTCCTGCGCGCTGACCTTGCTGGCCACCGGGCCCACGTCGGCGGGAGGCATCGCCGCGGCGGGGACTTGGCGCCGACTGACGACCTCCGCGTTCACCGTGCGGGTGGTGAAGCCCGACGAGGGGCTGCCCTGGTGCTGCGGTCCGGCGACCGCTCGGGCGATCAAGGAGGAACTGCGCCTGTGGCCGAACTGAGTTCCGGGGCGAGGACACACCAGTCCGCCGCTCGGCGGTCACTCCAGGGCATCCGCGCACGGTCAGCGGTCCGTCACCATGAGCGTGAGCGCGTGGGCGGCCAAGCGGTAACCGAGCGCCCCGAAGCCGGCGATCACCCCGCTGGACAGCGGCGCCGTCACCGACTCGTGGCGGAACTGCTCGCGCGCCCAGACGTTCGACAGATGGACCTCCAGCCACGGCCGCCGGAAGTCGGCGAGCGCGTCGCGCAGGCTCCAGCCCGCGATCATCAGCGCGCCCGGGTTCACGATCGCTCCCGCGACGTCTGCGTGCCGTTGCAGCAGGCCGATGAGCTCCCCCTCCCCGTCGCGCTGCTCCGCGACCACCCGCCAGCCGCGCGGCTCGACCTCCTCGGCGACGGCGGCCTCGATGTCGGCGAGGGTGGCCGTGCCGTAGATCTCCGGCTGGCGCTTGCCGAGGGTGCCGAGGTTCGGGCCGTTGAGCAGCAGGATCTCGCTCACCACGACACCTGGCTCTCGCTGAGGTAGGCGTCGTAGAGCGCCGCGATCGAGGCGGACCGCAGGTCGGCGTCGTCCGCGAGCTCCATGCCCAGTTCCTGCTCCAGGAGCAGGGCGAGCTCGGTCAGCTGCGCGGACTCGACGCCGAGCTGCCGGCCGAGGTCGAGGCCCGGATCCACGTCCGTGCCGGACACGCCGACCACCTGCAGCACCTGGTCGCGGAACTGCTCGAAGGACAACCTGGAAGCCACGAAGACACACCCTTCTCGTCAAGCGTCGGTCGTCGGTGCGGGCGTTCGGCGCGCCGCGCGGATCAGACCCGTGCGGGCGGCTCGCCGCGCAGCGGCAGATCCTGTTCGTAGTGGAGCCCCAGGCGCAGCGCCGTCTCGGCCTTGGCGAGCTCCGCGCCGAGATATCCCGCGTGGTCGAGCTCGGCGACCACGCCGGCGCCGAGCAGGCCCAGCAGCATCGACTCGGCGCGCGAGCCCCGCATCTCGTGCAGCGGTTCCAGGTCCGGGCCGTAGTGCCGCAGCACGATCCGGTGCTCGTCCCGGTCCACGGCGATGACCACGAATCCGCGGCCCGCGGTCTCCAGGGTGCGACGCCGGCCGACGGGACTGATCTGGACGAACCCCGTCGCGCGCCGTCCGTCGGAGTGGGCTGATGACGGGCGCATCACCTGCGGCGCGGTTCGCGGCGGAGCGCCGGAGACGCCGGAACCGTCGCCGTCGAGCCGGATGCTGAGCCGGCGGATCGTGGTGCACAGCACGCCGACGTCCTCCTGGCCCCGGACGTCCTCGAGGACGACCTGGGTGCGGAACGCCTCCACCAGCTCCTGGCTGAGCTCGCGCAGCCGGGGCCGGTAACCGTCCGCGCCGACGATGTCCCCGCCGGCCCCCACGCCCGACCGGATCAGGCTGACCAGGCTCTGCCCCGCGCGAAAGCGTGGCGAGTCGCGTCCGCACACGACCAGGCCGCGCACCTCGGGACGCCGCACGACGGTGCGGACCAGCTGCTCGATGCCGAGGTTCGCCGTCATCAGCGTGCCGACGATCGCGACGGCCGGCTCGCTGTACAGCCGGCCCACCAGATGCCGGCTGGTCAGCGCGCAGACGGCGATGCTCGCGGGCCGCCCGGCCGGCGGGTCCCTCGCCGGTTCGGGCACCTGGTCACCACGTCGCACCGGTGCCCTCCCCCGTGTACGACCGCACCGCTCCGCCGGGGCGCTCGCGCGGCAGCGTGGAGCTGACCTCGGAGACGCGCACGCCGAGCCGGGTCAGGGCCTTGCCCACCCGGAGCTGCTCGCTGCGGATCGCGTCCATCCGGTCGCGGAAGTAGTTCTCGACGTCCTCGACCTGGCTGCGCTGGGTGCCCGGGTCGATACGGTCGCCGAGGACGTCCTGGAGGTTGGCGACGAAGAAGTCGTAGTTGAACCGCCCGATCTCCTGCTTGACGTCGTGCACCCAGTCCTTGAACTGGTCGAGCCGCTCCGGGACGCCCGGCACCGCGTGGAAGCGGCGGTAGATGCGGGAGATGAAGGTCTGGAGCACCACGTTGAAGGTCTCGAACTTGAACACCGCGGACTGCTCGGTGATCACGCCGCGCCGGTGGTAGTCGTCGTTGTTGTACAGGGACGCGAAGTGCTTGGCGAGGCGCTCGACCTGCTCGTCGGCGAAGCGGTAGCCGTAGTGGTCGAGCGTGTCCGTGTAGCTCTCCTCCAGCAGGCCGTCCTCGCGCAGCTGCGCCACGATCGCGGTCCCGGGGTAGATCTCCAGCCGCTCGGTCATCCGGCGCAGGTTGTGCCCCGCGTTGTCCCGCAGGAAGGCGGCGTTGCGCAGCAGGGTGTCGGCGGTGGCGTAGGGCTGGAACGGGATGAAGCCCATCGCGAGGTAGATGCCGTGCTCGCGCAGCATCCTGATGATCGTGACGTTGTCCTCGACCGTGGCGCGCTTCTGCCAGAGGTCGAGCTCCTCGGGCACCCCGGACTCGATGCCGACGTTGACCTTCTCCAGGCCGGACCGCACCAGCAGGTCCATCAGGGCGTGGTCCTCGGGCGTGTCGTGCCAGTTCTCCGCCCGCATGCAGACGTTGTAGTAGATGTCCAGGCCGCGGTCGAGGATGCCCTGGGCGATGGCCGCGACGCGCTTCTTGCCGACGCGTCCGCCGTCGGGGTCCTCGAACGTGGAGTCCACGAAGTCGAGGGTGCGGAAGTTGTAGCGGCGCACCAGGTGCTCGACCTCGTCGAGGATGCTCTCGGGCCCGCGCCCGCGCCAGGCCTTGCCGTCCTGCACCCGGTTCTTGAGGTGCGGCGCCGAGCAGAAGGCGCAGTTCGCCACGCAGCCGCGGCTGGTGCTCACGCGCACGTACTCCAGCTTGTTGCCGTGCTGTTCCAGCTGGTCGCGGGCCGGGAAGGGCAGCACCTCGAGGTCGTGGACCAGCGCGCGGGCCGGGTTCAGCCGCGGGACCCCGTCGGCGTCCCGATAGCAGATGCCGGGGCAGTCCTCGAGGCTGTCGCCCAGAGCCAGCCGCTGGACGAGGTCGAGGATGAGCGGCTCGCCTTCGCCCACGGCCACCAGGTCCGTGTACGGGTTCGCGCGCAGGACGTCGAGGCCTGCGAAGGTGCCGGCCGGGCCGCCGCAGGCGATGACGACGCCGGGGAGCTCCTCGCGGATCCGCTGGCACAGGGCGACGCAGCTCTGCACGTTCAGGCTCATCAGGGTGAAGCACACGAGGTTGGGGCGGTACTCGCGCAGGGCCTCCACAGCGGCCTCGAGCGGAGCGGGGCCGTGGGCGACCTCGCGGATCTCGGCGGTGAAGCCGACGTGCCGCAGGACGGCGGCCATGTACGCGACGCCGAGGTGCTCCGGGGACATGACCATGTCCCCGTCGAGGAGGATCAGGAAGCTGACGCGGAAGGCGGCGGGGTCGGAGACGCGCGGGTCCAGGACGGGGGTGAATTCGCCCGGCCGCCGAGGGGCGGCCATGGGCAGCAGTTGGGTCATCGTGGTTCTCCGAAGTTCTCGCTCGGGTTCTGCCTGGTTCCGGCCGTGGTCAGCACGCGGCCGTCGAGCCCGTCGGGGCGGACGGCGAGGGCGTGCAGCACGGTGGGGGCGACGTCGGCCATCTCGACCTCGCCGATGCCGTCCGGCAGGGGGTCGCTGGAGTAGAAGACGGCGTTGCCGCGGGTGTGCGTACCGGTCAGGACCCCGGGACGCACCAGCGGTCCCGGAGCCCACGCCCCGCGCAGCTGCACGCCGTGGGCGGGGACGGCGACGAGATCGGGGGCTAGGTCGAGCATCGGGCCGCTGTAGACCTCGTCGCGGCGCAGCACCGCGTCCAGCAGCGCGGGGCCGTCCGCGTCGGGCGCGACGTGGTCGCCGTCGCGGCGCAGGGCCAACAGACCGGCGCGGATCTCCTCGGCCAGGTCGGCGGCGGCCTCGTCGGCAAGGCCGCCGAGCGGGTAACGGGTCCTCCGATGGAGGTAGACGCGGGCGGGGTCGAGGGCGAAGGCGGTGGTCCGTCCGTCCAGGGCGCCGGGCTCGGTCACCTCGTCCCCGCCGCCGAGCCAGCCGCCCGTCCGAAGCCAGGCGTTGACGTAGAACTGGCATTCGGCCGGGCCGAACCCGTGGTCGCTCAGGATGAAGAGGCCGTCACCCGGCCCCGCTTGGTCCATGAGCCGTCCCGCGCACTCGTCGACGAGGGTGTAGAAGTCGAGCATCGCCGGACGCAGCGGATCGCCGTCGGCGAGATGCCGCCACAGGTGGTGCTGGACCCGGTCGGTCTCGGTGAGGACCGCGACGGCCAGGTCCCAGCCGCCGCGGGCGAGCAGATGCTCGAAAGCAGCGGTGCGGGCCGCCAGCGCGCGCCGGGCGCGGCCCAGGAAGCCGACGGGGTCGGCGTCCGGGGTGCCGACCTCGACGTCGAGTTCGTAGCCGAAGGCGCGGAGGGTCTCGGCCAGTTCGGGCGGGTGCACGGAGCGGTCGAGGCGTGGTGCGACGAAGCCCGAGACGAGGGTGCCTCGGATCGGCGGCGCGGGGTAGGTCCCGGGGACGTTGAGGCAGAGGGTTTCCTTGCCTGCCTTCGCCGCGTGTTCCCACAGCGGGGGTTCGCACAGGGAGTTCGCGTCGGTGAAGTAGAGCCGGTAGCTGTCCGGGATCAGGTCGGTGAACCCGTAGACGCCGTGGCGTCCGGGGTTGGTGCCGGTCAGGAACGTGGCCCATGAGGTCGAGCTCACCTCGGGGACCGGTGCGCGCAGCGGCGCGCAGTCGCCTCCCGCGGCGAGCAGGGCGGCCAGCCGGGGGACGACGCCGTCCCGGGCCAGCTCGAGCAACAGGCTTCGGGGCATGCCGTCGAGGCCGAGGACGAGAACGCGGCGATTCATGTGCGGATCCTCCGGGGTTCTTCTCGCGTCCGGCGCGTCGGCCGGCGCGGTTCTCAGGACACGAGCTGGCCCGGCGGCGTGCCCGCGCACCAGGCGGGGATGTCGCGGTCCAGGGCCGCGAAGACGGCCGCGGTCATGTCGGCCGGACCGGAGGCGTCCCGCGTCTGCACGCTGTCGCGGACGCCGGCGCCCAGCGCGGCCCAGTAGGATCGCGGCCGGTGCCACGCGCTCTGCCAGGTGCGCTTCACGTGGCCGGCCCAGGACGGGTCGCCGAGCGGCAGGTAGCGCCAGTCGGCGGGTTCGAGGATCAGGTCCGGGGCGGCTTCCACTGCCGTGCCCGGGTAGACCTCTTCGCGTGGCCGTACAGCGTCGAACAGCGGGAGGCCGGTGCGCGGGTTGATCGCGGCGAGCAGCGCTGCCGTGGTCTCGTCGCGGACGCGCGTATAGTCGCCCCCTGCGACGGTGCCGGATTTGTAGCGGCCCACCAGGTTGATGTTGACCCCGTGCGTGCCCTGCACCGACTCGAAGGCCTGCGAGCGCCCCCAGTCCACGCCGTCGGGTCCGTGGGCGAGCAGGCCGGCCTGTTCCAGAGCCTCGTTGACGGAGCAGTAGGCGCGCAGCGGGCCGAACCCTATCTCGGAGAAGGCCAGCAGCGTGGTGTCCCCGTCCAGCCGGTCCAGGAACCAGCCGATGATCCGGTCGGCGGTGCGGTAGGCGGCTAGCACCGCGCTGCCGCGCTCCTCCTCGTCGCCGAGTTCCAGTTCCTGCCAGAAGATGTGCGACGAGCGGTCGATGGCGGTGAGGTTGACGATGACGGCGTCGGCTCCCTCGTCGAACAGCGCGAGGGCGGCGCGGCCGCGGCGCTCGTCCGCGTCGAGCAGCTGGGGCAGCAGCTCGGCGCGGGCCTGTCCGCTCCACCAGATCGAGACGTCGTGCACCGGCCGGATGCCGCGTGCGGCGAGTTCGCGCTGCAGGGTGGCCGGATGGCAGCCGCGCAGCGTCGTCTGCATCGGATAGCTGATGAGCCACCCGTCGAACGGCTCCACCGGATGCGTGCCGAACAGTCCGACGCACGGGAATCGCAGGCCTGCCGCCTCAGGCTGCTGCCAGAGGAGCGGCTGCCTGCGCTGGCCGCTGGTGAGCACTTGAGGGCGGTAGTCGGGATCGTGGACGCCCCAGTAGGAGAGGAACCCGTGATCCGCCGCACGCGCGCCGGTCAGGAGGCTGACGAGACCGGGCGGTTCGTAGGGCACGGCCTCGGCGTCCAGCGGCCCGCCGGCGCCGTGCGCGCGAAGGCGCGCGAACGACGGCAGCTCGCCGCGGTCGCACCAGCGGTTCAGCAGGTGCGGGGTGGCGCCTTCGGTGACCACGACCACCACCCTGCGCCGCGCGCCCACAGCGGAGCTCATGCCTGGCCGACGGCCGGGACCGCGCCGGTCTGACGAGCGGCGACGTAGCCGGCCAGCTGGTCCAGGTCGTCGATCAGCCGGACGGACAGGTCCTCGTCCGTGATCTCGACGCCGAACTCGCTCTCCACCCAGATCAGGAACTCGATCGTGTTGAGCGAGTTGAGGCCCAGCGTGGCGACGAGGTCCTTGTCGGGGATGGTCTCCGGCTCACGCTCCAGCTCGAGGGACTCGACGAGCACCCTGCGCAGTCGTGCCTTGATGTCCTCCATCGTTGTGGATTCCTTTCTTCCTGGGCTTGATCAGGCTCTCTTCACGGTTCTCGGGTCGGCGGCGCGGCACTCAGAGGTAGCCCATCTCGCGCAGGCGCTCGGAGGTGTACTCGTCCTCGGCGGCGTCGGACGCGGACCTGTCCGGTTCAGCGCCGTTCCCGCCGAGGTCGAACGGGTTGGGTCCATCGGCCGGCTCCGGGAGCGTCGCGATCGGGGGGACGCGGCGCGAGACGGAGGCCGACGGGTTCGCGAAGAAGTCGAGGCGCGCACAGCCGTGCACGTCGCCGGGCCAGGTCGCGCCGAGGGCCGCCAGCAGGGTGGGCACGACGTCGGTCAACGGCAGCGTGCCCGCGCGGCGGCCCGGGATCAGTTGTGGGGAGCGGTGCGCCCAGATCCCCTGGTGCCGGTGCAGCCCGGTCTGGACGCTCGGCCGCCACAGCGGGCCCTCCAGCGCCGGGATCAGGATGACCGTCTCGTCCTGGGGGACCAGCAGCAGGTCGGGCGCGCGGTCTCGATGCGGGCCGGGGTATGCCTGCTCGCGTGGCACGACGGCGCGGAACACCGGGAGGCCGTCGGGCGTCCGCAGCCCCGCGCACACGGCCGCAGCGTCGGCGAGCACCGCGGCCCGGTCGCCGGGCGTGACGAAGCCCCCGAGCTGGCGGCCTTCGAGGTTGACGTTGAGCCCGTAGCTGCCGGGCACCGGCTGGTAGATCCGGGTGCGGGCGAAGTCGACCGACAGGGCGCCCTCGGTGAACCAGCTGGCGGTCCGTTGGCTGTCCTGCGCGGGCCGGGTCGCGAGCAGGCCCGCCTCGGCGAGCACCTGGTTGAGGGCGAGGCCCCACCGGCCGAGTCCGAGGCCGTGGTCGGAGACGAGGACGACTTCCGTGTCCTCGTCCACCAGGGAGAGCAGTTCCCCGACCGCGTCGTCGACACGCCGGTAGACGCGTTCGAGCGCCTTGTCCCAGCCCGACTCGGCGGGCGGCTCGACGTGCTGCGGGTGCGCTCGTCGCCGAAGTGCCAGTAGTGGTGGCCGACCCGGTCGACCTCGGTCAGCACGACCATGACGACGTCGGTGGGCCGGGTCTCGATCAGCCGCCGGACGGTGGCGACCCGGTGGCCGACGTTCTCTTCGGCCTCCTCCAGGTATCCGAGGTCGCCGCGGAACATGGTGGCGAGGTCGGACTGGAAGTGCACGCCGGACTTGGCCAGCTCGCCGAGCAGGCCCACCGGGCGGCAGTAGCGCAGAGACTGGGACAGCGGCCAGGTGATCTGATAGCCCGGCAGGTCGGCCGCCGGATGCGACATCGGGATGTTCACCAGGCCGAGCGTGTAGCCCTGTCCGGCGAGCCAGTCCCACACGCTGGTACGGCCGAGGTCGCCGCTGAGGGTCAGCCGGGCGCCGTAGGCGGCGTCCTGGGTGTCGTAGAACTGATAGATCCCGTGCCCGCCGGGGCGGCTCGCCGAGACGAGCGTGCTCCAGCCGGGCGCGGTGTGCGCCGGCCAGGTCGTCGTCGTCACCGAGCTGGCACTCGCGCGCAGCAGGCCCGCGAGGTGGGGCAGCAGTCCGCGCTCGACCAGCGGGTCCAGGGTCGCGAAGTCTCCGCCGTCGATCCCGATCACGAGCGCGCGCGGCGAGGCCGTCATGGCGCCGTCCGATCTCTCGGAGACCCGCGGTCCGAGGACGCCGGGAGTTCCAATTAAGCGCCGCGCGCCCGGGGAGATCCCAGGCCACGGGCGTCCGGAACCCCGGAACAGGAATCCCGGACACGTTTTCCGGGCACGCGAAAAGTATTCATGGACAAAGTCATCACCTGACAGACCGGGAAAGGAAGCTCGCCGCTCGACGGCTGATCAAAATCCCGCCCGGAGATCATGCGCCGCTCGCCGCGATTCGATCATTCGCGTGCGCATGCACGTGCACGGCGCCCCAATGAACTCTGGACTTACTGTGCCGAAACGCTAAACCTGATCCTCGCGGCTGTCCAGCCCCATTTCGCATTCCGATCGCGAGCCGGGCCTCATCCCGGAAAATGGACGGGTCGCGGAAAGAGGATGATCCGGCAGTCCCTCGCGGACGCCGGCCCGCGCGATCACGCCGGGCGGATGCCACAGAGCACTGTCATCGACCGCACCGAACCCGGCGACGGCCGGGGCGATCCACGCCACGATCTTCGACACCGAGCAGCCCGGCACGATC
>Ga0170475_114740491_pt1 | contig 12566 bp, 7 predicted proteins | sample Soicark_Litter_5_FD_111474 | JGI IMG/M metagenome (GOLD analysis project Ga0170475, IMG submission 111474) | Avena fatua rhizosphere microbial communities from Hopland, California, USA. Combined Assembly of 48 SPs | reverse complement strand
GGTAAGAGCATCAACTGCCGGATCACACCAAAACAAGGGTTGGGAAACTTTTACGGATGCAGTGATTAAATGTATCTCTGATGAAAAGAAAAATCTGGTATTTCTCCTTTGGGGATCATACGCCCAGAAGAAAGGGGAGATTATCGATCGCAGTAAACATGAGGTGCTGATGTCCGCACATCCTTCACCATTCTCCGTTGAGCGAGGATTCTTTGGCAATGGTCATTTTATAAAAACAAATGAATATCTGAAGAAGCACGGAATGACTGAAATCGATTGGCGATAAAGAATCTGGTTAGCCACAGCTAACTTAGTGGATCATCTTAAAGAACCTGCGCCAGCGGATCTTATTTAATGTTCCTGCATATTTATCGATGGAGAGCCATATAAAGAAAGCTTTTCCTACGATATGATCTTCAGGAACGAATCCCCAATAGCGGGAATCCCATGAGTTGTGACGATTATCACCCATCATAAAATAATAATTCTGTTTGAAAGTATATTCACTTACTTCTTTACCATCAATAACCAGTTTTCCATTGTCAATCTTTGCATCGTTGTTGTGATCGTATAACCGGATCGTTTCGCCATAAAAAGCAAGTGTGGAATCATTAATCGCAATCTTCATTCCTTTCTTAGGAATAGTGAGTGGACCATAGTTGTCCTGATTCCAGGATACATATTTAGACATTGGAAATACACGACTGTCTGCACCTTCATGCGTACGGTAATCATCAGCAACAGCTGAGATGTAAGGTATAGACTTCAGTTCTTCTGCTTTTGCCTTGGTTAAGAACATCTGGTAGATGGCTTCATTGGGAGAAGGTCTTCCCATGTAATGATAATCGTCCGGATCTATTTCTAATTTCTCAAAATTGCGATCACTGATTTCATCTTTGGAGGTGACCAAATAACTGAATTGCATATCAGGAGGATTGCTTAATGCCTGTCCATTAGCAAATACCTGTCTGTCTTTTACTGTAATCACATCTCCCGGAATACCCACACATCGTTTGATGTAATTGGTCTTTAAGTCTACCGGGTAATCGATTCCTTCATTTAAATCTCTTGGAGGCACATTAAACACGACCACATCTTCCCGTTTCACCTCACTGATGCCTGGCAAACGAAATTGCGGAAGTTGTATCAATTTAGAATAAGATGGAATATTGGTAAACCAGATTTTTTGATGCGTAAGCGGCATTTGAATGGGAGTAGCCGGTGTACGTGTGCCATAATGAAATTTGCTTACGAATAAAAAGTCGCCTACCAGCAATGAGTTCTCCATTGAAGGAGTAGGAATGGTATAGGCTTCCATGATTAGCCAGCGGATTAATGTGGCTGCGACTACTGCAAAACCGATTGCCTCTGTCCATTCGGCAACGGCAGTCTTATGCACTATTGGCAACTGATCAAGCTTACCCAAATACTTTACATTAGGATTAAATCCAATGATTGGAAGATAGATCGGCAATGCAATCAGTGTGGCAATCTGACTTAGCAATGAATGGCGTCCCAGGCAGCGTAACAGATCCAGAATCAGAATGTAATATCCAAACAAATTGACAAAAGGAATAATGATGTATATAATCCACCAGTCAGGCTTGCCAACCAGTCTGATAATTTCAAATTCAGAATAAAAAGGGATCAGCGCTTTCCAGCTTTCAACTCCGGCCTTTTCAAAAATTTTCCAGTAACCAATGGTCACGCCAATGCGAATGACCAGAAAAATGATAAGTATCGTACTCACTGATGACTAATTTAAAACGCTGCAAAGAAAAGGTTTTTTACCTCATTTTAGAAACCTAAAAAATCCCTCATGTTCAGGATGCCCTTCCGGTCTTTGATCCATTCTGCTACTAATACCGCACCCAAAGCAAACCCTTCGCGGGAATAGGCCTTATGCCTGATTTCAATATCATCCACTGAAGATTGATACCTGACGGTATGAGTACCAGGGTCCGGGTCAATCCGGAAGGATTCGATGGAAAGCACTTCCGGACTAGAGGATTTACCTAATTTCCATGTGTTTTTTCGATGCAAATTTTTGAGAATTCCTTCAGCCAGCGAAATGGCAGTGCCACTCGGAGCATCTTTTTTTTGAGTATGGTGGCTTTCATCAACAGAGACCGTGTACTCGGGATATCTATCCATCATTTTGGACAGGTACTCATTGAGCTGAAAAAAAAGATTGACTCCGAGACTAAAATTGGAAGCTTGAAAAAGAGTTCCCTTTTTATCAAGGCAATAGGCATCCACCAATGATTTATGCTCTAGCCATCCGGTTGTTCCGCATACTACAGGAATGGAATGATCAAAGCAAAATGTAAGGTTATCTACTGCTACTTCAGGCTGCGAAAATTCAATGGCGACATTAACACTGCTGAAATTTTTAAAAGAAGAACGTTGTTCCAGATTATCAATTTGACCAACAATCTGATGTCCTCGCTTTATAGCAATGGCTTCAATGGCTTTACCCATCTTTCCATAGCCTAATAATAAAATGTTCATCTGAATTTAAATTTTAATGAAACTCCGCTGTTTCTTCCAATGAGCTGATCGCTTTCAATCATCGGTTCTAATTTCACATGAAGCTCAGGATTTAATTCAAACTCCTTAAGATGGGCATCCACATGCGCATCAACAATTTGAAGAATATACCATAGCGAAGTAAGGATACTGAAGTAATCCCTTTGTCTCCGGGTTTTGGTAATGATACTGCGCAGTTGATCTTGTGTGAAGCCGCTTGGCGAATTGCCGGTAGAATTTTCGTTCAGTAATGTGAACAACTCTCCTTTATAAAGAAGATAATTATCCTGGTAAACCTTAACTACATAAATTCCTCCAATTAGGCCGCCATAAACTAATGGTACTTTCCAGTATTTTTTATTATAGACCTGCCCCATACCTGGTAGCACGGCTGAAAAAAAGAGAGCTTTGCGCGGATTGAATCTTTTAGAGGCATACGATTCAATTAACACGGTATCCTGTTTTTCAGACACTAGGGTAGAATCATGCATAACGGTCACCTGCTCTTGAGCAGAAGCGAAACGAAATAAAAAAATAAAACCCACTACCAATAATCCTTTGATCATGCTTAAAGCTTAATGATATCCAAAAGACGGTTAAGGTCTTCAATGGAAAGAAAAGGAATTTTAATTTCCCCTCTCTTACCATCACTCTTTACACTAACTTTCGTGCCAAAGTGCGAGGAAAGTTGAGACTGCAATTGTGAAATTTCTTTGGATGCGCCTCCTCCGGAAGTAGAACTTGTTTTTTCAGAATTATCTTTGGATGACGTGCTCATTTCCCTGGCCAGTTCCTCTACCTTTCTTACCGAAAGATCTTCTGCTAAGATTTTCTTTAAAAGATAAAGCTGCGAATCAGGATTCTCTACATTGATCATGGCACGAGCATGGCCCATGGACACCTGATTATCACGAAGTGCTATTTGAATATCGGGAGGAAGCTTTAGAAGGCGAAGGTAATTGGTTACAGTAGAGCGGTTTTTACCCACGCGATCACCTAATTCCTCCTGTTTTAAATTACATTCTGAGATCAATCGCTGGTAACTCAATGAAATTTCTATAGGGTTGAGATTTTCTCGTTGAATATTTTCAATCAATGCCATTTCCAGCATTTGCTGATCATTTGCTGATCGTACATAAGCGGGTATTGCTTTCAATCCGGCTAACCTGGATGCCTGGAAACGTCTTTCACCGGAGATCAGCTGATATTGATTCTGCGCCAGTCTTCGTACGGTAATGGGTTGTATGATTCCATGTACCTTGATTGATTCAGATAATTCTTTCAGCGCATCCTGATCAAAATGCTGACGTGGCTGAAATGGGTTTACTTCAATCTGATCAATTGAAATTTCGTTAATGCTGCTGTTGCCCGAAAGGGAAGATTCAGTGATGACTTCCGTAGCTACAATATCCGTTTCCAGCTTTTCATCCGAAGGAGTATCGCTGAGTAACGCACTTAATCCTCTTCCTAATGCTTTCTTCTTCATTTCGATTTTCCGTTTTTATTAAGGATCTCATGAGCCAGATTCAGATAGCTGATTGCACCCTTACTTTCCGCATCGTGTACAATGACCGGCAGTCCGAAGCTAGGCGACTCACTTAATTTTACATTACGTGGAATGATCGTATCAAACGCAATATTTTTGAAATGCGTGCGAACTTCTTCCACTACCTGATTTCCTAACGATGTACGGGAGTCATAAAGTGTAAGCAGAATGCCCTCAATTTCAAGATTAGGATTCAATCGCGTTTGAATAATCTTAATAGTATTCAATAATTTTCCAAGCCCTTCCAACGCAAAGTATTCACATTGCACCGGAATCATTACTGAGTTGGCCGCAGTAAGCGAATTGATTGTAATTAATCCGAGAGAAGGGGAGCAGTCAATAATAATAAAGTCGTAATCGTCTTTTATCTTTGCGATTGCATTCCGCATTTTTTCTTCACGATGCTCGATGTTTACCATTTCTACTTCAGCTCCCACCAGATCAATATGAGAGGGGAGCACATCCAGAAATTTCAAATCATTCTTTACAATAGCTTCACGCGGATGAACTCCTTCCACCATACATTCATAAATACTAATCTTTACATCCTTGGGATTGAGCCCTAAGCCGGAGGTAGAGTTGGCTTGAGGATCAGCATCAACAAGTAAAGTTTTAAATTCCAGAACAGCGAGGCTCGCAGCCAGATTAATGGCTGAAGTAGTTTTTCCTACGCCTCCTTTTTGGTTCGCTATCGCGATGATTTTGCCCATTTAAACGTTGATTAAAAATAAAACCCTATCAATTTTCTTTGATAGGGTCACAAATATAACGTTATATGACTGTCGTGGAACGTGCGTGGAACGTTAGTTATCCACGTACGTTCAACATGGTTGTTAACAAAAGTCTATTTTTTAGCGTTTTTACGAGCTTCTTCACTTGCTTTCATGGCTTGCTGCAGCTTGCTCATGAATTTTGATTTGGTGCCAGTGCTGGTGCCTGATTCCATTTTTTTACGATGATCGTCCATCACAGCTTTTATTTTTGTATCGTCTACAAATCGTCTGATAATGGCTTGCTGGGCAAAAGTGACAAGATTAGATACAAAGTAATAGAAGCTCAACGCAGCAGAAAAACTATTCAGCACAAACATGAAGATCACAGGCATCAGATAGCCCATGGATTTCATTGGGCCTTGTACAGAACTCATCTGGTTATTTTGCCAGGTTGAAACCAGTGTTGATGCAGTCATTAGCAACACAAATAGACTCACGTGGCTTCCATAAAATGGTATGCTGAATGGAAGAGTAGCAATCGAATCATAAGTGGATAAATCATCAGCCCATAAGAACGCCTTCTGCCTTAATTCAATTGAATAAGGAAAGAAATAGAACATAGCAAATAGAATAGGCATTTGTAGAAGTAATGGAATACACCCACTGAAAGGACTTACGCCTACCTGCTGATATAATTTCATCTGCTCCGCCTGAATCTGTGTCATGTTATCACCATACTTATCTTTGATCACATCTAATTCAGGCTTTAATAATTTCATCTTGGCCATTCCGATGTACGACTTGTAGGAGAGGGGTGATAAAATCAACTTGATAATAAGAACAAGTATGATAATGATGATTCCATAATTGCCGATGAATTGTGAAAGAAATTTAAAAATCGGAAGGATAAGAAATTTGTTTACCCAGATAACAGGCGGCCAACCTAACGGAAGGTTCCGTGAAAATCCAGGTGTCACATCTTTAATCACTTCATAATCGTTGGGACCAAAGTAGTAATTGAATTTTGCCTTACCGGAAGTAGCATCCTGCCTGGGAATAAAAAGTTTGATGGATGCGTCTTTAACAATTTCAGTATTAAGCTCGTTGACTGAAGTAGATACTTCGCCTCCTGCAAAACTGTTTTTTGCAATAATGGAGCTGATGAAAAATTTCTGACGTATTGCAACCCATTTGAGCGGATTGGCTGAAGCTTCCGTTTCAAGTTCCTTGGAAGCTTCGTTCAGATCTTCAAAATCTCCATTGGCCGTAAAATAATTAATGGTGGTGCGGCTACGGCTATCCACGATATCCTTTTCCTGGAGCAGAATATGATCGTTCCATTGATAGGAAAGCTGATCGTTTGTCAATGATATGCCAGACACTTCCAGCTGATAACCGATTTCATAACCTGACGGAGGGATCGTGTAAATGTGTTTTAATGAAGAGGTTTCACTCACTTTTGCAATAAAGACAAGAACAGTAGTATCACCTCGTTTTTCATTCTGGTATTGATAATAGAGGCGGTACAAATCGATTTCCTTTCCTTCGTATTGAGTCTTCAGCGCGAATTGATTAGTAGATGCAGATGCTAACAAAAGTGGTTTTTGAGCGTAACTCCTGAATTTTCTGAGTTCCACTTGTTCAATGGTGCCTGTATTAGAGAATGTAAGATTAAGATCGTTGTTCTCTACTTTAATTATTTCTTTTGTTCCGGTCAGATAGGAAGAGAGTTGTCCATATTGACGAATGAGTGAACTGTCAGGTCCATCACTGGTAAGCTGTGATGCATCCCTTTTTTTTATAGTAGTCGAGTCAGTCGCAGTAATTTGCGCTGGTCTGCTTTGTTCGGGTTGAGGAGTGGGCGAGAAAAAATTGAGATAAAGTAAAATTAAAACGGCAATGACAGTGAGACCTATAGCTGAATTCCTATCCATGTTTTCTTCTGATGACGATTTCTAATAACAATTATTGCAATGTTGATTTCTTATGATTCAATGCAGCTTCCACAAATTTGACAAACAAGGGATGGGGATTGAGCACTGTACTTTTTAATTCCGGATGATACTGAACCCCCATAAACCAGGGATGATCTTTTAATTCTACAATTTCAACAAGACTGGTATCAGGATTAACGCCAACGGCCTTTAGTCCGCCCTCTTCCATTTGATCAAGATATTTATTATTAAATTCATAACGATGACGGTGCCTTTCATGAATTAAAGAGTCACCATAGACATGATGCGCTCTGGAGCCTTTTTTGATCTTGCAGGCATATGCACCTAATCGCATGGTTCCACCTTTGTTGGTGATTTTCTTTTGCTCCTCCATCATGTCTATAACAGGATTCTTTGTCTTTGGATTTAGCTCTGTGGTACTCGCTTCCAGATGTAATACATTTCGCGCGAATTCAACGACAGCACATTGCATTCCCAGGCAAATTCCCAGGAAAGGAATCTTATTTTCTCTCACATACCTGATAGCTGCGATTTTACCTTCCAATCCGCGTTCACCAAAACCAGGTGCTACTAACACCGCATCCAATTCACCAAGGATACTTTCTACTGTTTCTTTATTTATTTCTTCAGATGAAATCCATTTCAGGTTGACTTTACAGTCATTCTGGGCACCTGCATGGATGAAAGCTTCAGCAATTGATTTGTACGCATCAGGCAGGGAAACATATTTACCAACCAATCCGATATTTACATCCTCACCAGGATTTTTTAGCCGGCCTAAAAAGTCCTTCCATTGTTCTAGGTCTGGTTCATGCTTGGCCGTGACTTTAAGCTTGGCAAGCACACGCTCATCCAGCTTTTCTTTTTTCATAAGCAATGGCACATCATAGATCGTCTCCGCATCCATAGCTTCAATGACTGAATTAAGATTAACGTTGCAAAAGAGAGCGAGTTTCTTTCTCAGTTCAAGAGGAAGTGAATGTTCAGTACGGCAAACCAGGATATCAGGTTGAATACCGTAACTAAGAAGTTCTTTAACAGAATGCTGCGTGGGTTTTGTTTTTAATTCTTTGGCAGCGCTCAGGTAAGGAATGAGTGTAAGGTGAATAACCAATGCATTATTTGCACCCAGATCCCAGCGAACCTGGCGAACAGCCTCCACAAAAGGAAGCGATTCAATGTCCCCAACAGAACCACCAATCTCGGTAATGATAAAATCATACTGACCGCTTTCACCTAATTGGAAAATATTGCGCTTGATTTCATCCGTTATGTGAGGAACAACCTGTACCGTCTTACCCAGATATTCTCCGCTACGTTCCTTCGTGATTACATTATTATATATGCGGCCTGTAGTAATATTATTTGCCCGGGAGGTAGGAATGTTTAGGAAACGTTCGTAATGCCCAAGGTCAAGATCAGTCTCTGCTCCATCATCTGTCACATAACATTCTCCATGTTCGTAAGGATTCAGCGTTCCCGGATCGATATTGATATAAGGATCGAACTTTTGGATAGTAACAGAAAAACCTCTGGCTTGCAGAAGTTTAGCAAGTGAGGCGGAAATGATGCCCTTACCCAAAGAGGAAGTAACACCACCGGTGACAAAAATGTACTTAGCCGTAGAAGACATGGGGAGACTCAAAAATTCGGGTGCAAAGGTAGCCCGATTTGAAGTCTTAACAAACCCAGTGAATATTAAAATATTTCGTTTTCTGCGAATTTTGCAATAGATTTGAAAGTACGTGCGAAGGTGGGGTTGGGTTACATTTTTTAAACTTTTAGTATTCACCACATAAGATTGTTTGACCGATCCTCTATGAGTATACGATTATCTCGTTTTTCCTTTCCGTTTTTAATAATTGCTTTTTCTCTTCTTTTCCTTCAAAAAACGAGCCTTGCACAGACGGCTGTTGGTAACAACAGTACAACTTTTCCTCAGCACCAAACGCTTGACCAGCAAACCATTTTTGTCCAGTTTATCGGAGGTAATTTAACAGGTTCAACCTCTTCGGGTCAATGGACCGTTAAAATAGGAGCGACTACTTTGCCAACTGCTGACATTACTGTCTCAAATGCTTCAGCAGGACCTTATTCCACTACAGCTGCTTTTTCAGGGACAACAGCTTTCGTTTTTGTCCGATTTAATGCTCAAACCGTTGCAGGCCACGGAGCAGGAAGACCTTACATAATGCCCGGTGAAGCTATGACTGTTAGTTTTACTAACACGGGCAGTACTTTAACAACTGTGACCAGCGGTAATGTTGTTCCTAATTTTGGTCCTTTCACATCTAAGAATGCTTATGTTCCTCCTGGTGCTACCCCCACTGGATCCGGAGATATAATTTTTAGCGGGGAAAATATAGCTTCCGTAGATGGTGGTATTTTGGATCAATGCTCTCCGGTAAATACAAATTTTTACGCCTGGACCTATATCTATAGCTTAAGATTCAGAAACAGTTCAGCATGGGTAACGGCCAATAACAAACTCCGTGTTTCCTGGGGAAATAGTACAGATCAAACAGACATTCCGGGATATCTTTCTAATGGTGGTGGTGACAATAATCCAACCCAGCTTCCCATTGCTTCTGCTCTTGGCGGACCTGGAGTTTTTGTTTCCTTTCGTTCTGGTTTAAATCCAACGCAGGCAGCAGCAGGACAGCCCTATACCGTATTTATGGATGGTTCCAATTCATATAGTTATCCGGATAATACAGGGAAATGTAATTTCAAGACCACGCATTATCCTATTGGAACTGGCGGAGCACCTTACAATGCATCTTCTGTCGCTACGCTGATCAAAAATTCCCAGTTCAATTCATATGATTATGACGATGGGAATACAGGTACTTTGGCATTAGACCCTACAGTTACAAATACAGACAAGGTTTGTATTGGATCTAATGTAAACATGACGTTTACTGATAATTCAGTATTTAATTGCATTGGTAATGGAGCAGTACTGCCTGTTCCCAGTCAAGGTGCCAATACAGGGCCGGTGAATAATCAACAGAGATGGATGAGATTTATCTATGGAGGGATTGATTCTCCTCTGGCCGTTGGAAACATACCTGATATCAATGTTGGTGGTGTTTCTGTTACAAATTCAGCCGGAGCTGTATTGTTTACTGGACCGCTAACTCCGGCAACCTACAGCGACATGACACCAAATCCTGCGCCAACAAATAGAGGATATGTGGCAGCAAATATTGGAGGAGCGGACGCAAATGGTGTCATCACCTTGGCTTCCAGTGCCACATTTTCAGGAACGCTGAGCCAGGTGATTACCACATCAACGGCTGCTAACCAGAAAGTTGGACAACGGTTTTATGTGACAATCCAATATTGGGGTGTTTGTAATCCGTACCCCAGCAGTGCACCTGTTGAAATTACAGTTGATTACGTAGAAATCGTGACTAAACCTGCACCGCTTCAAACTGCCGGGGCTTCGTTGTGTTACAATACAGGAACGCCCGTTAATTTTACAGTAAGCGGAGCAGATCCTGCAGTGTCAGAGATTCGATGGTACCCTACTTCAAATACGGCAGGTACACCGGCTCAAAGCGGAACTGCGTCTTTGAATTTTTCATCCAGCAATTACACGGTAGCTAAAGGCTTTTCTACCGGATTTTCTACGACACAGGCTAATGGACGCTGGCATTCTGCGTGGGCAACACAAATTGTGGGCGCGGGTACTCCCGTCTGCCAAAGTGATCCGGTGGAGGTGGTAATATATGCCCAGCCGCAAATAAGTAGTGCGGCTGCTGATATCAGGGATACCCCAACCCCGAATCCGGCTCCTGACATTTGTAATAATAACTCTGTCTTATTTACAGAAGGGGAGGCGGTACCTGTAAAAATAATTCCGGCAACGACTGCTACGAATGCTTCAGCAGTCAACTTTGACACAGAAAACGTTTGGACTGTTGATAATTCTTCCGGAGTGACAATTACACCGGCAACTTCCCCGTCTGGAACAGCTACTTATGCGTTTGCTATTACACCTGAACCTGGCACCTTTACTACAAGGGATATTCGTGTTGCACTTAGATATATAACAACAGCAGCTGCGGCTAAGTCAGTGACTACAAATTTCCCGGCACCTACCACTCCTTCAAGTTATACCTACAAGATTACTCCTCAGGCCTGTACAAACACATTCACACCTCTGACCCAAAAAATTTATGGTGTTTCTGTAGGCGGTACAGCAGCAGCATCGCCTGAACCCCAGATAATATGCCAGGGGGCAGCGCCTGCTCAGATCAATTTAACGGGTCAAAAGGGATCTGTAACAGGTTGGGAAGTACAGGTAAACGGAACAGGATTTACTGTTGATCCCACATTAGGTACGGGAATTTTTATAAACCCATCAGTTCCAATAGTCGGTGCAGCACAAACAAAATATGAATTTCGTGCTGTAGTAAAAAATGGCCCTTGTGCAGCAGTAAAAAGCTCAATAGCTACAATTACAGTTAACCCTAAACCAATTTCGGCTACTTTATCGGGAGGAGCAACAATCTGTCAGGGAAACAGCACAAATCTGGTGGTGAACATTGTAGGAGGAACTTCTCCTTATCAGGTAAAGTACAGTGATGGCTCTTCTACGTTTACTGTTAATAGTTACGTGTCAGGATCAAATATTCCAGTATCTCCTGCATCAACGGTTACTTATTCACTGGTTTCGGTGACCGATGCAGCGAATTGCTCCCCAACCACCATATCCGGAACAGCATTGGTCACTGTTAGTAATCCTACGGGTGCAGTTATGTCGGGAACGCAGAACATTTGCCCTTCACCCAATTCCGCTATTATAAAGGTTGCTATTACAGGAGGCGCCAGTCCCTTTACGGTAAATTATAAAGATAATCTTGGAGGTACATATGCAGAGAATAACTATACGTCCGGTAGCGATATTACGCTCACTAATGTAGCTTCTACAAGAACATATACCATCACTTCTGTCATTGATGCTAACGGATGTCCGAGTTTGTCAAATACGGGAAGCGCTATAATAACAGTAGGTGCTCCAATGACGAGTGCTGCTTTTTCTGGCGGGACACCAGTTTGCCAGGGATTAGCTGCAAATTTGAAACTTACAGTTACAGGAGGCGTGTCTCCTTATCATATCACTGTAACACCCACTTCTGGTCCTGTAATAGATAACACAACCTATACTAGCGGCTCTAATATATCGGTTCCTACTTCTGCAGTAGGAAGTATTGATTATAATGTAACATTAATACTGGATGCGTGCGGTAATTCCCTTCCTGTAGCTTCAATTACTGGTAACCCTCAAACAATTTTAGTTAAGGCTCTTCCTGTAGTTAGTAATCAAGCTCCAACAGTTTGTTCTACAACGGCAGGGGGAACAACCGCGGTGGTAGACTTAACAGCATTGCAAGCATCAATCTTTGGAAGCCCCGCCACATTTACATGGTACACCGCTTACAATCCGGGAACAAAAGTCTTTTCAGGTCTAATCGCCACTCCGGCAACATATACAGTAACCAATGCTACTCCTGTTTTTGTGGAGGTAAAAGAAACAGCAAGCACTTGTGTTAGTCCAGCCACTGTTACCTACACCGTTAACCCGAGGCCAGGTGCTCCAGCCGGCCCTGTTGATAACGCTGCATGTTCAAGTGATCCTACGGGCGCTATACTTAAAGTAACTGATCCTGGTGCCGGATTTACTATTCAATGGTTTACTAATGCAGGTGGAACGTTAGTTGCTACCGGAGTAACCGGAGGAACACGTGGGGAAACATTTACTCCGGCAAGCAACGCTACAGCTACTTATTATGCCTACATATTCAGTACAACTGC
>Ga0170475_102151050_pt1 | contig 12566 bp, 7 predicted proteins | sample Soicark_Litter_5_FD_111474 | JGI IMG/M metagenome (GOLD analysis project Ga0170475, IMG submission 111474) | Avena fatua rhizosphere microbial communities from Hopland, California, USA. Combined Assembly of 48 SPs | reverse complement strand
GTGGAAGAAGAGTCTATCCCCTCGGGCAAGCTTCGCTATCGGCGCGTCATCATCAAGCTCAGCGGTGAAGCGCTGAGCGGCAAAGACGGCGGCTCTGGCATCGACACCACCACCCTGAAGGCCACCGCGAGCGAACTCGCTGAGGTGCACTCCACCGGCGTTCAGTTGGGCCTGGTCGTGGGCGGTGGCAATATCTTTCGCGGCCTGCGCGGCGCCAGTGAGGGGATGGACCGAGCGCAAAGCGACTACATGGGCATGTTGGCGACCGTGATCAACGCGCTTGCGTTGCAAGACGCCCTGGAGCGCAGCGGCGTGCCAACGCGCGTGATGACCGCCATCGAAATCAAACAGCTCGCCGAGCCGTACATTCGGCGCCGCGCGATGCGTCACTTGGATCGCGGCCACGCGGTCATTTTCGCCGCCGGAACAGGCAACCCATACTTCTCCACCGACACGGCAGCTTCACTGCGGGCGATGGAAATTCATGCCGACTGCTTGCTCAAAGCCACCAAGGTGGACGGCGTGTACGACCGCGATCCGCGGCGCCACCCGGACGCCAAGCTGCTCAACAGCGTCACCTACGACCGCTTCCTGAACGATCACCTCGGCGTCATGGATTCGACGGCGGTCGCTTTGTGCCGTGAGAACGGCCTGCCGATCCGAGTTTTCAAGATGGTGCCTGGCAATATCCGTCGCGTCTGTCACGGCGACCCCGTGGGCACCAGCGTGACCGACAAATCGGAATGACTCGGGAATAAAGCGGCATGGCCCGTGCCGGGGGTACGTTCGCGCATCGCCCCGCGTGAAACGGCCCCGAACGTTGTGCCGGGGCTGTGCCTTCGCGCTAAGCTCGGCCACCCTCAATGTGGCAATCACTCCCTGAGTTGGGCACAGGAATCGTGTACGCGATTCTCCTCGCCGCCGCGTATACGTTCGCAGTCGCACTCGCCGCTGGTCGCGGTCGCCCGCGCCTGTTGCAAGCTGCGCGTTACGGCGCGTACTCGACCTCGGGGCTGGTGCTGTTCGCGGTGCTGCTGCTCTCCTACGCGTTCGTCTCGCACGACTTCCGCATTCGCTACGTGGCTCACTATAGCGACCGGCGCATGTCGACCGCCTACCTGCTGACCGCCCTGTGGGGGGGACAAGACGGCTCACTGCTTTGGTGGTCACTGCTGCTGTCCGGCTACGTGGCGGCGTGTGTCGCATGGCTCAAGGGTCGCTATCGCGAGCTCCAGCCATACGTAATCGCGACCCTAATGGTGATCGTCGCGTTCTTCGCGGTCATCATGTTGTTCGCCGCGAACCCGTTCGAGACCAGCATCGCAGGCGCCCGACCCGACGGCGAAGGCCTGAACCCGCTCTTGCAGAACTACTGGATGATCATTCATCCACCTAGTCTGTACATGGGTTTCGTGGGCTGTTCCGTGCCTTTTGCGTTTTGCGTCGCCGCTTTGGTCACACGTCGTCTGGACAATGAATGGGTGATCGCGGTCCGCAAGTGGATGCTGTTCGCGTTCCTGTTCCTGTCGATTGGCAACGTGCTCGGTATGCGCTGGGCATATGAGGAGCTCGGCTGGGGTGGCTACTGGGCTTGGGATCCGGTCGAGAACGCCGCCTGCCTGCCCTGGTTCACGGCGGCAGCCTACGTGCACTCGACCATGATCCAAGAGCGCCGCCCGATGCTGCGGGTGTGGAACGTGTTTTTGATCTGCCTCACGTTCTTCCTGACCATCTTCGGCACGTTCTTGACGCGCGCGGGCATCATCACGAGCGTGCACAGCTTCGCCCAAAGCAGCATCGGTACCTACTTCGTGTACTTCATGGGGCTGATCCTTGGCACGAGTTTGGGGCTCATGGTTTGGCGCCTGCCAGAACTGAAGAGCAAAGGTCAAATCGAAGCGGTTGCCAGCCGCGAGGCCATGTTCGTGGCCAATAACTGGGCCTTGCTGGGCGGCATGACCTTCATCCTTGTCTCGACCATGTACCCGAAGATAAGCGAACTATGGGGCGAGAGCGCGACCGTGGGTCCGCCACACTTCAACCGCTGGATGGGCCCGATCGGCCTCGTGATTTTCGCGCTCATGGGCATGGCCCCGCTGTTCGGTTGGCGGAAGACCAGCGGGCAATCGATCAAGAAGGCGTTCCGCGCTCCCTTGATCGCGGCTGGCGTGACGGTCGCCCTGCACCTGGCACTCGGCAAGTACCTCGGCTACCCGTTCCTCGTAGCGCGCGATGCGTTCTACCCGGGTGTGGTAGGCGTGATCTTGCAGAAGGTGGGCTCCACGCTACCCGGCATCACCATCGCGCTGTGCGGCTTCAATGTTGCGGTCATCGTGCAAGAGTTCGTGCGCGGCGTGAACGCGCGCCGCGCTGCCGCCGACAAGCGCAGAGAGCCCGAGTCCGGACTGCTCTCGCTGTTCCGTTTGGTCGAGAAGAACCGCCGCCGCTACGGCGGATACATCGTTCATTTGGGCATCGTCTCGATGTTCGTAGGGTTCACCGGCACCGCTTGGAACATCGATCGTGAAACGGCGATGGTGCCCGGAGACCACTACCGAATCGGCGAATACGACCTGACGTACGAAGGCTCGCGCCGTTGCCCGGGCAACCCGAAGTGCAGTCCGGAAGAGCAAGCCGACATCGAGAAGATGATGATTTTCGCCGACCTCAAGGTCACGCGCGCGGGCAAAGAGATGGGCTACGTGCACCCGGCAAAGTTCATCTATCAGTCTTCACCCGATGGGCCGACCACCGAGGTGGCCATGTTGACCACGCTGCACGAGGATCTGTACACGGTCGTCGGCCAGATCGATCCACAGTCGAAGCGCGCCACGTTTCAGCTGCACGTGAACCCACTCGTGTCGTGGATCTGGATGGGCCTGTTGATCCTGATGAGCGGCTGCATCGTCTCGTTGTTCCCGGAGCTGAGCTTGGCAGAGGCCGGCGCATGGTCTTATCTTCGTGCCAGCGCTGGTGTCGCGGCAGGCACCGGGTTCGCGGTCTGGATGGCAATGACGGCCAGCACGGCCTACAGCCACACACGGCCGCCAAAGGCCCCTCCGAGCGCCCATTTAGCATCGCTTCCCCCGACGCCTCAGCTGCCTGTCTCGGGCCTCGGCACAGCAGGCGTCGTGGGGCTGGGCTTGGGATCCGTGGTGGCGTTCGGACGCCGCCGCAAAGATGATGCTAAAAGCCCGCGCGACTGACGGATGAATAAGCGCTTCCTTCGCATGAGCGTGGTCCGCTGGGCCGCGCCGCTCCTCACTCTGATCGCAGCGATCACTTCCGGCGCGCTATTCGGCGTGCAGCTCGTGGTGCTGACCTTGGCTGCGGCCGCCCTATTACTCATCATCTTCCTGCTCTGGAGTAGCGTGCAAGCGCTCGCCGGCGAGTCAGAGCTGACCTTCGAAGAGGCATTCAGCTTCGGTGCTCGCTCCGCGGAGGAGGAGCAGAAACGCGCGGTGCTCCGCGCGCTCAAAGATCTCGAGTACGAGCGCAGTGTCGGCAAAATCAGCGAAGAGGACTATCACGAGTATGCGGCTCGCTATCGAGCCGAAGCGAAGCGCTTGATACAGAACTTGAACGAGCACCTCGCCGAGCAACGACAGCAAGTCGAACGCGAGCTCGAGCGCCGCTTGGCGAAGGCGAGCGGCACCCCCGCCCCTGTCTCGGCTGAGCCGGAGAGCACGCTGGGGAGCGCTCGAGGTCCCGAAGAAACGCCCGAAATAGAGCCCAAAGAGCCGGAAAAGAGCCAGCCAAGCGGTCTCGCCTGTCGACAGTGTCAGGTGCAGAACGAGCTCGACGCCCGCTTCTGCAAAGCGTGCGGGAAGAGCTTGCTCGAAGCCGAGGAGAGCGCGTCGTGAAACGAGTGAAGCACGCTCTCGTCGCCACTTGTCTCGTGCTGCTCTCGACAGCCCCGGTACTCGCGGCGGCCCCGGTGGCCAGCGCGAGCGGTGGAGCTCGCGTAGCCGCCACCGCTTCGGCGACCGTCACTGCCCCGAGCGTGGCATCCGCCCCCGCCGCTTCCTCACCTCCGACAGCGAACGGCCACGTGGCGCCCGCAGCGACGACGAATGGCGAAGGCAGCGGCGCAGTTGCACCGCCCCCGGGTCACCCGTCGATGGGTGGCAGCGCTGAGCAACAAGGTGATGTCAGCGAAGCGATCGCGGGCCTGGAACCGGGCTCGATTACCGCGACCATCGTGAACGAACGGGGCGTCCCGCTCGCCGGTCAACCGGTACGGCTCGGCATCTTGTTTCAAAAGATTGCCGAAGGTGAGTCCCGCTCCGAGAAGTTCGCCACCGCCGACGCGGAGGGCACCGTGCGCTTCAGAGATCTCACGCCCGGCAGCGATCACGCCTACCGCATCACGGTGCAAGCGGGCCCAGCGAGCTACCAAACCGCTCCCTTCAACCTGCGCCAAGACATGGGCCAGCGGGTGATCTTGCACGTGTACCCATCGACTGCCGAGATCGAACAAGCGCAGTTCGGAATGCGCGGCTACCTGTACGTCGAAACACGTGACGACGTTTTCCAGTGCGAAGCTTTGTTCCGCGTGTTCAACGTCGGGCAAGTCACTTGGGTCCCGAACGACGTCGTCGTCCAATTGCCCAAGGGCTTCAAAGCCTTCAAGGCTCAAGAAGGGATGACCGACGTGCACTTCGAGCAGGTCGAGGGCGTGGGCGCCAAGCTCAAAGGCACCTTCGCACCCGGCCAAAATGAAGCCTCTTTTCGATTTCAGATCCCGAAAGGCACCGACGACTCACTGACCTTTCGCATGAGCCTTCCGCCCCACGTCGCAGAGATGCGCGTGATCGCCGAGGCGTCTTCCACGATGAACCTCGAGGTGGACGGGTTCCAGCCGCCGGTGCCCGCAGCAAACAACAACGGGCAGCGCGTGCTCGTGTCCGTAAAACAATTGCTGCGCGGTGAGCCGGAGCTCAAAGAGTTCGTGGCTACGCTGTCGGGCATCCCCACGCCGGGCCCCGGTCGTTGGTTCGCGGTCGCCATTGCGTTGTGCTTCGCGGTCGGCGGCGTGTTCGCTGCCAACGGCGCGTTCGACGACGCCGGTGGTGGCAAAGACTTGGCCGCCGACAAGAAGCGAGCACGCGAGCTGTTGCTGCGCGAGCTCCTCGCCTTGGAGGCTGCACGCCGAGCTGAGCGCATCGGACCACGTTCCTATGCCGACAGCCGTAGCGCTCTGATCGACGCGATTGCGCGCCTCGGGCTGCCCGCAGAAGGCCCTCGTAAGCGCTCGAAGGAGAACAAGGTCGGCGCGACTCGACGGCGCGCCAAATCGGCGGCTGAGCGGGGCTAGCCATCAGCGTGTCCCCGTGGCTCTTTTTTCGGGTGGGGGACCCAAATTTCAGGCCGGAGGCCCAGCCAGTTCGCGGCCTTCGACCCTCGGGACAGGCTGGGGAAAACCCTGAGGAGCGCCCGGGTACAGAACTGGGAAAAGTGACCCAGTAAGAGTTATCCCGTGTTGCTCCCGATCGGCCTCCGGGATCAATCCACAGCGCGGTCTGCCAAAAACTTGACTTCTTTCAGCCGCTTGCGGAGATACCCCCAGTCCGCACAGGCTCTACTATTACGGCTATCTATTTATAAATTTAAGAGAGAATAGAGAGAAGAGATCGCGTTTCAACGCTCCACCTGGGCCGAGAGGCCGGTCACGCATGCAGCTGACGGACCTCTAGCGCCTCAGGCCTGACCCGGGTACACGAAGGCCCCCATGCACGTCGTCGTCGCCAAAAAAGACCTGCTCCGAGTTCTCGCCCGCTGCCAGGGCGTGGCGGACAAAAAGAGCACCATGCCCGTGCTCGGCAATGTGCTGCTCGAAGTGTCGGGCACCGATCAATTGCGTTTGGCTGCTACCGATCTGTATCTCGCCGTGAGCGGCAAGATCCCGGCGAAAGTCGAGAGCGGTGGCTCGATCGCGATCGGCGCGCGCGATCTATTCGAGCGCGTGAAGATGATGCCAGAAGGGCAAGTGTCGATCGTCACATCGGGTGGCGCGGCGACGACGATCCGCGCTGTCGGTGCTTCTCGTCGCTTCACACTGCACGGCATTCCCGGCGAAGAATTCCCGAGCTTGCCGCAACCCGACGAGAACGCGGCGCCGTTGACGATCGCGACGTCGACCGTGTCGTCCCTGATTTCCGGCACCTATTTCTCGATTTCTACCGACGAGACGCGGCTGCACTTGAACAGCGCATTGTTCGAGTGGGACGGCGATCGCGTGCGCATGGTGACCACCGACGGTCATCGACTGTCGAAAATGGAAGCCGAGCTACCCGGCAAACACGCTTCGGCCACCATGCTGATCCCGCTCAAGGGCGTGCTCGAGCTGAAGCGTCTGTGCGACGAAGCCAGTGAAGATGGCGGCGCTGCCGGTGAGATTCGCATCTCGCAGAGTGGGCCAAACGCATTCTTCCAACTGGCAGGCTTTCAATTCAGCGTGAAGCTGGTCGATGCTCAATTCCCGCCCTACCAGCAGGTCATTCCCGAGCACAGCGAGCAGAAGGTGCGCGCGCCGCGAGCTGCCCTCGCTGACGCGCTGCGCGCCGTCTCCGTCGCTGCTAGCGACCGTACGGGCGGCATCAAGCTCACCCTCACGAACAGCAAGATGCGCTTCGAGAGCGAGAACCCCGATAGCGGCGAAGGCTTCGACGAAGTGAACGTCGACTACGCGGGCCCGGAGCTCACGGTCGGCTTCAACGCGCGCTACTTCTTGGACGTACTCAGCGCGGTAGACGCAGAAGAGATCGAGTTGGCGGTGAGCGGCGAGCTCGACCCCGCCGTGGTTCGGCCCGCCACCGAATCCGGGACGAGCTACCTGTCCGTGATCATGCCGATGCGCATTTGAGGCGAGCCTCTTTTTAGGCCTTGCCGTGACCGCGCTGATTCGCTTTCTGAAGGTCACGGCGCGTGCCTTCCGCAACCTGTCACATGTCGAGTTCGAGCCTGCGCCGGGACTCAATGTCATCTCCGGCGACAACGGTCAGGGGAAGACGAGCTTGCTCGAGGCGCTCTACTACGTAGCCGTCACGCGTAGCTTTCGCGCCGAAAAGCTCGAGACACTGATCCAAGAGGATCAGGAATTTGCGAGCGTTCGAGCCATCATCCAAGACGGCGAGTACAAGCGCGAGCAGCGCGCGACTTTGGGTCACCGCCGCGAGCAACGCAGCGTGCTGCTCGATGGCAAGAAACCGGAGCGGCTGGCGGCGTACGCAACTCGCACGCCTGCCGTGGTCTTTCACCCCGGCGACTTGGAGCTCGTCAACGCCAACGCCGCTGCGCGGCGCAAGCTCTTGGATCGCGTCGCCCTGTATATCGATCCGAGTAGCAGTGACGCACGCCTGCGTTACACGCGCGCACTGCGCGAGCGGAAAACAGCGCTCGACCTGCGTGGTCCGAACGCACGCGAGCTCGAGGCCTTCGAGCTGGTGATGGCCGAGCACGGCGCCCGTTTCGCCCAAGCACGCGCGGAGGCCGCCGAGCGCTTGATCCGCGCGCTCTCGCCGGCCTTCTTGCGTATGGCCCAGCCGGGGCTCGCGTTGCACGCAACCTACAAACCGGGTGGCACTTCCGACGCGGCGGAATTCGCCGCGCAGCTCGCGTCACGTCGCGTTCGTGACACCCGTCAGCGGGCGGCCTCCTTCGGTCCCCAGCGCGACGAACTCGGGCTCGTGGTCGATGGTCGCTCGGCGCGCCATCACGCCTCACAGGGCCAGCAACGCATCCTGACGCTGGCGCTCAAGGTGGCGGAGCTCGAATGTGTGCGCGACGCCCGCCGCGCTCACCCTGTTCTGCTCCTGGACGACGCATCGAGCGAACTCGATCCAGCAAGGACCGGCGCGGTTTACGATTTCTTGCGCGAAACACAGAGCCAGGTATTCGTGACCACCACGCGACCGGAATTGTTTCCAACCCCGGGCACGAGCGCTCTGGATCGCGCCGACTGGTCGCTCGTGGCAGGCGCTCTCAAACCGCTCTGACAGCGCCTCCCGCATTGAGTTTGCCAGGGTAAGTGACGCAGCGGCGCTCGCCGGAACGAAGTGCGCCAAAGCGTTCCGAGTCGCGCCGAGCGCGCGTGAGTGCAACGGTCGGGAAACCTCAAAAAAGTCGTCCATCATTTCCACGACGACAAAGAAAACCAAACTCGCCCAAATGGGCAGGCGACCGACGGCCGCCCAATGGCACGCGACGAACGGCCCAAATAGCACGCCACAAACCTCGCTCGCTGACACCCCTCAAATGACACTGCCAGGCACACCCCAGAGACACCTCGAGAGACACCTCGAGAGACACCCAGAACCGCCACCGCGCAGGACCACAGGACCCCGGGAATTATGCGGGTTTGAGCTTGCGCGGCGGTGCCGCAATGACTATAAAAACAGCTGCCCATTGCGAGCTCATACCGGCGTTTTGCCGAGCCCTTCTCGCATCCGACCAGGACCTCCAAGTTGACGACCGAGGCAGCAGAAGACCAACCGCGTTCCGCGGAGACTTACGACGCTCGAAATATTACCGTGCTGGAAGGCCTCGAGGCCGTTCGCAAGCGCCCCGGTATGTACATCGGTGACGTGCACGACGGCTCGGCCTTGCACCACCTGGTCTGGGAAGCCGTCGACAACGCGGTGGATGAACACCTCGCCGGCTTCTGCAACGGCTTCACCGTTACGGTGCATTTCGACGGTTCAATCACGGTCGATTACAACGGCCGCGGCATCCCCGTCGGCATCATGGAGGATCGCGGCGTCAGTGCCGCCGAGGTCGTGATGACCGTGCTGCATGCCGGCGGTAAGTTCGATCATTCGAGCTACAAGGTGTCTGCCGGCCTGCATGGTGTCGGTGTGAGCGCCGTCAATGCCGTGTCTGAGGTGTTGCGCCTCGAGATAAAGCGCGAGGGCAAAGTTTGGTTTCAGGAATACCGGCGCGGCGTGCCGCAGTCGCCGTTGGCCGCCATCGGTGAGTCCGATGCCACGGGGACCAAGGTCACGTTCAAGCCCGATCACGAGATCTTCAGTAATCTCGAATACAACTACGACATCCTCGCCAATCGTCTGCGAGAGATTTCGTTTTTGAACTCGGGCTTGATGGTCCGGCTGGTTGATGAGCGTGCGCAAGGGCGCAACGACACTTGCGAGTACAAAGGCGGGATCCGCGAGTTCGTTGCCTTGCTGGCTCAGGCCAAAGAGCCCGTGCACGAGGAAGTCATCGCCTTCAAAGGCGAGTACCCGACCGGAGACGGCAAGGGCACCATGGAACTCGACATGCCCCTGCAGTGGACCAACTCGTACGCGGAGCAAATCCTCCCGTACACCAACAACATTCACAACAAGGACGGTGGCACGCACCTCACCGGCCTGCGTGGCGCGCTCACGCGCTCCCTGAACAACTACGGCCAGGCCAACAACTTGTTCAAAGAGGCCAAGAGCGGCCTGACCGGCGACGACACGCGCGAAGGTGTCATTTGCGTCATTCACGTGAAGCACCCCGACGCGAGCTTCGACTCACAGACCAAGTCGAAGCTCGTCTCGAGCGACGTGACGGCATCGTCGAGAACGCAGTCTCGGAGCACCTCGGGATCTATTTCGAAGAGCACCCGCAAGTGGCGCGCAAGATTTTGGAGAAGGCCGTGATGGCCGCCAAAGCCCGTGACGCAGCCCGCAAGGCGCGTGAAGTCGTGCGCAAAGGCGTACTCGACGGCTCGTCCCTGTCAGGCAAGCTCGCTGATTGCCAAAGCAAGGACCCGACCATCTCCGAGATTTACATTGTCGAGGGAGAGAGCGCTGGCGGCAGCGCCAAGCAAGGTCGCGATCGACATTTTCAAGCCATCCTGCCCCTGAAGGGCAAAATCCTGAACGTGGAGCGCGCGCGTTTGGATCGCATGCTCGCTTCTCAAGAGGTGGCCACGCTCATCTCGGCGCTGGGCTGCGGTATCGGCGACAACGGCGGTTTCGATTTGTCGAAGCTCCGCTACCACAAGATCATCCTGATGACGGATGCCGATGTCGACGGCAGCCACATTCGCACGCTGCTCCTGACCTTCTTTTATCGGCAGATGCGAGACGTCATCGAGAACGGTTACCTCTTCATCGCGCAGCCGCCGCTGTTTGGCGTGCGAAAGGGTAAGAAGTACCAGTACCTCAAGGATCAAGCGGCCCTCGATCGTTTCTTGATGGAGAACGGCATCGAGGACCTCAGCGTGGCTGCCAGCACGGGCCACACGCAGTCGGCTCCGCTGTCAGGTCTGCCCCTCTTCAATTTGGCATCGCGCCTGCGCGCAATGCGCAACATCCTATCGAAGATCGATCGTCGCTGTGACGCGCGCGTGGTGGCGGCATTGTTGCGCGCAAAAGCCATGACATTGGCTGATTTCCGCAATCACGAAACCGTGGCTGCCGCTGCTCAAAGCCTGCAAAAGTATCTGGAGGAGCGCTACCCCGACCTCATGCCGCTCTCCGTCACGGTCGAGTGGGAGAAGCAGCACGACGCCGGGCGCCTGAGCGTTAAGTTTCGTCCAGGTGCATCCGCGCGCCCCGCGGTTGCAGACTGGGAACTGGCGGAATCCGCCGAATACCAAGAGCTGCTCTCGATCGAGGAGGACATCCGCTCGATCGGGGCGATGCCGTATACCGTTAGGGTTGGAAACAGCGAACCGCGCATTCTGCCGGATCCTGAGGCACTCGAAGCGTTCATCTCGGAACGCGGCCGAAAAGGGATGCAGATCACCCGCTACAAAGGCCTTGGCGAAATGAACGCCGATCAGCTGTGGGACACGACGATGAGCCCCGACGCGCGCACCCTGCTGCAGGTGAAGGTGAACGATCCTGTGCGTGTCGATGAGCTGTTCAGCGTGCTCATGGGCGATCAAGTCGAACCGCGCCGAAAGTTCATCGAAGAGAACGCGTTGAACGTCCGAAATTTGGACATCTGATCGTCTGGCTTGTAAGACCGAATTGCAACACTCGCTGAGCGCGGCGGCACTGCCGCTCTCATCCTTGTGAGTGTCGTAATTATCGCGATGAGCGAGTCCCACCCGAGGGCGGGGAGAGGACGGCGAAGTCATGTCTACGGGCCGCGGCGCGAGCCGCTCAATGTCCATTCGTGCCGGTCGTGCGGAGCGCAACCAATTGGTCGACGACACCGTTCAGGTGCTTTCGGCGCGCGGCCTGATTCACCTAACGGCTGAAGACGAGCTCTCGAACGGCCGCGAGGTGCGCTTGCACGGTCGGGACCTGGTGAACTTCGGGAGCTGCTCGTACCTCGGTCTCGAAGTTGACGAGCGCCTCAAGGACGGAGCTTGTGACGCGATCCGACGCTTCGGCGTGCAGTTCTCGTCATCGCGCGCGTACGTCTCAACGCCTCTCTACGCAGAGTACGAAGCGCTGCTCTCGCAGATCTTCGACGGTGCACCCATCGTCATCACTCAGACGACCTCGCTCGGGCATTTGGCGGCGCTTCCCGTCATCGTGGGTGAGCGCGACGCGGTACTTTACGACGTGCTGGTCCACGCCAGCGTGCAAGCCGTCTTGCCGACGCTCCGCGCCGCCGGCATCGATTGCACGCAGCTCCCGCACAACAGCGTGGAGCGCTTGGACGAAATGCTCACTCAGCTGAGTCATCGGTACGAAAAGGTTTGGTACCTCTGCGACGGGATTTACAGCATGCACGGCGATAGAGCGCCGCTTCAGGCACTCTATGAACTGCAAGAGCGGCATCCTGCACTGCACCTGTACGTCGACGACGCCCACGGCATGAGCTGGACCGGCAGAAATGGAGCCGGCACGGTGCTTGGATTTGGGCCGATGCCGCCCCGCGCCGTCGTTGCCTTAGGGCTTTCCAAGGCCTTTGCTGCCGCCGGTGCTGTATTCGTATTCTCGGACGACGAAACTCGCCGCTTGGTGCGAGCGTGCGGTAGCACACTCATTTTCTCGGGCCCGCTCCAGCCGGGGCAGATTGGAGCCGGAATCGCCTCTGCGCGGTTGCACCTGAGTGGCGAGTTGCAGCAGCGGCAGTCGACACTGAGCCAGCGCATCCACCTATTCAATGAGCTTTCGCTGGATTCGGGGCTTCGCCTGCGCGACGCCTCCGAAAGTCCGGTGCGCTTCATCGAAATCGGCAGCGAAGAGCAGGCTTTGGACCGTGCGAGCGACCTCCTCGCCGCCGGGTTCTTCACGAATCTGTCGGTGTTTCCAGCAGTTCCAAGGCGACGCGCCGGCATTCGCGTGATGCTCACCACCCACCACACCGAAGAGGACGTTCGAGACCTCGTGCGCGCGCTCACGACCGGCGCCCATCGAATCAGTGAGTTTCGATAACGGTAACCATTGCGAATCCTGGTGAGCCCGGTTTACTCTCCGTCGTACGAGGGTTTGCTTGAATCCCGCGGGCTCGTCCCGCGGGTTTTGGGTAGAGCGTTACGAGTCACTGCGGTCAGAAAGGAGGGGCTGCCCAGCGCAAGCCAATGGTGCCCCTCGCACCGGGTGCCTCCGCCGGGTAGCGCGGGATCCGATGGCGGAGAAAGGCACTACAAAAAAGGTCGGTCGGCTCATTCGCTC
>Ga0170475_110874317_pt1 | contig 12571 bp, 11 predicted proteins | sample Soicark_Litter_5_FD_111474 | JGI IMG/M metagenome (GOLD analysis project Ga0170475, IMG submission 111474) | Avena fatua rhizosphere microbial communities from Hopland, California, USA. Combined Assembly of 48 SPs | reverse complement strand
GTATTTGCTTCTATTCTCGGACGATGCCGGGAGCGAGCGCCTGCCGGCAGTCCGGTGGCCGGCAGTGCTCGCAAATGCCTCGTTGCTTCGCTATAAATAAGTGAGCAATTAGGATTCTGCCGAGCCAGACGCTGTGCAGAGGTAACCTGTAATTTATGTCGGCATTGTTCGATGTGGTGCGCATTTTTTTATTGTGGTCGATGCGTATTCCTTGAGGCTTGCCGGATTTTTTGTGGCTATGCACCGCACCAGATTTAAACAAGAGTGCGAGAAGGCGTGGAGGAAAACCGCCCTGTGGCCGTTCCTGCTGCACTTTTCAAAAACAGCCATCCTGTTTTGAAACGGCAGCATGCACAGCGTTATGATTTAAAAAAAGAATTCGGGAGCATCTCGTGTTTGCCAATATGAAAATAGCCACCCGCCTCACTCTGGCATTTGGCCTGGTGGCGCTTTGCCTGGTGATCGTCGCCGTCGTGGCGGTCGTGAAGACCAGCCTCATCCGCAGCCATGCCGATGACCTCAAGCTGCACGTGGTGCCGCAAAACCAGTTGGCTACCTCCGCCCTGGCCGACGTACTCGGTATGGGTTTGCGTGTGCGCAATATCGTGCTGTTGGATGACTTGAAGGTGTTGAAGGCCGAAGTTACCCGCTACCGCAGTCATGAAAAGCGCTTGCTGGCCTCTTTGGATGCACTGGAAAAGGAAACCACCACCCCGGCAGGCCGGCAGGACATCACGCGCCTGAAGGTGCTGAGCGCCAGCATCAGGCCCCGCTACGAGAAAGCCTTGGACGAGGCGCAAAAATTCAACCGCATGGACGCAACCACCGCTGCACTCGATGCCAACGCCGATGTGGAGGCGCTGCAGATCGGCCTGGAGGCAGTAGTTACTGCCCATAATCTGCAGATTTCGCAAACTACCGATGCCGTGTCCGGCTCTGCTGCCAGCGTGGCGACCATTACCCTGGCACTCAGCGTACTGGCCGTGACAATTTCCATCTTCGTCGCCTGGTCCATCATCCGCGGCATTACGCGGCCCCTGCTCGGTATCGTCAAGATTGCCGAAGCTATCGCCGATGGCGACCTCACCGTATCTGTGGAGGTGCGCAGCAACGATGAGCTGGGGCGCCTGCAAAAAGCCATGCGCGATATGGTCGGCAGCCTGAGCAGCGCCATCGGCCAGGTCAGGCTAAGCTCCAGCACCGTGCTGGATGCCTCCAAGGCCTTGGCGGACGCCGCCGACGTGGTGGCGGATGCCTCCAAGCATCAGGCCGAATCTGCCGTCAGCACGCGCGGCAATGCGGCGACGCTGGCCAGCAGCATCGCCAGCGTGACTGCAGCGTCCGGAGAGCTGCGTGTTGCCTCGGCCGACAGTCTGGCCGCTTGCGACAACGGCACGGTACGCCTCGCCAGCCTGACCGCAGAAATGCATTCCATCCAGGGCTCGGTACAGGAAATATCCCGCGAAGTAGCGAGCTTTGTGCACAACACCGAGCGTATTTCAGCGATGACCCAGCAGGTGCGGGAAATTGCCGACCAAACCAATCTGCTGGCCCTGAATGCGGCGATCGAAGCGGCCCGTGCCGGCGAGCAGGGACGCGGCTTTGCCGTGGTGGCCGACGAGGTGCGCAAGCTGGCGGAAAAATCCGCGTCCTCCGCCTCTGAAATCAATAGCGTGACGGCAACCTTGTCCCAGCAATCGAAGGCGGTGCTGAAAGCCATCGAGAGCGGTTCCAAGTCTATCAGCGAAAGCAATAGCGTGGTGCAGAGCGTGGCTGAGGCGTTTTCCGATACGCATGCCCGCGTGCAGCGCGCCAGCGTCGGCGTCGCTTCCATCACGGCGGCGGTGCTGGAGCAGGAAGGCGCCAATCGCCAGATCGTGCAGAACGTCAGCGAAATCAGTGCCATGGTCGAGACGACACATGGCGGCATCGTCGCTGTTTCCGGCTCCGTGCATCAACTGGAACGGCTGGCTGATGATATGCAGCATATCGTGTCGCGCTTCCGGGTGGATGCCGTCAGGCATTAGTTGGGTGCTAAAATGCCTTCAAGGCCCAGATGTTGTTAATGGATGGTCAGGTATGGCGGCGAACCCGGCTATAATCGCCGCCATGTTCGCCAACCAAGGATCCTGACCATGGGCTTTCTCGCAGAAAAAAAAATCCTGATTACCGGGCTGCTGTCGAATCGCTCGATTGCCTATGGCATCGCCCAAGCCTGCAAGCGCGAAGGCGCGACGCTGGCTTTCACCTATGTCAATGAAAAACTCAAGGCGCGTGTCGTGGACATGGCGCAGGAGCTGGGTAGCGATATCGTCCTGCCCTGCGATGTAGCCAGCGATGAGCAGATTGCCGCCGTGTTTGCCGATCTGGGCGAGCGCTGGGGCAAGCTCGATGGCCTCGTGCATTCCATCGGCTTTGCGCCGCGCGAAGCCCTGGCCGGTGACTATCTGGATTCGGTCAGTCGTGAGGCTTTCCAGATCGCCCATGACATCAGTTCCTACAGCTTTGCCGCGCTGGGCAAGGCGGCGCGCCCCATGCTCAGTGACAAGGCCTCGCTGCTGACCCTGTCTTATCTGGGCGCCGAGCGCGCCATGCCCAATTACAATGTGATGGGCCTGGCCAAGGCCAGCCTGGAGGCGAATGTGCGCTATATGGCGCAGTCGCTCGGCCCGCAGGGCGTGCGCGTCAATGGCATTTCCGCCGGTCCGATCAAGACGCTGGCCGCTGCCGGCATCACCGGCTTCTCCAAGATATTGCACCATGTCGCCGCCAATTCGCCGCTGCGCCGCAATGTCACCATCGAAGAAGTGGGCAATGTTGCTGCCTTTCTGCTGTCTGATCTGGCCTCCGGCGTCAGCGGCGAGATCAGCTATGTGGATGGCGGCTACAACATCGTGGCTGCCGGTTTCGACGAATAAATCAGGGATACCGCGATGAGTCAGCACAAGATTGCCTTGGTAACGGGGGCCAGCACCGGCTTTGGCAAGGCCACGGTCGAGCGTCTCGTCCATGATGGCTGGCGGGTAATCGCAGCGGCGCGCCGCCTCGATAAGCTGGAGGCACTGCAAGCCAGCTTGGGCGACGCGGTTTTGCCGCTGCTGCTGGACGTCAGCGACCGTGCTGCCGTTGCGACGACGCTGGCGCAAATTCCCGCACCGTTTGCCGCCGTCGAGCTGCTGGTGAATAACGCTGGCCTCGCGCTGGGTCTTGAGCCAGCACAGCGCGCCAGCCTCGACGACTGGCAGGACATGATCAACACCAATTGCCTGGGCCTCGTGGCCGTCACCCACGCCATCGTGCCCAGCATGCTGGCGCGCGGTTGCGGCCATGTCATCAATATCGGCTCCATCGCCGGCAGCTATCCCTATGCGGGCGGCAATGTCTATGGTGCGACCAAGGCCTTTGTGCATCAGTTTACCTTGAATCTGAAGACGGACTTTTTCGGCACGCCTTTGCGCGCCAGTTGCATAGAGCCCGGTCTGTCGGGCGGCAGCGAGTTTTCCAATGTCCGCTTCAAGGGCGATGACGCGAAGGCCGCCAAGGTCTATGAGGGCACCGAGCCGATCTCGCCCGAGGATATCGCCGACGTGGTGGCGTGGATCGCCAGCCGCCCGGCGCACATCAATATCAATACGGTAGAGATGATGCCGGTGTGCCAGGCGCCGGCCGGCATGGGGATATACCGGAAGCCTGTCTAACCAGGCCATCCGATGAAAAACTCCCAGCTTTTCTACCTGGAGCGGGTAGACCATCTCCGCTTTTTTGCCGCCCTGTTGGTGTTGCTGTTCCATACCCTGTCGCCGGGCCTTGCCGCCGGCAACACCGGCTACAACCCGCTGCGTTTGCTGGTGGCGCAGGGTTACTCCGGCGTCGGCTTGTTCATGGTGTTGAGCGGCTTTATCTTTACCGTGATTTCCCATGGCAAGGATATCGATTACGGCAAGTTCATCCGCAATCGCCTGCTGCGCATCTATCCGCTGTTCGTGTGCATGGGTTTCCTGGCCTGGTCGCTGCATATCTACACCGACCCCAAGCCGCCCAGCAATCTGGAATTCCTGATGCTGCTGCTGCCGGTGCGGCTACCCTTCGAATCCAGCTATTTCCAATCGCTGTGGACCATACCCGTCGAATTCCAGTTCTACCTGATCTTCCCTTTCCTGGCGCTGTTCGTCAGGCGTGAAGGCACAGGCTACCTACTGCGTTGCATCGCCTTGCTGATTATCCTGCGCCTCTGCGTCTACGTGACGGTGGGCACGGTGCGCGTGATCGCCTACGAAACCATCTTCGGCCGCCTGGACCAGTTTCTGATCGGCATGCTGCTTGGGCGTTTGTATTGCAGCGTGCCGCGTATCGCCGCCAACCCGCTACACCTCATTGCCTCCAGCGCGCTGGTGCTGGCCAGCCTGTTTTTCATGCGCCAGAACGGCGGCCCGGATAATCTGCCGGCGCTGCACTGGATCATCTGGACCACCTGGGAGGGCGCGATGTGGGGATGGTTGGCGCTGGCCTATGTCAACTGCCGGTTCGGCTTGCGGGGGCGCCTCGCACAGGGCATGGCGGTGCTGGGCAGCATCAGCTTCTCCATCTACGTCAATCATATCTTCGTGGCGAATATGCTGGGCAAATTCACGGGCAAGCTCGCGCTGAGCGCCGACCCGCAGTGGCAGGCCGTGCTGCAGTTCGGCCTGTTTACCCTGCCGGCCGTGCTGGGCATGTCCTGGCTGACCTATCGCGTCATCGAGCTGCCGTTCCTTAGCCTGCGCATACCCTATTTGCGTGATGCGCTTGCCGGCGCCGATAAGGCCGGTGCGTGAACGCGCTCGTCAAAAGCCGCCGGCGCGCGCCTGCGCAATAAACGGCGCCTGGTTGCCCAGATTGAGTATCTGCTTGCTGTCGTAGTAGTAAAGTATGCCGTCGAGCGCACCCAGGCATTGTCCAGACTTCTTGTAGCAGCGCGTGTAATAGGCGCCCATATAGCTGGAGCGCTCGCCGCTGGGCTTGAGCAGGGACGGTAGTGCGGATTCCGCCCAGTTGAACACGCTGTCAATATCGCTGCTGCTGATGGCCAGCGCATCGCTTGTTTTCAGGAAAGGCAGCGGCGACTTGGCGCAGGTGGTATTGCTGCCGTCATAAGCGCACACTTTAAAGGTGTGCTGGCCGGCAGCCAGGCGGGAAACGTCGACATTGAAGCCCTGCAGCCCGGCGGAAACATTCTGGAAAACGCCGACCTGGGCGTTGTCCACAAAGGTGGTGACGGTGAACTTGCCCTGGCTGGTCGCGTCGAGCGATAGGGAGACGCTCAGGTTGTTGAGGGCCGTCGGCAGCGCATGCAGGCTCACCTCGTCCAGGTAGAAGGTATGCGGCGCCTTGTATTCCAAGGGGTCGATGCGCAGATAGCGTATGAAGTTGGACCAGCGCCTGCTGCTGGCGGGCTCCAGCAGCACATTGGGCATGTCCACCCAGTAATCGTGCATGCCGGGCAGCAGCAGGATATCGTCGGTAGTCAGCCCGGTATCGCCATCAAACTCCTGCCAGATGACGCGGGCAACGGCGCCATCCTGCAGCTCCTGGGCGTTGCCGGCATCGAAGGGCACGTACATCTTGAAATGCATGGTGCGGAACTTCGCTGCGTCGATGGGGTTGGTGTTCTCCTGGTAAATCAGATGCACGCCCGGGTCGCCTTCTCCGGCACCAGCAGGCGCCTGCGCGGATACGCCCTTGAAGAAGGTGCCGCTCAGGTTGAGATCAGGAATGCTGGTCACGAAATCGGCGCCAGTCAGATTGCGCGGCTGCTTGACCGAAAACTGGTTAGCCATATCCCAGGCGCCGCCCAGCACACTCTGTGCGTAATCGGTGCCTGTCTTCAGGCCCGGCGAGAGCAAGGTGATGACTGGCGGCGTATTGACGACCACGGTGTCGGCCAGATAACTCACCGTGCTGGCACCGGCGCTCGGCGTGCTGACGGTGGACAGGGTAACACTGGAGATCTGCACGGTGACGCCGCTGCCCGCATTCGGGCCGACCAGCGGGTCGATGCGCAGCGTACGCAGCAGGCCCTTCCAATCGGCGGAGGCGCCCAGATCGACGCTGTATTCATTGCTGCCGGCCTTGACCGGGATAAAGCTGCTGAACGATACGGGGATGCCCGTTTGCGTGCCCCAGAAGATCAGCATGCCGGCCGTTTGCGCGGGGACGCTGGACAAATTCATCTTCACGCGCAGGTAGCGATACTTGCTCGCATCAATTGGGCGGCTGTCCGGCACATCCAGCAACAGGAAGGACGACGAGGCATTGGTCGTACCCTGGAACTGGCCGCCGACGATGCCCTCCTTGGTCCAGCCGCTGCGCGAGGCCCAGTTGAAATCATTGATGGTGTTGAAGGTCCAGGACTTGCCCCGCTGCGACAGCGCGTACTCCTCGTCGCTGATCGGCGCGACCCGGTAGCTGCCCGGCGCCAGGCCATCGAAGGCATAGCTGCCATCGCTTTGCTTGGGCAAGGTGGTAACGGCGCCGTTGCTGGTGTCCGTATCGCTATCCACCAGCAGCGCGGCGCTGCCCAGGCGGCTGTCCTTGAGTCTTGATGCCGTGTCGCTGGGGTCGGTGACGCGTATCCAGTCCAGCTTGAAGTCCGTATTGCAGCCAAGGCAGGGGTCGATGCGCAGGCCCGCCACTTTGCCGGCCCAGGGGCGGCCTGTGCCGGGAACGAGGGTTTTCATGTCGAAGGTGTAGAGGTGCCAACCGGGATAGACGGAAAACAGGGGCGATTCCGCGTAGTTGGCATTGACCTCCGCCGCCGTATAGCCGCCGAAGTGCCAGACGACGCGCCCCGTCTTGGCGCCGGGTATCACCGTATCCGGCAGCCACATATAGTAGGAGAGCTTGGTATAGCGATCTGCGTCGATGAAATTCTGCGGCATGTCCAGCGTTGCCGTGGACGACGCGACCTGTGGAAACATCGCCCAGAAATGAGGGTCGGTATCCCGGGCGCTGGCGCTGAGGATGCCGTCGCTGAAGCTCAGGCTTTTCAGGTTATGCGTCCACAACAGGGGGTAGGCATCGCCGCTGTCCGACATGTCCCAGGGGTTGTTCAATTCCACCGTGGCGTAGTCGGCGCCTGCCGGCAGCAGCAGGCTGGCTGCCTGTGTCATCGTTGCAATGGACAGGGCCAGGGTCATCGACAGCAATTTGCTCACGGGCAGCTCCGGGTCTGAATAGGCTGGCGCGGCTGGGCCGCACCTTTTCCCATTCATCATAGCAGCTCATCTTTGCTGCTGTTCCCGTAGTGCACTGGCAATATCACCCATTATTCGTCACGAATAAGTGCGCCCTCAAGTCAGATCATGGACCGCCAATTCCAGGCTATGCGCCACCTTTGGCAACTGTGCCGTCGTCGTCAGAATATCCGGGCACAGCCGCACGCCGGCGCTACGCGCATCGGCACGCACGCCGCGCTGTTTCAATGCGTTGACCAGGTCTGCGGGGCGCGCATGCGGCACGGTGAGAAAAGCACCGAAATCGTCGCCGGTGCCCAAGTGTGCCATGCCGCGTTCGCTCAGCAGGTGGGAGAGCTGGGCTTTCTGCTGCAGGTTGTAGCGGCGTAATCTATCCACGCCCAAGCCGTGCGCCAGGGCGAGGCCAGCCCGGGTCTGGTAGAAGGCGACGGGGCTGAAGGTGGACTCCAGCCAGGCATCGCCACCGGCTGCAAAGCTTGGCGGCCCCTCGCGCGCAGTGGGGTTGGCTTGTGCAAACCAGCCGCTATCCAGTGTTCGCTCGCCGGCATCCAGCAGGTCGGGCGCGACATATAACCAGCAGGCGCCTGGTCCGCCGCGCAGGTATTTATAGCTGCCGGCCAAGGCGTAATCGGCGCGTAGTTCGCCCATATGCGTGGGCAGGGCGCCGTAGGCGTGGTAGACGTCGAGGAGTACGCGTGCCCCGACCGCGTGCGCCGCCGTGATCAAATCCGGCACACCCTGCAGCAGGCGGCCGTCCGCAAAGGCCACCAGCGATACCACCACCAGATCGATACCGGGTCGGCACTGCCTGGCCAGTTCATGGGCTAGCTCGGCGCCACCTTGCGCCTCCACCCAGCTCACGGCAGCGCGGCCGCTGGCCGCATAGTGCCTGAGCAGCATGTCTATCGAATCGAATTCGCTGCGGCTGCTGAGTATCTGCGGCGCTTTGGCATAGCTGTTCAATACGGCGCGCAGCCCCTGGCCGGCTGATGCCTTGGGGATGATGCAATCAGTGCGCGCAGCACCGCAAAGGCGGGCGGTCTGGTCGCGGAACGCAGCCAATTCCGCCAGCCAGCGGCGCCAGGCATCTCCCCTATCTTCAAACCAGACATCGGCTGCTTCCGCCATATCCTGCGCACTGCAATCCAGGGGGCGCCCCAGGGAGTGATTGGTGAGTACGATCTCCTGTGCGTCACGCGCCAGCACGCGGCTGAACAGGGGGAAGATGGCCTGCCTGAGCCCCGCTTCAGTCAGCGGGCCGTCACCCAGTTGGTCTACGGCATGCTGGATCAATTGCAGCGTGCACCTGGCGCCGCTTGCCGGCTGGCCTGTCATCAGGCGCTGACCTTCACGTCCTTCCAGAATGCTACGCGATCCTGTATCTGCGCGGCCTTGGGCTTGGGCTCCGGGTAGTACCAGCAGGCATCCTGGCTGGTCTTGCCGTTCACGACGATATTGAAATAATGCGCCGTTCCCTTCCAGGGGCAGAGGGTCTGCGTGTTGCTGGGCGTGGTGTATTGTTTGTTCAGGCTGCTGGCCGGGAAGTAGTGGTTGCCCTCGACCAACAGCGTATCCTGGCTTTCGGCGATGACGACACCGTTGTAGATGGCTTGCATGCGGACTCTTCCTTGGGCGGCTGGTGAAAAAGATGCCGATTTGGCTGTGCAATCAGGCTGGGGCGCGTAGCCAGTGCAAACTGAAGCCATGCTGCTGCCACACCGCCTGCGGCTGGAAACCTGCCTCCAGGGCCAGGTTGCGAAAGCTGGCAACGGTGTATTTATAGGAGTTTTCCGTGTGTATGGATTCGCCCTGCGCGAAAACAAAGCGTTCGTTGCCTATCCTGACTTCCTGAGCGGTGCTGCTCAGCAGGTGCATTTCTATGCGCTGCAGCGTCGGGTTGAAGAAGGCGTAATGCTGGAAGGCCTCCACGTTGAAATTCGCACCCAGTTCGCGATTGGCCCGCACCAGCAAGTTGCGGTTGAAGGCTGCCGTCACGCCGGCAGCGTCATTATAGGCGGCGTGCAGGATGGCCGGGTCTTTGACCAGGTCGATACCGATCAGCAAACCGCCGCCGCGCAGCAGGCGTGCTGCGTTCTGCAGGAAGTGCAGGGCCTCGGCGGGCAGCAGGTTGCCTATGCTGGAGCCGGGAAAAAAGCCGACGCGGCGGCCATGATTGGCCATAGGCAAATCAAAGTCCTGGCTGAAATCGGCGACCACGGGTTCGATGGCGAGCCACGGGTAGTCGGCGCGCAGACCGGCGGCAGCATTGAGTAGATGCTCCCCGGAGATATCGACGGGAATAAAGCGCCGCGGCGCCTGCAGGGCATCGAGCAGGCAGCGTATCTTCACCGATGAGCCGGCGCCAAATTCCACAATGTCTGCATCACGGCCCAGATACGAGGCGATTTCTGCCGCATGCTTTTGCAGCATGGCGATCTCGGTGCGCGTCGGGTAGTACTCGGGCAGTTCGCAGATCTGCTCGAACAGGGCTGAGCCAGCGGCATCGTAGAAGAATTTGGGCGAAATCGCCTTGTTGCGCAAACTCAGGCCGCGACTCATTTCGCGGGCGAAGTCGCTGTCATTTCTTTGCAGGTATGCCCGATCAGCCGCTGTGTACATGGTTGCCTTTCAAATCGTCCTGCAAAGATCCGTCGCCAGGCGGATGCCGGAAAACTGCCAGCGCGCGCTGGGTGGAAAAAAGTTGCGGTAGCTGTGCCGTGCATGGCCTGCCGGTGTCGCGCAACTGCTGCCGCGCAACACTACCTGACTGATCATGAATTTGCCGTTGTACTCGCTGGCGGGGCCGGGCAGCGGCTGGAAACCAGGGTAGGGGTCGTAGGCGGAACGCGTCCATTGCCACAGGCTGGCGTGCATTTGCGTGAGCGAGGTAGCGGCGGCGCCCGCTTGCGGATGTATGGCCTCCCCTTGTGCCTGCTCTACCGCCAGACCGCTGGTGGCGGCTTCCCATTCAAACTCGGTCGGCAGGCGCGCGCCGGCCCAGGCCGCATAGGCAGCCGCCTCGAAGAAACTGACATGGCATACCGGCTCGGCAGGATGGATGGGCCGCAGGCCCTGCAGGGTAAAGATCAGCCAGTTGCCATCTGCGTCCCGCTGCCAATACAGGGGCGCTTCCCAAGCCTGCGCACAACACAGCGCCCAACCCTCCGACAACCACAGTTGAGGCTGCCGGTAACCGCCATCCGCCATGAAAGCCAGGTAGTCGCCACAGGTGACGAGGCGATTGGCGAGGCGATAGGGATGCAGCAATACCGGATGGCGCGGCGTTTCGTTGTCGAAAGCGAAAGCAGCGCCGCTGTGGCCGATATCCACCACGCCGCCCGGATAATCCAGCCAGCCCATGGGAGGAATGGCAGCCCTTGCCGGGGCGGCGCTGTCGCGATAGACAGGCAGCAGCGGGTTGCGCGACAGCAGATGCTTGATGTCGGTGAGCATCAGCTCCTGATGCTGTTGCTCATGGTGCAGGCCCAGCGTGAGTATGGACAGCAGCGCAGCGTGCTCGCCGTGTGGCAACTGGGCGATCAGGCGCAGAATGCCGTCGTCGACATGGCGGCGGTAGGCCAGCACCGTGTCCAGGCTGGGCCGGGTAAGCAGGCCGCGTTCCGGGCGGGCATGGCGTGGCCCCAAGGATTCGTAATAGGAGTTGAACAGGAAGGCGTAACGGGTATCGTAAGGCTGGTAGTCCGCCAGGTAGGCCTGCAGCACCAGCGTTTCGAAAAACCAGGTGGTATGCGCGAGGTGCCACTTGCTGGGGCTGGCATCGGCCATGGATTGCACGCACTGGTCTTCGGCGCTGAGCGGCGCGGCAATGGCAAGGCTCGCCGCCCGTACCGCGCTGTATTGCTGCGCAAGCGGTGCATATGCGCTGCTGTTCAAGCCATCTTGTATTCGCACTGGCACCCCTCCTTTTTGATCATGCAGGTCTTGCTGCACTACTTTTTATTCAGCATTCAAGCATTCTGCATTCAGCGCCTGGACGGCAGGTGATGCACGATCACTCCTTCTATCGGGTCGGCGGCCTGCTCCCAGGGCGCGCGTTTGAGCATCTCCACGCCATCTGCATAGCCGGCGCTGCGTCGTGCTTCTACACCGGCGGCAGTGAAGTCGATATCTTTCATATGGTCTTCGCCGGCAATCTGCGGTGCATCGAGCATGGCGATGTGCATGGTCGTCCCGCAGCCCCAGGCCGTCAACTCCTTAACAGCTTGCTCTGCACATTTATCGACAGGCAGATGTTTGGCAAGTTCGCGGATGATATGGCGCAAGCGGTGCGACTGGCGCTGGCGCTCGATATGGCTTTCGTCGCGGCTGCCGAATTGTATGTCTTTCTGGCGGCCCATCACCTCCCAGATGGAGGCTGGTTCGCCGCCTTGCTGCTGCCAGACATTGACTGCAAAGATGACGGAGTCACGGCGCGGGTTATCGTCCAGTACCGCCTCGATGGGGGTATTTGAATAAATGCCGCCGTCCCAGTAAGCCTCGCCGTCGATACGCACGGCAGGAAAGGCCGGCGGGATGGCGCCGGAGGCCATGATCTCATCCAGCCCCACCTTGTCCTTTTTGCTGTCGAAGTAGCGCATCTTGCCGGTGCGGACATTCACGGCACCGACGGTGAGGCGGGTAGGGCGCGTTGCCAGGTAGTCGAAATCTACCAGCGCAGAGAGCGTTTCCCTGAGGGGGCCGTCGTGTAATAGCCCGCTTCTTCAACGCCGACCGCTTGCCTCGCGTTGGCGAAAGAGGCGAGCCTGGGTTTGAAGAAGCCGGGCACGCCCTGCAGCATGGTATTCATGTTGATGGTGCTGGCATCCATTGCGGGCCACAAGGGAAAGCCTGCCTGGCCGCCCACTTCGACGGTCTTCCAAAAGGCCCGTAAACGCGCCAGCCGGTCTGCCGGGCGGTTGCCGCAGATCAGGGCGGCGTTGATCGCACCGATGGAGGTGCCGATTACCCAGTCCGGCTCTATGCCCGCTTCATGCATGGCCTCGTAGACGCCGATCTGATAGGAACCCAGCGCACCGCCGCCTTGCAAAACCAGAACGATCTGGCCGGGAATGCTTACCTTGGCGGGCATGCCGCCCGTTTTTTCGGCGCTGCTACTGGGCTGCCTGGATACCTTTGCCGCCATCTTGATTCCCCTGTCCGGTTTATTGCGGCGCAACGCGCTGCATATGAAACGTCAATCATATGAAATATGAGACTTCAATGGGCACTATGTCGTGGCATGCCTGGCAAATCTTACACCACACTTTGTTTCAATATCACAACACCTTCGCAGTGCGTATCGGCAGGTGCTGTCTCCGGTCATGGCGTGAAGCGGCGTC
>Ga0170475_115860253_pt1 | contig 12579 bp, 9 predicted proteins | sample Soicark_Litter_5_FD_111474 | JGI IMG/M metagenome (GOLD analysis project Ga0170475, IMG submission 111474) | Avena fatua rhizosphere microbial communities from Hopland, California, USA. Combined Assembly of 48 SPs | reverse complement strand
GGAAGCGATAGAGCCGGCGGTGATGGTCGGCAAAGCCATTAATATATAATTGTAGGAGGATTTATGGGTAACAAGGATATAACGGCAATGGCCAAGCAATTGATGCCGGATGCCGCATTACAGCAGGCCATGACCAACGAAATCACCCGTGTGGGCGATGCCTCGGTGTATGGCGTAAAGGAAGCATGGCTTAACAGCGAACTGCAAAAAATCGCTATGCTCAAGCACGCCAAAGCGGGCAGCGAGCTGGAAAGCCTGCTGCGTGATGGTAAGACCAAAGCAGTATACGTGCCTAAGGCCAGCGCTTTGACGGTTACACTCGTATCGGACATACTGCGCCGCACGGCAGCGAATATTCCGGTCTTTATGGAGCTGGCCGCTTAAAACGATACACCCGCATTTTTCCTGCAATATCAAAAGGACGGATATGGTTATCCGTCCTTTTTTGTATCCAGATGCCCCTGTTGGCCGCCGCCTGGGTATAAAATCGCTTGTAATCCTGTTTTCTTCCACTATAAGGCATCACTTCCCCCATATTTTCACGCATAAGAAAGAACCGACGCCACCAATGTCTAAAGTCAACCCAGCTAAATTTGTCCGCGAAGTCCGCCAGGAAATGGAAAAAGTCACCTGGCCGACGCGCAGGGAAACCATGGTTTCCACCGGTATGGTGCTTGCGCTGGTCGCGGTGGCGGCAACGTTCTTCGTATTTGTGGACTGGGTGATCAGCACCCTGGTGCGTATTGTTTTAGGGATTGGCTAAGGAGAAAGTAAATGGCATTCCGTTGGTATATTGTTCACGCCTATTCGGGCTTTGAGAAAAAAGTGGCTCAGTCCATCCGCGAACAGGCGGTACAGAAAAACATCGCCCATCTGATCGAGGACGTGGTGGTTCCGGTTGAAGAAGTGATTGAAGTGCGCCGTGGCAAGAAAGTGCCGACCGAGCGCAAATTCTTCCCCGGCTATGTCATGGTCAAAATGGAACTGACCGACGAAACCTGGCATATGGTGAAAAACACCGCCAAAGTCACGGGCTTTCTCGGCGGCGGCGGCAAAGGCCGTCCGGTGCCGATTCTGGATAAAGAAGCCGAAGCGATTTTCGCTCAGGTGCGCGACGGTATCAGCCCATCCAAGCAGTCTATCAGCTTTGAAATCGGCGAAAACGTCAAAATCATCGACGGTCCGTTCGAATCCTTCGTGGGCCTGGTTGAGCAGATCGATGACGAAAAATCCCGCGTTAAAGTATCCGTATCCATTTTCGGCCGTTCTACGCCGGTGGATCTGGAATATTCGCAGGTGGAAAAGATCTAGTAGGCGCTCAAGGCCGATCATACCATATATGGTATGAATTAGGACTTTGAATGTATTTGTAAAAAAAACATTTTTTTTGTTTGCGCCTTTGTTGTTCTTCGACTATAAATCCGCCTCCCTAGATCAAAAAGATCTTCACGTTCTTTTGGGAGCCAGGCGGAATCACTAGAATATCTGGGGATTTCAGCGGGCGCTAACACCAAACCGGAAGTAGTAATATGGCAAAAAAAGTTGTTGGTTATATTAAGTTAGAAATTCCTGCCGGCAAGGCAAACCCGTCGCCGCCAGTGGGCCCCGCTCTCGGTCAGCGCGGTCTGAACATCATGGAATTCTGTAAGGCATTCAATGCCGCTACCCAGAAAATGGAGCCGGGCGCTCCGATTCCGGTAGTCATCACCGCATACCAGGATCGTACCTTTACCTTTATCACGCGCCTGTCGCCCGTATCGTACTTCCTGAAAAAGGCCGCCAAAATCCAGAAGGGTTCTCAGACCCCGGGTAAAGGTGCCACCGCCGGTAAGATTACCATGAAGCAGATTCATGAAATCGCGGAAGCGAAAATGAAAGATTTGAACGCCAACGACGTTAATGCAGCCGCACAGATGGTGCGCGGTTCCGCTGTGTCGATGGGCCTTGAAATTGTGGAGGCATAAGACCATGGCGCGCGTAAACAAACGTAGAAAAGCGATTCTCGCTAAAGTTGACACCACCAAACGCTATACGCTGAATGAAGCGGTAAAGCTGGTAAAGTCGGTAGCCAACACCAAGTTCGATGAAACCATCGATATCGTGATGAACCTGGGTGTTGATCCCAAGCAGTCCGACCAGATGGTACGCGGCATGGTTTCCATGCCAAACGGCACCGGCAAAACCATTAAGGTTGCTGTGTTCGCCCGTGGCGATAAAGCGGCTGATGCCCTGAAGGCTGGCGCTGATTTTGCTGGTGCGGAAGACCTGTATGAAAAAATCAATGCTGGTTTTACCGGTTTTGACCGTCTGATCGCGACCCCGGATATGATGGCGGTGGTGGGTAAACTCGGTAAGGTGCTCGGCCCCAAAGGCCTGATGCCAAACCCGAAGCTCGGCACCGTAACCCCGAACGTGGTGGAAGCCGTAAAGGCCGCCAAGTCCGGTCAGGTGGAATTCCGTGTCGACAAGGCTTCAATCATACATGCCGGCGTAGGCAAGGCATCGTTTAGCGAAGAAGCGCTGACACAGAACATTAAGGCATTCATCGATGCTGTGCAGAAGGCAAAGCCTGCTACCAGCAAGGGCAACTACATTAAGAAAGTTGGCCTGTCTTCAACCATGGGTCTGGGTCTGAAAATCGACCTGACCGATCTGGCAGCATAAGGAGCATCCTCATGAATCGTGCAGAAAAACAAACCTCCATTGAAAGCGTCAACGCCAAGTTTAAAAAGGCGGAGATTGCGCTGGTGGTACATAATATCGGTCTTACCGTTGCTCAGATGTCCGAATTGCGTAAAAAAATGCGTGAGGCGGGTGCTGATTTCAAGGTGGCTAAGAACCGTCTTGCTAAAATCGCTCTGAAAGACACCAAGTTTGAGCAGCTTTCTGATCTGTTCAAGGGCCCGACCGTTGTGGCCACTTCGGCAGATCCGGTATCGGTTGCCAAAGGCCTGGTGGACTTTGCTAAAACGAACGATAAGCTCGTCATCATTGGCGGCGCATATGGCCAGCAGAGGCTTTCGGTAAAAGAAATCGAAGCCCTGTCCAAGCTGCCGTCGCTGGATGAGCTGCGTGCCAAGATCGTTGGTATGCTCGTAACTCCTGCCACCCGCATCGCCGGTGTGTTGCAGGCTCCGGGAGGTCAGGTCGCCCGTGTTATCGCTGCTAAGGCTGCCCAGGGTTAAGCCAAAAGTAAACCTGGGGCTAAGGCAAAAAAAGACCGAACGGAAGTATAGTGTAATTTGTAGTTTTTATTTGAATAGTTGGGAGTTTTTAACATGTCTAATCTTGCTAAAATCGTCGATGATCTGTCGGCTCTGTCTGTCCTGGAAGCGTCTGAGCTGTCCAAGATGCTTGAAGAAAAGTGGGGCGTATCCGCTGCTGCTCCGGTAGCTGTTGCTGCCGCTGCTCCTGCTGCTGGTCCGGCTGCTGAAGCGCAGACCGAATTCAACGTTATCCTGGGCGCTGCTCCGGCTGACAAGAAAATCGGCATCATCAAAGTTGTTCGCGAAATCACCGGCCTGGGCCTGAAAGAAGCGAAAGACCTCGTTGAAGCTGCACCGAAGCCTGTTAAGGAAGCGGTTAGCAAAGACGAAGCCGAAAAGATCAAAAAGGCACTTACCGAAGCTGGCGCAACCGTTGAGGTTAAATAAGTCGTCAGTATAAGTACTTGTTACGGAGCGCTGCCCAATCTTTCTTTCTAAGAAAGCGCGGCGGCGCTCCCTTTTGCTATTTGTAGTAGAAGTCTTACGTCTGTTTAAGCAGTCTAGTTTAAGGGGTTACCATGGCGCAGGGTCAGCAGTCACGTCTGTCATTCACCGCTCGCAAACGCATCCGCAAAAGTTTTGGCAAAATCGAATCGATTACATCGATGCCCAACTTGATCGAGGTTCAAAAGAACTCTTACGATCAGTTCCTTCAGATCAACATCACTGCAGAAAACCGCACCAACACCGGTCTGCAGAGTGTGTTCAAATCGGTTTTCCCGATTAAGGACTTTGCCGAAACGTCGACGCTCGAATTCGTCCGCTTCAACTTCGATACTCCCAAGTACGATGTGGATGAATGCCGTTCGCGCGGTATCAATTTCTCCGCACCGCTGCGCGTGACCCTTCGCCTTATCGTGTGGATCGTCGACGAAGACACCGGCGCCCGCGAAATCAAGGACATCAAGGAACAGGACGTCTATATGGGCGACATTCCGCTGATGACCGATAACGGTACCTTCATTATCAACGGCACCGAGCGCGTAATCGTATCGCAGATGCACCGTTCCCCCGGCGTGTTCTTCGACCATGACCATGGCAAGACCCACAGCTCTGGCAAGTTCCTGTACTCTGCCCGCATTATTCCGTACCGTGGTTCCTGGCTCGATTTCGAATTCGACGCCAAGGATCTCGTGAATGCCCGTATCGGTCGCCGCCGCAAGATTCCGGTGACGACGCTGCTGCGTGCGCTTGGTATGGACAATGCTGAAATCCTCTCCACCTTCTACAGCAAGACCATTTACAAGAAGCAGAAAAAAGGCTGGTCGGCGAAGTTCAATCCTGAACAGTACAAGGGCATCAAGCTGGCCCATGATCTCGTTGATGCCAAGACCGGTAAAGTAGTAGCCGAAGCTGGCAAGAAGATGAATGTCCGCCTTGCTAAAAAGATGGCAGAAGACGGCCTGAAAGAATACCTGATCACCGATGAGCAGTTCGCATTCGGCAAATACATCGCCACCGACATCATCAATGAACAGACCGGCGAAATCTACATCGAAGCCGGTGAAGAAATTGGTGCCGCCGCTGTTGCCACGCTGGAAGAAACCGGTGTGAAGGAAGTGTCCGTTCTCGATATCGACCATGTCAACGTGGGCGCGTACATCCGCAACACGCTGATCGCCGATAAGAACACCACCAAAGAAGAAGCGCTGATCGACATCTACCGCGTAATGCGTCCAGGTGAACCGACCACGGCTGAAGCGGCTGAAGCATTGTTTACTTCGCTGTTCTTCGAAGCGGAACGTTATGACCTGTCCGCTGTGGGCCGCGTGAAAATGAATGCTCGCCTGAACCTTTCCTTTGAGGAAGATATGGGCACGTTGACCAAGGACGACATCATGCAGGTGGTTCGCCTGTTGGTGGGCCTGAAGGACGGCGTAGGCGAAATCGACGATATCGATCACCTGGGCAACCGCCGCGTTCGCTCGGTGGGTGAATTGATGGAAAACCAGTTCCGCATCGGCCTGCTTCGTATGGAGCGTTCGATTGTAGAACGTATGTCGTCTGTTGATATCGACACCGTGATGCCGCACGATCTGGTGAACGCCAAGCCGGTAGCTGCCGCTATCCGCGAGTTCTTCGGTTCTTCGCAGCTGTCGCAGTTTATGGATCAAACCAATCCGCTTTCGGAAATCACCCATAAGCGCCGCCTGTCGGCCCTTGGACCTGGTGGTCTTACCCGTGAACGCGCTGGCTTTGAAGTACGCGACGTACATCCGACGCATTATGGCCGTATCTGCCCGATTGAAACCCCGGAAGGTCCGAATATCGGTCTGATCAACTCCATGGCGACCTATGCCCGTGTCAACAAGTACGGCTTTATCGAAAGCCCATATCGTAAAGTAGTTGGCGGCAAGGTAACCGATGAAGTGATCTACCTGTCGGCTATCGAAGAAGGCAAGTATTCCATCGCTCAGGCAAACTCCAAAATGGACGAAAAGGGTAAATTCACCGACGAACTGATCTCCTGCCGTAAAAACGGCGATTTCGTGCTCGTGCCGCCTGAAGGCATCGAATATATCGACGTGGCTCCCAAGCAGCTCGTGTCGGTGGCTGCGGCGCTGATTCCGTTCTTAGAAAACGATGACGCGAACCGTGCACTCATGGGCTCGAACATGCAGCGCCAGGCTGTGCCTCTCCTGCGCGCTGAAGCGCCGCTGGTGGGTACCGGCATGGAAGAAGTCGTGGCTAAGGACTCCGGTGTAACCACCGTTGCCAAGCGCACCGGCATTGTTGACCAGGTGGATGCAACCCGTATCGTAGTGCGCTCCAGCGAAGCTTCGGAAGATGGCTCGCCGGGCGTTGACATCTATAACCTCGTGAAGTTCACCCGTTCCAACCAGAACACCTGCCTGAACCAGCGTCCGCTGATCAAAGTAGGCGACAAAGTGTCTGCTGGCGATATCCTCGCTGACGGCCCGTCGACCGACCTTGGCGAATTGGCGCTTGGCCGCAACGTGCTCGTGGCGTTCATGCCGTGGAATGGTTACAACTTCGAAGATTCGATCCTGATCTCGGAACGTATCGTATCGGAAGACGTGTTCACCTCCATCCATATCGAAGAATTCGAAGTAATGGCGCGTGACACCAAGCTCGGCGCGGAAGAAATCACCCGCGATATCCCGAACGTCGGCGAAGAAGCCCTGCGCAACCTCGACGAAATCGGCGTGGTGCATATCGGTGCGGAAGTAAAGCCAGGCGACATTCTCGTTGGTAAAGTAACGCCGAAGTCGGAAAGCCCGATGACGCCGGAAGAAAAACTGCTCCGTGCGATCTTTGGTGAAAAAGCATCCGACGTGCGTGACAGCTCCCTGCGCTTGCCGCCGGGTGTTGCCGGTACCATTGTAGGTGTTCGTATTTTCAGCCGTCGCGGCATTGAAAAAGATGAACGCGCACTGTCGATCGAAAAGGCCGAAATCGAACGTCTCGCCAAAGACCGTGACGACGAACGCGCCATCATCGAACGCTTTGTGTATGGCCGTCTGCAAGAACTGCTTGAAGGCAAAAAGGCCGTTGCTGGCCCGAAATCCTTCAAGGCGGGTAACACGATTACGACGGAATCCTTCAGCGAATACAGCAAGGGCCAGTGGTGGCAGTTTGCGGTGAAGGAAGATGTGGTCATGGCTGAAATCGAAAGCCTGAAAAAGCAGATGGATTCAGCGCTTGGCCGTATCAACCAGAAGTTCGAAGAAAAAGTAGCCAAGGTACAGGCTGGTGACGATCTGATGCCGGGCGTACTCAAGATGGTTAAAGTCTTCGTAGCGGTGAAGCGCAAGCTGCAGCCGGGCGATAAGATGGCAGGCCGTCATGGGAACAAAGGGGTTATCTCCAAGATCGTGCCGATCGAAGATATGCCGTATCTCGAAGACGGCACCCAGGTGGATATCCTGCTGAACCCGCTGGGCGTACCTTCGCGTATGAATGTGGGTCAGATTTTAGAAACCCACCTTGGCTGGGCTAGCGCGGGTATCGGTAAACAGATCCGCGGCATGCTCGAAGACGTGCAAACCCAGAATGCCCAGGGCCAGAAAACGGCTGCTGGCGCCAAGGGCCTGCGCGACTTCCTGGTGAACCTGTACGAAGACAAGGTCAACACCAAGGAAATCCAGGGCATGAGCGATGAAGAAGTCATCGAACTGTCGGGTAACCTGAAAAAGGGCATTCCGTTCGCGACGCCTGTATTCGACGGCGCTAAGGAAGAAGACATCGTGGTATGGCTGAAAAAAGCCGGCATGGATTCGTCCGGTCAGGTGCAGCTCTATGATGGCCGCACCGGTGAAGCGTTCGATCGCAAGACGACCGTGGGCTACATCTACATGCTGAAGCTCCATCACTTGGTGGACGATAAGATTCACGCACGCTCGATTGGACCGTACTCGCTTGTGACTCAGCAGCCGCTGGGTGGTAAGTCGCAGTTCGGTGGCCAGCGCTTCGGGGAAATGGAATGCTGGGCGCTTCAGGCGTACGGCGCTGCTTACTCCCTGCAGGAAATGCTGACTGTGAAGTCGGATGACGTGGCGGGCCGTAGCAAGATCTACGAATCCATCGTTCGCGGCGACAACAGCTTTGAATCGGGCATTCCTGAATCGTTCCACGTAATGGTCAAGGAATTGCGTTCCTTGGGTCTGAACGTCGAACTGAGGGAAAAAGAAGCCTGATTATTGAAAAGCGCCGAACCGACAGAACCGGACCTCTAGCGCAAACGTTAAACCTAAAATTAGGAACAGCATCCCGCGAGGGGTGGTATATGGAGACAGTATGGCAATGAATGAAGTGATGAGTTTCTTCGGTACTCAGGTACAGGCGACCAAACAGTTTGACGAAATCAAAATTTCGATCGCCAGTCCAGAAAAAATTCGTTCCTGGTCGTTCGGCGAAGTAAAAAAGCCGGAAACCATCAACTACCGTACCTTCAAACCGGAGCGCGACGGTCTGTTCTGCGCCCGCATCTTTGGCCCGATCAAGGATTACGAATGCCTTTGCGGTAAATACAAGCGCATGAAATATCGCGGCATCGTGTGCGAAAAATGCGGCGTGGAAGTCACCACCTCGAAAGTGCGCCGTGAGCGCATGGGCCATATCGAACTGGCATCGCCGGTGGCGCATATCTGGTTCCTGAAGTCGCTGCCTTCGCGTATCGGCATCCTGCTCGACATGACGCTGAAAGATCTGGAAAAGATCCTGTATTTCGAATCCTACGTTGTAGTAGAGCCCGGCCTGACGCCGTTTTCCGTGGGCGAGCTGCTCTCGGAAGAACAGTTCTACGATGCACAGGAAAAATACGGTGACGGCACCTTTACCGCCCAGATCGGCGCGGAAGCCATCAAGACCATGCTATCGGCGGTTGACCTGAAGCGCGAAAAAGAAATCCTGCGCGGCGAACTGGGTGAAACCACCTCGGAAGCCCGCCGCAAGAAGCTGGTAAAGCGCCTGAAGCTGGTAGAAGCCTTCCTCGAATCCGACAATCATCCGGGCTGGATGGTACTCGACGTGGTGCCGGTGATTCCGCCGGAATTGCGCCCGCTGGTGCCACTGGACGGTGGCCGCTTTGCGACCTCGGACCTGAACGATCTCTATCGCCGCGTCATCAACCGCAACAACCGTTTAAAGCGCCTGCTCGAGCTGCGCGCGCCTGACATCATCGTGCGCAATGAAAAGCGCATGCTGCAGGAAGCTGTGGACGCACTGTTCGATAACGGCCGCCGTGGCCGCGTGATCACCGGTGCCAACAAGCGTCCGCTGAAGTCGCTCTCTGACATGCTGAAAGGCAAACAGGGCCGCTTCCGTCAGAACCTGCTCGGTAAACGCGTGGATTATTCTGGCCGTTCGGTCATCGTGGTAGGTCCGGAACTCAAATTGCACCAGTGCGGTCTGCCAAAGAAAATGGCGCTCGAACTGTTCAAGCCGTTCATCTACGCCAAGCTCGAACTGTACGGTATCGCAACCACCATCAAAGCGGCAAAGCGCATGGTGGAATCCGAGCGTCCGGAAGTATGGGATATCTTAGAACAGGTAATCCGTGAACATCCGGTATTGCTCAACCGCGCTCCGACCCTGCACCGTCTTGGTATTCAGGCCTTTGAACCTGTGCTGGTAGAAGGCAAGGCGATCAACCTGCATCCGCTGGTGTGCACCGCCTTTAACGCTGACTTTGACGGTGACCAGATGGCCGTGCACGTGCCGCTTTCGATTGAAGCGCAGCTCGAAGCACGCGTACTGATGATGTCGACCAACAACATTCTTTCGCCTTCGAACGGCAAGCCGATCATCGTGCCGTCGCAGGATATTATTCTTGGTCTGTATTACATCTCGTTGGAATCCGACGGTGAAGTAGGTGAAGGCATGATCTTCCCGAACACGTCGGAAATGCAGCACGCGCTGGATTCCAAGCAGGTAACGCTGCACTCCAAAATCAAGTGCCGCTTTAAGGCAATGAACGAAGCCGGTGAACTGGAAACACAGCTGGTATCGACCACTCCGGGCCGCATGCTGGTTGCTGAAATCCTGCCGAAATCGGCGCAGCTTCCATTTGCCGTGGTCAACAAGCTGATGACCAAAAAAGAAGTTTCGAACCTGATTTACGAAGTATACCGCCATTGCGGCCAGAAAGAGACGGTGATTTTCGCCGATCGTCTGATGGCGCTTGGTTTCGGTCAGGCAGCGAAAGCGGGTATTTCGTTTGGTAAGGACGACATGATCGTGCCAAGCACCAAGCAGAAGCATCTCGACAATACCTTCGGTGAAGTAAAGCAGTTCGAACAGCAATATGCGGACGGCCTCATCACCATGGGTGAAAAATACAACAAGGTAATCGACGCCTGGTCGAAATGCTCGGAAGTCGTCGCTGACGACATGATGAAGCAGATCTCCTCGGTAGGCCGCACTAAAGACGGCAAACTGAAGGCCAAGGAAATCAACTCGATTTACATCATGGCCCATTCGGGCGCTCGTGGTTCGGCTGCACAGATTAAGCAGTTGGCCGGTATGCGCGGCCTGATGGCCAAACCGTCAGGCGAAATTATCGAAACGCCGATTATTTCGAACTTCAAAGAAGGCCTCTCGGTACTTGAGTACTTCAACAGCTCGCACGGAGCCCGTAAGGGTCTGGCCGACACGGCGCTGAAGACGGCAAACTCCGGTTACCTGACCCGTCGTCTGGTTGACGTGGCGCAGGATTGCATCGTGATCGAATATGATTGCGGCACTACCCGCGGTATCGTAGCCAAGGCGGTGATTGATGGCGGCGACATTATCGTTCCGCTGGCGGATCAGGTGCTGGGCCGCGTATCCTCACGCGACGTACACCATCCGGTAAACGAAGAAGTAATCGTTGGCGCTGGCCAGTTGATCGACGAACACGTAGTGGGCAAGATCGATGAAGCCGGTATCGAAGCCGTGATGATTCGCTCGGTGCTGACTTGCGAAAGCAAGGGCGGCGTCTGCGCGCATTGCTATGGCCGTGACTTGGCGCGTGGCACCTCGGTGAACATGGGCGAAGCGGTCGGTGTTATCGCTGCACAGTCCATCGGTGAACCGGGCACCCAGCTGACCATGCGTACCTTCCACATCGGCGGTGCGGCGCAGCGTGGTGCAGAAAACTCCAGCGTTGAATCTTCGCATGATGCGACCCTGACCCTGTCCAACAAGAACATTGTGACAGATTCCAAGGATCGTCTGGTGGTGATGAGCCGTACCTGCGAAATCGTGCTGCGTGACGAAAACAACCGTGAACGCGCGCGCTTCAAGGTGCCGTATGGCGCTCGTCTGCTTGCCAAGGAAAACGAGAAGGTCAAAAAAGGCCAGAAGCTCGCTGATTGGGATCCGTACACCATGCCGATCATCACGGAAAAGAATGGTATCGCCCATTACCGTGATCTCGTCGAAGGCGTATCGCTTCGCGAAGTACTCGACGAAGCAACCGGTATTTCCAACAAGATCGTGACCGATTGGCGCCAGCAGACCCGTGGTGCGGATTTGAAACCCCGCATTGCTCTGCGCGACAAGAAAGGTGACATCATCACCCTGGCTAACGGCCTGGAAGCTCGCTACTTCCTGCCGGTAGGCGCGATCCTGAACGTAACCGATGGCCAGGCCGTACATGCTGGTGACGTGCTTGCACGTATCCCGCGTGAATCGTCCAAGACCCACGACATTACCGGTGGTCTGCCGCGCGTAGCCGAACTGTTCGAAGCCCGCAAACCTAAAGACCACGCCATCATTTCGGAAACCGAAGGTGTTGTGGAATTCGGCAAGGACTATAAGAACAAGCGCCGCGTGATCGTCCGCTCCAAGGATGAAGCCGTTGAACCTGTTGAGTATATGATCCCCAAGGGCAAGCATATCACCGTACAGGAAGGCGACTATGTGCAAAAGGGCGACCTCCTGATGGATGGTAACCCCGTACCGCACGACATTCTGAAGGTTATGGGCGTAGAAGCCCTGGCACGTTACATGGTCAACGAAGTGCAGCAGGTATATCGTCTGCAGGGCGTAGGCATCAACGATAAGCACATCGAAGTAATCGTGCGCCAGATGCTTCAGAAGGTCGAAATCGACAACCCGGGTGAAACCACGTTCTTATCGGGCGAACAGATCGACCGTGAAGAATTCGAAGCGGTTAACTCCAAAGTGATCAGCGAAGGCTACAAGCCTGCTACCGCTTCACCGGTACTGCAGGGTATCACCAAGGCAAGCTTGCAGACGCATTCGTTCATCTCGGCGGCATCCTTCCAGGAAACCACCCGCGTGCTTACCGAAGCGGCTGTTTCCGGCAAGACCGATGCACTCTCGGGCCTGAAGGAAAACGTGATCGTGGGCCGTCTGATTCCGGCGGGTACCGGCGCTGCGGTTATGCGCTTGCGCAAGGTTGCTCATGAACGTGAGAAGGAAGCCGTTATCGAAGCAGAGGCATCTGCCAGCAACGATAATCCAGGCTTGCTCGCTCCTACCGGCACCAACTAATTCGCCAACGAATTCGATAGCTCCTTAAGTGCGCCTCGCGCGCGCTTAAGGGGTGTCGCGCCTGCGTTGGTAATAGATAAAACGTATCTGACGCTTATCATTGATTTCCAATCCCGCCATGAGCGTACTGCCCGTATTTTTTCTGACACGGATGTTGCGGTCTCGCAGTGTGATGAGTTTGTCTTGCATATCCGGCGGCAGGTCGAGATAGACCACGATTTTTTCATATTCATGCGCGAAGTTCGGATTATGTAAAAGCTCCAGCTCGCTTAAGAATATGGGCTCATCTGAGCCCCAGCCATGACCAAAAATAATGTAATCCGGCTTGCGCGACAGCACGTAGCGCCCGTCG
>Ga0170475_106854608_pt1 | contig 12581 bp, 7 predicted proteins | sample Soicark_Litter_5_FD_111474 | JGI IMG/M metagenome (GOLD analysis project Ga0170475, IMG submission 111474) | Avena fatua rhizosphere microbial communities from Hopland, California, USA. Combined Assembly of 48 SPs | reverse complement strand
TATATTAAAAAAAACTTTTCCTTTATTATGCGTTTATTAATCACCGGTACGGATGGATACCTAGGTTCATTGCTTGCTCCTGAGTTAATGAAGAAGGGCCATGACGTCGTTGGCTTGGACACAGGCTTTTACAAGGAGAGAAACTTGTATCACAATGGCCCATGGGCCCCCAAGACCGTTGTCAAAGATCTCCGGCAAACCACCGCGGATGATTTCGCCGGCTTCGATGCGGTGGTTCACATGGCCGAACTCTCGAACGACCCCGCCGGCCAACTCGCTCCCAACATCACGTACGACATCAATCACAAAGGATCGCTTCATCTTGCTACCCTAGCCAAGAAAGCCGGCGTCAAACGATTCGTCTACATGTCTTCCTGCAGCGTCTACGGCGTTGCTGATGGTGACTTCGTTACAGAGAGTTCACCCACCAATCCTCAGACTGCCTATGCCGTTTGCAAATCGCTGGTTGAACGGGACCTTCAACCCATCGCGGATAAAAGCTTCTCCCCTACTTTTCTGCGTAACGCCACTGCTTACGGCGCCTCGCCCCGGATGCGCTTCGATATCGTCCTCAATAATCTCGCCGGACTCGCTTGGACCACAAAGGAAATCAAAATGACGAGCGATGGCAGCCCCTGGCGTCCGCTGGTTCACGGGCTGGATATTGCCCGCGCCATAACTTGCGTCCTCGAAGCTCCCATTGACGCCGTCCACAACGAGATTTTCAACGTCGGTGATACCAACCACAACTACCGTGTCAAGGAGGTTGCTGAGATCGTGGCCGACGTATTCCCTGGATGCAAAGTGTCTTTCGGAACCTCCGGAGCCGACAACCGAAGTTATCGTGTCTCGTTCGAAAAAATCCGCAAACATCTCCCGAACTTCGCTTGTGCATGGGATGCGCGAAAAGGAGCGGAGCAGCTGCACCAGGTTTTTAAACAAGTGGACATGACAGTCGACGTTTTCCAATTCCGAAGCTTCACCCGTCTTAAACAGTTGGAGTACTTGCTTAGGACGAAGCAGATCGATTCGCAGTTCTTTTGGGGGGATGCCCTGTAATAAATACTTACGGTATTCTCGGTCTTTAAGCTCGTTGGTTCAAAACAATTCATTTTTCAACGTTGATAATCAACAGCATCTACACCTGTGCGAAAGTAGGCATAAAAGCTGCTCGCATTGAATTGGGGGGGTAGGACAATTACCCGTTATGTTCGGAGTGTATTACACCAGGATTGCTTAGACAAGAAGTTGAACTTTCTTTCTGCCATTATGTTTTTCTCTAAAACCTGCTTTCGTTCGTCATCGTTTATCCACGGATGCCTAACCTTGTTCTTGTTTGCGGTTTTCGCCATCCATCCGGCGGCTGAGACGTTCACTGATGCCGGCTTTGCCTCTGAATTGGTGGCGACGCTTCCAACCTTCGGCCCTGTTGGTGTCGCATGGGCACCGGATGGTCGAATGTTCATTTGGATGAAGAACGGAGTGGTCCGCGTCCTTAAGAATGGCTCCCTTCTTCCAACCCCGTTCCTCGATTTCAGTAATAAGGTCAACACCTTTAACGACAATGGTATGATCGGATTCGCTCTTGATCCGGATTACGCCAATAATGGTTACATTTATCTGACTTATGTTTATGAGCCAAACGGAAATCCTAATGATACCAGCTCCAAGATGGGCCGTTTGGTTAGAGTTACCGCCAATCCAAACAACCCCGACGTCATGCTTTCGGGCAGCGAACTCATAATGTTCGGAAATTTTCCGGTCGATTATGGAACGCACGCCATTGGAACCATTCGCTTCGCTTCGGACTGGACGATGTTTTTCGCTTTCGGCGACGGTGGAGATCCCGGTTCGGTTGATTTAAATGCATTTGGTGCGCAGGATTTAAACAGTGTTCGCGGAAAATTTTATCGTATCAATCGTGATGGTTCCGCGCCTCTCGATAATCCGTTCTACGATGGTACGGATTCGATGCGCTCAAGAATCTGGTGCTATGGAATCTGAAATCCCTATCGCTTCAGTCTTCATCCAGTGACTGGTGAGATTTACGCCGCCGATGTAGGTTGGAATACATGGGAGGAAATCAATCACATCGTCCGGGGCGGCAACTATGGTTGGCCCTGTTTTGAAGGTAATGGCCCTCAGCCCCTTTACCAGCCCCAATCCACATCTTGCCCATCTTCCTCTTCTGTAATTGCGCCTATAGTAACTTACAATCACACCACTGGCGACCTCAACGGCGGAGGCACTTGCATTACAGGCGGTGACTTTTATACCGGCTCTCTATATCCAGCTCAATACAAATACAACTATTTCTATGCTGACTACAGTGGTGAATGGATCCATCGCCTGGTCCTCGATTCCGCTGGAAATCCGGTAAGCACTGCCGTTTTTGCCCGGGACGTTTTTTCCCCGACCTGCATCGAGCAAGGCCCCGACGGAATGCTCTATTACGTTTCCCTCAGCTCCGGTGAAATTCGCCGAGTCAAATACAACGGTCCAGTCGCGGTGACGGCCGCAAACCCGCTTTATGGCTATTCTCCTTTGGCGGTTACATTTTCCAGCGCCGGGTCAACCAATGCTGGTGGCGGTAGTTTGACATACGCTTGGGATTTCGGCGATGGCTCAACATCGACTCTTGCCAATCCGTCTCATACTTACACCTCCCCGACGGTCCAGACGTACTCGGCCAGGCTTACGGTCAAAAACACGGCACAGCAAAGCTCTTCCGCAACGGTTCAAGTGACTGTCGGCAGTTTGCCACCCAATCCCGTGATCTCTGTTCCTACAGGTGGAACCGGTTATATGCCAGGCCAAACTGTAGCCTATCAAGGTTCCGCAACCGATCCTGACGAAGGACCGTTGGCCGCTTCCCGGTTGACCTGGACCGTTCTTCTTCACCACAATACGCACGTTCATCGTTTTGTTGGAAACACCGGTTCACAGGGCAGTTTTGTGGTTGAGGACCACGGCCCCGTGGGCACTTTTTCCTACGAAATCCTTCTTACGGCGACAGATAGCACAGGTTTAAGCTCGACGACCAGCCTCTCTTTACCCGTTCTCGAGGACACTGTTCCACCAACTGCGCCTTCCACTCTCTCTGGATCACCTGTTGGATTCAATCAGGTCGATTTAACGTGGCCTTCTGCATCCGATAATGCTGCAATTGTGAAATATTGGATCTAGCGCTGCCAGGGAGCCGGCTGTTCGGCGTTTACCGTTGTCGGTACTGCTACATCAACAGCTTTCAGTGACACCGGACTGCCCCCCCAGACATCCTTTTCTTATCGCGTCCGTGCCGAGGATGCGTCTGGCAATTTCGGTGAATATTCACCGGTTGTGGTCATTCTCACGCCGAATATACCTCCCCCCCCTCCCGGATTGGTCGCTGCGTACTCGTTTAACGAAGGCAATGGGAACACCGTTTCGGATCTGTCCGGCATTGGCAATAACGGTACGGTATCTGCCGCGACATGGACAACAGCCGGTAAGTACGGGTCGGCTCTTTCATTTAGTGGGACGGGGCGAGTCACCATCAACGATGCACCATCATTGCGTTTAACCGGCGGAATGACCTTGGAGGCCTGGGTTCGACCTTCAGTCGTGAGCACTGAATGGCGCGATGTTATCTACAAAGGAAATGATAATTACTATTTGATGGCCACAAGTACCACCGGCGGACGACCTTGTCTCGGTGCTATGTTTGGCGGGACTTCTGCGCAAGCCTTTGGCACCACGACCCTGGGCCTAAACACTTGGACGCATATTGCTGGAACCTACGATGGAACCATGGAACGTTTCTATGTTAATGGTGTTCAAGTGGCCACACGGGCGCAAAGCGGCAATCTTACCACTTCAAGCAATCCTCTGCAGATCGGTGGGGATAGTATTTACAATCAAAATTTCAGTGGCTTGATTGACGAAGTTCGCGTTTACAATCGAGCTTTGACCGTTGCTGAGATTCAAACGGATATGAATACGCCAATCGGCGGGGCTCCTCCGCCGGACACGACCGCTCCGACGGTGCCCTCCGGCTTGTCCGCCCTGGCAGTCAGCGGCAGCCAGATTAATTTGAATTGGACCGGGTCTGCGGACAACGTCGGAGTCACCGGCTATCTATTGGAACGGAGTCAAGGTGCTGGTTCAACGGCGTTCACCCAGATTGGAACGTCCATCTCAGGCACCTCATTCAATGATACGGGTCTGACCGCCAACACGATTTATAATTATCGAGCCCGGGCAACAGATGCAGCGGGTAACTTGAGTGGATACTCCATCATCGCGACGGCCACAACACCGGCACCGGACACAACAGCGCCTGGAATTCCATCCGGCCTTTCTGCTACGGCCATCGGGAATACCCAGGTCAATTTGAGTTGGACTGCTTCCACGGATAACGTGGGCGTTACGGGATATCTCGTGGAGCGAAGCCAGGGTGTTGGTTCGACAAGCTTTGCTCAGGTGGCAACGCCGGCTGGAACGAGTTCCACTGATACGGGGCTGCTACCCGGTACAGTCTATAATTACCGCGTTCGGGCCACAGATGCCGCGGCGAATTTAAGCGGATATTCAATCGTGGCGACAGCCACTACCTCCAACAATTCCACACCAGCTGGCTTGGTCGCGGCTTACGCATTTAATGAGGGAACAGGAACCGCTGTTTCGGATATTTCCGGCAATGGAAATAACGGAACCGTCAACGCCGCGACCTGGAGTACGGCTGGCAAGTACGGTTCGGCCCTCTCTTTTAATGGAAGTAGTGCCCGCGTGACCATCAACGATGCCCCTTCGCTGCGCCTTACAACCAGTATGACCCTGGAAGCGTGGGTTCGACCTTCTTCGGTGAGCAGCGCTTGGCGCGATGTTATCTACAAGGGCAACGATAACTATTATTTAATGGCGACAACCACCACCGGTAGTCGGCCATGTCTCGGCGCGATTTTCGGTGCGAGCACCTACGGGGAAGTTTTTGGCACTGCATCACTGGCGGTGAATTCCTGGAGCCATATCGCTGGCACATATGACGGGACAATCGAAAGACTCTATCTAAATGGAGTGCAGGTGGCCAGTACCGCCCAAACAGGAAATATTATTACGTCCGCCAACCCGCTTACCATCGGTAGCGATCCTATATACGGCCAGTATTTCAGCGGTCTGATTGATGACGTTCGCGTTTACAATCGGGCTCTCACCGCTGCGGAAATTCAATCGGACATGAACACTCCTCTGGGAGGAACACCCCCTCCGGACACCACCGCACCCAGCACACCTTCCGGGCTTGGGGCGAATGCGACCAGTTCCAGTCAAATCAATCTGACTTGGACCGCGTCGACCGATAACGTTGGCGTCACAGGATATCTGCTCGAGCGCAGCCAGGGTGCTGGTTCGACTGCTTTTGCTCCGGTCGGGCCGACTATGCCGGGTGTCTCCTTCAATGATACTGGGCTCGCCGCCAGTACGGTTTATAATTACCGTCTTCGTGCCACCGATGCGGCCGGAAATCTGAGTGGCTATTCCTCTGTCGCGACCGCCACTACACCTGCTCCTCCGGACACAACACTTCCGAGCACACCTGCTGGCTTGGCGGCAAATGCGACCAGTTCGAGCCAAATCAATCTGACCTGGACCGCTTCGACGGATAACGTCGGCGTTACGGGATACTTGCTTGAGCGCAGTCAGGGTGCTGGTTCGACCGCTTTTGCTCAGGTCGGGACGACCATCCCGGGCACCTCGTTTAATAATACCGGGCTGGCGGCCAATACCGTTTATAATTACCGTGTCCGCGCCACCGATGCGGCCGGAAATTTCAGCGGCTACTCATCTGTAGCAACTGGAACTACCCCAGCCGCTGCCGATACCACCCCGCCCAGCACTCCTTCTGGTCTGATTACTAATCCGACGAGTTCCAGTCAGATCGCTCTGACTTGGACAGCGTCAACTGATAACGTCGGGGTCATCGGGTATTTGCTTGAACGCAGTCAGGGCGCTGGCTCTACGGTATTCGCCCAAATCGGCACCGCAATTTCTGGCACCTCTTTTAACGACGCCGGTCTGACCGGGAACACGGTTTACAACTACCGTATTCGCGCGACCGATGCGGCCGGAAATCTCAGCGGCTACTCATCTGTAGCAACTGGAACTACCCCAGCCGCTGCCGATACCACCCCGCCCAGCACTCCTTCTGGTCTGATTGCTAATCCGATGAGTTCCAGTCAGATCGCTCTGACTTGGACAGCATCAACTGATAACGTCGAGGTCATCGGGTATTTGCTTGAACGCAGCCAGGGCGCTGGCTCTACCCTGTTCGCCCAGGTCGGCACCGTAATTTCTGGCACCTCTTTTAACGACACCAGTCTGACCGGCAACACGGTTTACAACTACCGGGTTCGCGCCACCGATGCGGCCGGAAATCTCAGCGGATATTCCACTGTCGCTACAGCCACTACACTTGTCCCGGCAGACACCACCGCTCCGACAGTTCCATCCGGCGTTGGCTCGACAACCGCGGGAAGCAGTCAGATTAACTTGGCTTGGACAGCTTCGGCCGACAATGTCGGCGTGACTGGCTATCTCGTGGAGCGCAGCCAGGGCGCAGGTTCGACGACCTTTACTCAGATCGCCACTCCGATCGGCCCAAGCTACAACGATACCGGTCTATCCGCCGCAACAGTCTACAATTATCGAGTTCGCGCCACCGATGCCGCAGGAAATTTGAGCGGCTATTCCACGACCGCCACCGCCACAACTTCCACTGGCTCAATCCCGGCCGGATTGGTAGCGGCCTATTCTTTTAACCAGGGTGCAGGAACAACAGTCTCCGATCTCTCGGGCAACGGGAATACGGGAACCATTTCTGGTGCCACATGGTCTACTTCCGGAAAATATGGCCCCGCTCTATCATTCAATGGGACGAGCGCTCGAGTCACGATCAATGATGCACCTTCGTTGCGCCTGACCTCCGGCATGACTCTTGAAGCTTGGGTCAGGCCTTCAAGTGTAACCAGTGCCTGGCGTGACATCCTTTACAAAGGAAACGACAACTATTATTTGATGGCCACGACAGACCGTTCTAACAGACCGTGTCTGGGCGGAATTTTCGGCACCAGCACCTATGGCGAAGTCTTCGGAACAGCTGCTTTGACGGCAAACACCTGGGCTCATATTGCGGGCACTTACGATGGGATAACCGAGCGCCTCTACATTAACGGCGTCCAGGTCGCCAGCAGGGCTCAAACCGGCAACCTGCTCACCTCGGCCAATCCATTAACCATCGGCAGCGACCCCATTTATGGCCAGTACTTCAGCGGTCTAATCGACGACGTTCGTGTTTACAATCGTGCCCTCACCGTCACCGAAATTCAGACGGACATGAACACGGCCCTGACACCTTGAGCGCTGAGTGCGGTTCTTTCATAAGTTGTTCTCCGAGACAGATTACAGCAGAACGCAATTTTACTTTCATTGCTCTTGGGCAGGAGGTGGCTCACGCCGTTTTCGCGACACTTTCAACGTCGTATTCTGATAATCCTTCGCAATTGCGCCCCGGCCGCATCCGTCTATTATAAATGCCCGGGTTCGGTCGGGAGTCGGTCGCTCAAATCTTATGATATTTACGGAAACGAAACTTAAAGGTGCTTTTACTATTGATATCGAACGGCGAGAAGACAGTCGTGGCTACTTCGCCCGCGCTTTCTGCCAGAAGGAGTTTGAGGCACATGGTCTCAAACCGGTCATCGCCCAGGCAAACGTCGCGTTCAACCTGAAAAAAGGCACTCTTCGCGGAATGCATTTTCAGTTCCCTCCCGCCGCCGAGACAAAGTTCATTCGCTGCACACGCGGTGGCATTCTAGATATTATCGTCGATTTGCGTCCGGAAAGCCCGACCTTTCTCCAGCACGTCGCCGTTGAATTGAACGATGACAATGCATGCGGTCTTTATGTGCCCGAACGTTTCGCTCACGGCTATCAGGTCCTTCGCGACAAAACAGAAACCAGCTACATGGTGGGTGAATTTTACACCCCTGGTTGCGAGGGTGGCCTTATGTACGATGATCCTGTGCTCGGGCTCAAATGGCCGCTCCCGGTTTCTGTGATCTCCGACAAGGATGCAAAGTGGCAGCTGCTCAGCGAGGTCGAAACCGAGGTCAAGCGTCGCATGAAAATTTAAAGTTCCATGCACAAGAGAACCTCTACCCATATAAAAAAACCAAAAAAACGGAGGCCTGCCTAATACAAGTTATCTACTTCCCACCGTAGATGCCAAAAGGTAGTCGACCAAAGTACCCTGCGAACCGCAAAAATCTCGGATTTCTTCCGAGCTTTTGTTTGGTTTTAACTATTTTGTTCATGAACGCCATAGTTCTTCAATCGGCTGAAAAATCTTGGTTGGAAGAATGGGATCTTCCAGACGGATTTACAATGTCTGTTGATACGGAGGGTTTTAATTTTCCCACCGCAATTGCGTTTGTCCCAAATCCGGGGAGTGATCCCAAATCACCACTTTACTTCGTGACCGAAATTCGCGGAAAAATCAAAGTCGTTACGCGCGATCGTTCCGCCTTCACCTTCGCCCAGGTTCCATTGGATAGCACCCCTCCAAAGGAATTACCTGATTTGGAAGGCGAAGAAGGCATGGCAGGCATAGCGCTCGATTCGGCTCATGGCTATGTCTTCGTTTCCCTTGCCTATTATGATACCAATCAGGTTCTCCGTAACGCGCTCGTCCGTTTCGAAACAGAACCGGGCGTTTTTAGTCTCAAGCCGAAGGCCTCTCTTGCCCTTACCTCCCTCTTTGAAAAAGATATTTCCATGGTAACGCACCAGGCCGGTGCAATCGCGGTTGAACGAAATTCCCTATTCGTCAGTGTTGGGGACGGCGGTCAGTATCATCAAAGCCAGAATGTCGATTCCACTCTCGGCAAGGTTCTCAGAATGTCCCTCGATTTCAAGCCCCTTCCGGACAACCCGTTTTATGAAAGTGAAGATTGCCGTGACCCCCGTAATTTTGTTTGGGCTCTCGGGCTCCGCAATCCTTTTGGATTGGCTCGTGTTGCCGGCCGGACGTTTGCGTCGGAAAACGGCTACAAGATCGACCGTTTTCTCGAAATAGAAAAAGGGCGGAACTACGGATGGAATGGCACCGACTGGAGCATCGGGATGAATGCACCTATGGTCATTGGGCCCACCGTTGCTCCCGTCCATGTCGCATGGCTTCCTCCTGACAGCGCGATTTTTCCTGACGAGTACAGATCGCAATTCTTCGTCGCCTTGGCCTCCGGTCATAGCGGGTCGGCTGGAGTACTCCTGATAGATTACGATTTCGAAAAATCTCGCCTCGCGAAACCCCCCAAACCCTTATTGGTTCACGCTAGGAAAGAACACTCAAGAGTTAGTCTCACAGGAATTGCATTTGGTCCGGATGCTCTTTATGTCGTCCCACTTTTTTCTGTGAAAGGCAACAGCCTCCGCACCAGCGAAATTCTGCGGATCGCGTACGATCCTTCCCGTCGAAAATCCTCCGGCATGGACGCAAATGACCGGGCTGAAGTCTTGATGTTCAGGAAAGATTGCTTCAGTTGCCATTCGCGAAATGCTTCGGATCCTTACGTTGCCCCCGCTCTTGATCGCGAGACTTTGATCCCCAATATAATCGCACGCCTAAACTCCGAGAGCTATAAGCGTTCGGTTCGCGCGCTCTCCAAAATTAAGGAGACGCCATATCGCTGTTATAATCAGGCTCGGCAACTTGTTCTCAATGAATCCGGAATGGATCAGGTTCGGATTTGGCTGAAATACCATCTTTTAGAACCCAAATTCGATCGCATTAACTCCGCCATGCCCAATCTTGGCCTTACAAATCATGAAGCCGAGGAGATTGCAGATTACCTGGTCCGGCGTAATATCGGAAGCACGGGAGTTCCTGGGTTTTTCAAACGAATGACGAACCCCTATATATATGGCCCTGTCAGTCGGAGACATTTGCCAGCCGTTTTCCTCGGCGGATTTGTAAGCGGCCTCGGAATGCTCGGCCTTGGTAGGCTCGTTCGAAAGCGAAAACTTATTCGGAGGAAGAAAGGTCAACCATCTGTCGATAATTCGGCAGCTTTTATTGTTTCTAATAGTATAGTCTCAACCAATTGAATTATGATTCTAGTCGATAACGCCCTCAAGGCTCGCGAGGAACAACGTAAACCCATCCGTGTCGGTATGCTTGGCGCCGGCTTCATGGGGCAGGGGCTCACCAACCAGATTACCAACAGCGCCTCCGGCATGCGCATGGCCGCCGTCTACAATCGCCATATCAACAAAGCCTTTCACGTTTACCAATACTCCGGCCTCAACGATATTCTTGAAGCCAAGAATCAATCTCACTTCGACGATGCAGTTGCTGCCGGCAAGCCCGTCGTGACAGAGGATGCCTTCCTTATCGCCCGCTCGCCCCACGTCGACGTTCTCGTGGACGTTACCGGTTCCGTCGAGTTCGGTGCCCAGGTCATTCTCGAAGCTTTCAGACACGGCAAAGACGTTGTCCTCATGAACGCTGAAGTCGATGCCACGATTGGTCCGATTCTTCAGGAATATGCCAAAAAATACGGCGTCATTCTTTCCGCCTGCGAAGGCGATGAGCCCGGCCTTCAGATTAACCTCTATCGATGGGTCAAAGGCCTCGGCCTCACCCCGCGCGTCATGGGTAACATCAAAGGTCTTCAGGATCCTTATCGCAATCCCACGACGCAGAAAGGCTTCGCTGAAAAATGGGGTCAGAATCCGGCCATGGTCACAAGTTTTGCCGACGGTTCCAAAATCAGCTTTGAACAAACTATTGTCGCAAACGCCACCGGTTTCGTCGTGAAATCTCGCGGTATGTCCCGTGGCGCTGAGTACAAAGGCGACGTCATGCAGATTGGCAAGCTTTACGATATTCAGCAACTCCAGGATCTTGGTGGCATCATTGACTATGTCGTTGGCACCCCGTTAACAAAAATCTACTGTTTGGCCGAACACCCGGATCCCAAGCAGCAGCACTACCTCAATCTTTATAAAATGGGTGAAGGTCCTCTTTATCCGTTCTTCATTCCCTATCACCTTGTTCATTTCGAGGTGCCGAACGCCATCGCTCGTGTCGTCCTTTTCCGCGACAACGTCGCCAAACCTTTAGGCGGCCCGGTCGTCGAAGTGTGCGCCGTCGCCAAGAAGGATCTCGAAGCCGGTGAAACGCTCGATGATTACGGCATGTACATGACCTACGGAGAAGCGGTCAACGCATCCGAAATGTGCGACAAACATTATCTTCCGGAAGGTCTCGTCGAAGGCTGCAAATTGAAGCGCGACATCAAAAAGGACCAGGTCCTCACCTACGAGGATGTCCAGCTCCCGCCCAATCGCCTCGCCGATCGATTGCGGGTTGAACAATATAAACACTTCCGCGGCGAAACCTGGCTCGAAAACCTGGTTTCTCCAAAAAACTAACCCTCCTCACCGAAAGAATCTCTGATGAAAGTAGTCCTCTTTTGCGGCGGTTTTGGCATGCGCATGCGCGAGTATTCGGAATCCGTGCCCAAGCCCATGGTTCCCATCGGCTATCGTCCCGTTCTCTGGCATGTGATGAAATATTATGCGCACTTCGGTCATAAGGATTTCGTGCTTTGCCTCGGTTATCAGGCCGATGTTGTTAAGCGCTACTTCCTGCAATATGACGAGTGTGTCACCAACGACTTTGTTCTCTCCAGGGGTGGCAAAAACATCGAGCTCTTAAACAAGGATATCGATGATTGGCGCATGACTTTCGTCGATACCGGCCTTCATTCGAATGTCGGCATGCGCCTCAAGGCTGCGGAAAAGCATGTCAAAGACGAGGAGTACTTTCTCGCCAATTATACCGACGGTCTTTCAGACGTTCCTCTTCCCAACGTGATCGACGCACTCAAACGCTCGGGAAAAATCGCCTGCTTTGTCAGCGTTAAACCCAAGGCCACTTTCCATTTGATCCAGGCCGACGAAAATGGCGTTGTCAAAGGCGTCGAGCATATCCGTCGCGCCGGCAATCGCATTAACGGAGGTTTCTTCGTTTTTCGAAATGATATCTTCAAATTCATGAAATATGGCGAAGAACTGGTCGAGCAACCCTTCCAGCGTCTGATCGAAGAAGGACAACTGATCACCTACCGCCATGACGGTTTCTGGGGCTGTATGGATACTTTCAAGGAAAAGCAGGAGCTCGATGAAATCTTCGGTCAGGGCATGGCCCCGTGGGCGGTTTGGAATCAGGAAACGAAAGGCGCGGAGTTGGCGTGATTTCTTGTGGGCTTCCGGCGTAAAACAAGTTTTCTGCTTCGGCGCTCACTGCAACGCTATTGACCTTCGGCATATAGCTTTAGAAGTGAGACTGGTCTTCCTCCAGTCCTTTAAATGGTGAACTATCGTCGCTCCAGAATTTCGGCCAGGGCGTCATTTGGCGCGGTGGCACTTCTCGTGTCGCTGACTCTGATCAGCGCTGCGACGCTTTTCCCGTTTAATTTCCATTTTCGGTGCCTCAGCATTACGGAATACTTTAAGGGCTTTTGTTTTCTTCCGAGTAGTTT
>Ga0170475_131929552_pt1 | contig 12583 bp, 14 predicted proteins | sample Soicark_Litter_5_FD_111474 | JGI IMG/M metagenome (GOLD analysis project Ga0170475, IMG submission 111474) | Avena fatua rhizosphere microbial communities from Hopland, California, USA. Combined Assembly of 48 SPs | reverse complement strand
CTGGGAGCGGCTACGGCTACACCTCGGTGCGGGATACTTCCGCGTCTGGGCGTCGGAATACAGCCTTGCTGCACTTGACCAGCGCACTGTTGTGCAGGCGCTGGCGGACGGAGTGCCGTGCAAGATCATCTGGCGGGCCGTGTGGGCGGCCTTGGAGCTCCCCGCACGGGACCGCTAGCAAGGTGGCTGAGCCACGTTCGGCTGCACCTTCGAAAGGGTTGGAGCTGTGTGTGCTGATCAGCCGGCTGGGTCGATGTGTTCCCAGCCCGGCGTGTCGAATACAGTTCGAACAGACGTTCGGTAGGTTATCCACCAGGCGTCGGATCGGTTATCCACAGAATTCCGTGCGACCGAACGATTGTCAGTGCTCGTCCTTAGGGTCACAGCGCAAGACTTTCAGACACACACATAGCGCCGGAGACTCAGAAATGTCTGATGGCGAGGGAAGGATCACGATGGCCACCCAAGATCGGCCCACCCATAATCGAGCTGCGGAAGATCGCGAGAAGGCACTCGAGGCAGCACTGGCGCAGATCGACAAGCAGTATGGAAAGGGATCGGTGATGCGCCTCGGTGAGGAGGTCCGGGCGCCAATCGAGGTCATTCCCACCGGCTCCATTGCCCTCGACATAGCTCTCGGTATCGGCGGGCTCCCTCGGGGTCGGGTGGTAGAGATCTACGGTCCGGAGTCGAGCGGCAAGACAACCGTGGCCCTGCATGCGATCGCCAACGCCCAAGCTGAGGGAGGTATCTGCGCATTCATCGATGCCGAGCATGCATTGGATCCTGATTATGCAGGGCGTCTCGGCGTAGATACAGATTCCCTTCTGGTCAGTCAGCCGGACAACGGCGAGCAGGCGCTGGAGATTGCCGACATGTTGATCCGCTCTGGTGCCTTATCCCTGATTGTGATCGACTCGGTCGCCGCACTGACACCTCGGGCTGAGATCGAGGGGGAGATGGGTGACAACCATGTCGGTCTTCAGGCACGGCTCATGAGTCAGGCCCTTCGGAAGATGACCAGTGCCTTGAGCGGCGCTGGCACGACAGCGATCTTCATCAATCAGCTTCGGGAGAAGATAGGAGTGATGTTTGGATCACCCGAGACCACAACGGGTGGTCGGGCGCTTAAGTTCTACTCGTCAGTGCGGCTGGATGTGCGGCGTATCGAGACGCTCAAAGACGGACAAGAAATGGTTGGCAACCGTACGCGGGTGAAGGTAGTCAAAAACAAAGTCGCGCCCCCATTCAAGCAAGCTGAGTTCGATATTCTTTATGGGCAAGGAATCAGTCGCGAAGGCAGTCTGATTGATTTGGGTGTGGACACCGGAATCATTCGTAAGGCTGGGGCTTGGTTTACTTACGATGCCGATCAATTGGGTCAGGGACGCGAGAACGCTCGCAGTTATCTGCGAAACAACCCTGATCTGGCTGATGAGTTGGAGAAGAAGATTAAGGAACGGATGGGCATCGGTCCGAAGATTGATCTACCCGCAGGCATCGATCCGGTGACCGGTGAGGTGGAGTTCTAGCCCAGTGCCGATCGACGCGCGAAGGTGGCTGCAACAGCACGGCGAAGTGCAACCAGCCACAACAGCTAATCCGTCCGATGTGGAACCATCTGATGATCACATGGACGCTGAATCAGTTGCCCGCAGCATTGCACTACGCAAACTGACGGCACGAGCGCATACCAGATACGAACTTGACCAAGCTCTTGAAGCTAAGAATGTCCCGCCAAGCGCCAAGGAGGCCGTACTCAATCGAATGCAGGACGTCGGACTCGTTGACGATGCATCGTTTGCAGTTGAGTGGGTCACTTCGCGCCAGCAGCGTCGGCATCTCTCCCGTAGGGCGCTCAGGCGTGAACTGCAGGCAAAAGGAGTAGAACGCAGCAACATCGACAGAGCACTCGATGAAGTCGACTTCAACTCAGAACTGATCACTGCTCGCGACTTAGTCGAGCGAAAACGAGCGACGATGAGCGGACTGCCGCGCGATGTGCAGTATCGGCGGTTGGCCGGAATACTCGGCCGACGTGGATTCGATACGGCTGCCACGATGCAAGTGTTGAACGAGGTGCTTGGGCGACCAACGGGGCAGTCACAGACCGAGCCAGAGTGAGATCTCACATATGTGCTTGACCAAGGCGATGGCCGGACATACTCTGCAAACACGAGGTATCTGCCAGCGCCTGAACGATATGACGAAAGCCCGGATCAAACACTGTTCCGGATGAGTTAACCAATGAAACAGTTTCTTTCGCGTCAAAAGGAGTTATTTGGGGGACCCGGCGTTCACTGATTGAACGTCGGTTATTTGATTTTAGCGTTGCGGATCCTCTTGAGTGCACGTGCAAGCGTGTAGACAGGAGCGCGACCGTGGGCGGGGTCTTTGAAGCACTTATAGTTGTCGGTCTTTTCTTACTCATCGCAGTTGTTGGGCTGGCCACATTGATCATGGCCCGACGTGGCCGCCATAGTACTGGCGTTTATCAGTCTGGAGCAGCCCAACCAGGGACAACCCAGGTAGGAACACCTCAATCGACTGGAACGGCGCTTCGGGCGCCCTCTGGAGCGACTTCGGATGCCCGTGCTGGTGGCGATGCTGATTCGTCTAGGAACGAGCAGCCAGGCTCGGAGTCTGAGGTTCAAGAACTACGCACTAAAGCCGAAAAGTTGCTTGCCTCGGCTCAGGCCGCCCGGGCTGAAGCCGCGGAAGAGTCACGGACTCGGCGCACTGAGCTTCGTGAGCAGCGGGCCGATCTGGAACGTCGTGAGCAACGCCTTTCTGATCGTGAGGAAAGACTCGACACTGACATACGAGGCCTAGAGGATAAAAGCAGGCAGTTGGAGGAACTGAAGAACGAGCTCAAGAACCAGAGACGGATGCTCGGGGAGCTGGAAGCGCAGCATCAGAGCACCCTCGAGCGCATCGCCGGCTTAACCGCCGAGCAGGCGAAGGCGGAGCTCGTCGCCTCAGTCGGGCACGATGCCAAGCGGCAGGCGGTTCTGCTTGCTCGCGATATCGAACGTCAGGCGGTTCGTGAAGCCGATACCAGGGCGCAGCAAATCATTGTCGGAGCCATCCAGCGTCTGGCGTCCGAGCTGACTTCAGAGTCCGTGGTTTCGGCGGTCCACCTCCCAGGCGATGACATGAAGGGCCGAATCATCGGTCGGGAAGGCCGCAATATCCGCGCGTTCGAGCAGGTCACCGGGGTGAACGTCATGATTGACGACACGCCGGAAGCGGTTCTGCTGTCCTGCTTCGATCCGGTTCGGCGGGAAACAGCCCGAATGACTCTGACCGAGCTCGTGGCTGACGGCCGAATCCACCCCGCTCGCATCGAGGAGGTGCATGAGCGGAGCAAGAGCCAGATCCAGGCACAGTGTTTGCGGGCGGCCGAGGACGCGATGGCCGAGGTTGGAATCTCAGATCTGCATCCAGCCCTGGTCCCGGTGCTGGGTACGCTGCGTTACCGCACCTCGTACGGGCAAAACGTGCTGAAACATCTCGTGGAGAGTGCCCACATCGCCGCACTTATGGCGGCCGAACTCGGCCTCGATGTCACCCATTGCAAGCGCGCCGCCTTCCTGCATGACATCGGCAAGGCACTCACACATGAGGTTGAGGGATCACACGCGATTGTCGGAGCTGATCTTGCGCGCAAGTACGGCGAACACGCGGATGTCGTGCATGCCATCGAGGCGCATCACAACGAGGTGGAAGTGCGCACGGTGGAAGCTGTCCTTGTTCAAGCGGCGGACGCGATCAGCGGTAGCCGACCGGGCGCGCGACGCGAGAGCATCGAGGCGTACGTTCAGCGGCTGGAGCGCCTGGAAGAGATCGCTGCCGCTCGCGAGGGGGTAGACAAGGTCTTCGCAATGCAGGCTGGCCGGGAGATCCGAGTCATGGTCGCTCCCGACGTGGTCGACGACATCGCGGCACAGGTCCTCGCTCGCGACATTGCCAAGCAGATCGAGGAAGAGCTCACCTACCCAGGCCAGATCAAGGTGACAGTGGTCCGGGAATCGCGAGCGACCGAGACGGCGCGCTAGTTCGGACCCGTTAGGTCGAGCCTGGTGCCGCCACAGCGCCACCAGGCGTGAGTGACGGGCTCATGAGAGGTCCGGTCTGCGGCACCCTCGGCCCTCGTCGCCGCGTCTGCAGCCGGCGTTCCAAGTAATGAGCGAGCCGCGTCAACAGATAGTTGATGATGATGAAGATAGCGGCCACCACCATGAACGTCGGAATGATGTTTCCTTCGAGCGAGGCCAGGGTTTGGCCGCTACGAACCAGTTCTGGATACAAAATCAGGAAACCCAGTGCAGAGTCCTTCAAGATCACAACAAGCTGGCTGACGATAGAGGGCAGCATTATGGTTATGGCCTGGGGCAGCAGCACAAGGCGCAGCGTTGCAAACGGTGTAAGTCCAATGGCCAGCCCGGCCTCCCGCTGACCTCTCGGCAGCGATCCGACTCCAGAGCGGATGAGCTCAGCGATAACGCAGGAGTTGTAGAACGTAAGTCCTGCGATCACGCCGAGCAGCGGAAGAGCCTCTCCGGAGATCTGGAAGCCGAAGAGGAAGACGTAATAGGCGAAGAGCATCATCATCAGCACGGGAACCGCGCGAAAGAATTCCACAAAGACGCCGCAGGCCCAGCGAACCGGAGCCCTCTCGGACAGTCGCCCCATTCCCAGCAAGATTCCGCAGATGATCGCCAGAATCACCGAGAAGAAGGCGGCGACCAGAGTTGCCCTGAGGCCAGGTAATAGATACGACGTCCAGGTCACCGGATCGAGAAACGGGCTCCATTTGGCTGCTGTGAACTGGCCTTTTGCCGCCAGAGCGCTGACTACCAGGTAGAGCAGCGCAAGTATGCCGAGACTGCCAACTACGGCTATGACCAGATGGCGGCGACGCGCTCGCGGCCCAGGAGCATCGAACAGCACACTCGCTCCGGCGCTCATCGCTTCACCGCCAGTCGTCGCGACAGCGTAGTGAAAAGAACTCCGACAGGAAGTGTCAAGATCACGAATCCCGTCGCCATGATGACGAAGATCGCGTAGATCAAGTCAGGACGGAACTCGATCATTCCCTTCATCAGGTACGACGCTTCAGCCACACCAATGGTGGCCACCACGGTGGTGTTCTTGGTGAGCGCGATGAGCACGTTACCCAGGGGCGCGATGGCGGCGCGAAAGGCTTGAGGCAGCACCACATTGGATAGCGTTGCGCCAAAGCCGAGGCCGATGGCCCTGGCAGCTTCGGCCTGGCCCTTCGGCACGCTGTTGATGCCGCTGCGCAAAGCCTCGGCGATGAAGGCGGCGTGGTAGATCGCAAGCCCCAAGACCCCCCAGCGGAAGTTCTGCACATCGATGGGCGAATCTTGTGGCCCGATCCGATACTGCAGGGTGATGTAGAACCCGAAGGCACAGAAGAAAACGATCAACGTAAGAGGCGTGTTGCGGATCAGCGTGACGTACGCAGTGCCGAACGATCTGAATACCGCCACTGGCGACACCCGCATAATCGCGACGACAGTGCCGATCAGCAGAGCCCCAATGGCCGCCGCGACGGTGAGTTTGATTGTCATCCAGAACGCGGCGGGCACGTTGTATTCGGCTAAGAGCTCCGACAGACCACTGAGCATTCAACGCACCTTCTGGCACCCGGGGCCGGCATCGTGCCGGCCCGCATGCACACGTTCGAGGACGCCCTACGCCGCGCCGCAGGGATCGGGCTTGGGTGGGTTCGTCGAGGTGTCGACCTTGAACCCCGAGGGACCGACATTGGCGTCGACCGCCTTCTGCCAGGATCCGTCAGACACCATCTTCTCGAGTGCCGTGTTGACCTTTCCGCACAGCTCGGTGTCGCCCTTCTTCAGACCAACGCCGTACCGCTCGGTCGAGAACGGCTTACCGACAACCTTGAGCTTGCCCGCGTATTGCGGCTGTGCAGCGAAGCCGGCCAAGATCACGTTGTCGGTAGTCACCGCATCTACGGTCCCGCCGACCAGCGCCTCCACGCACTTGGAGTAAGTGTCTTGCTCGAACAGCTTCACCGTGGTCGCATATTCCTTCTTGATCTTCTCCGCCGGAGTCGAGCCAGTGACTGAGCACAGGGTCTTGCCGTTCATTGTCTCTGGTCCGGTGATGTCGCTGTTATCAGCAGACACCAGCAGGTCCTGACCAGCGATGAAGTAAGGCCCGGCGAAGGACACCTTCTCTTTGCGCGCGTCGGTGATCGAGTACGTCGCGAAGATCAATGCGACCTGGCCGCCCTGAATAGCAGTTTCACGCTGGGCCGAGGGAGTCTCCTTGAAGATCACTTTGTCGCCCTCGAAGCCAAGTTCCTTGGCGACGTATCTCGCGACGTCTACGTCCAAGCCCTTGAAATCCTCGCCGACTTTCTGGCCGAGCCCCGGCTGGTCGTACTTGATGCCAATCGTGAGGGTGTCGCCCGTGGCGCTTCCGGCGCCACCGCCACCACCACACGAAGCCATAGTGAGCGCCAACGCCGATCCCGCCGCTGCGGCGACGATCTTCTTGCTGATGTTCATTGCCTTATTTCTCCTTGTGTTGTGCGGCCCGAGCTTGCCGGACACGGATCTTGGCTGATGACCGGTCTGGCTTCATTCGGTAGCGAATGACCGGTGCGGATGAGAGGTAGCGGCACTACGTCGCTGAGTTAATGGGTCAAGATCTTGCTCAGGAAGTCTTTGGCTCGCGCACTTTGCGCGTTTGTGAAAAAGGATTCTGGATCAGCCTCCTCGACGATCTGGCCCTCATCCATAAAGACGACCCGATTGGCGGCCTTCCGTGCGAAGCCCATCTCATGGGTCACCACGATCATGGTCATGCCTTGGCGGGCAAGGGAGACCATGACGTCCAGCACTTCGTTCACCATTTCGGGGTCCAATGCTGACGTCGGCTCGTCAAACAAGATCACTTTGGGATCCATGGCGAGTGCCCGGGCAATCGCCGCCCGCTGTTGCTGGCCGCCTGAGAGCTGCGCCGGATACTTCTCAGCCTGCGAGTCGACTCCAACTCTCCTGAGCAGCTCCATGCCGCGCTTCTTGGCCTCCGCGGCATGCGTTTTACGCACATGATCGGACCCAGCGTGACGTTGTCCAAGACGGTCTTGTGGGAAAAGAGATTGAACGATTGGAACACCATCCCGACATCGGCACGCAAGCGAGCCAGTGCCTTGCCCTCCTCGGGAAGGTGCTGACCGTCGATGGTGATGCTGCCCGACTCGATCATTTCCAGCCGGTTGATCACCCGGCACAATGTCGACTTGCCTGATCCTGAAGGGCCTAGGACGACGACGACCTCACCCTTGCGCACAGTGAGATTGATCTTCTGAAGCACATAGAGATCTCCGAAGTGCTTATCAACGTCACTGAGCACCACCAAGGGGCTGCCGAGATGGTCTGGCGCCACCGACGGACCTGTGGTCGGATCCGGAATAGGTTCGGCCTCGGGTGACGCCTGAGTGCCTGCCTCCTCTGACGAGAGTTCGGACTTCGCCATGGCCCGACCCTAGACGACTGGTCGGCGAAAAAGCATGCAATACGTGTGGATTTTCGGTTACGACCGTAAGTTCTTTGCGCTACTGAGACGTATTGCAAGGCTATCTATTGGAGATTCCCCACTCGCCCACGAAGGTCTCACCGGCGCCCAGTACGCGCAAGTCGTGGTGGGTCGGGCCCAGGTTGAATGCATCCGGGCCGCACGTCATGGGCTCGACGGCGATGGATGACTGACGACTCGGCCCGCCGGTAAAGACTTGCACCCAGTGCATCGCCTCGTCGCCCCACAGCTCCACACTTCGTTCGCCGAGGACGAGTACGACCCGCCAGCGGCCGTCGGATCCACGGTGTAGGTCGGTCAGGGCTGTATCGAGATTCACCGATCCCAGCACAGGGCCTCCGCGCAGGTCATAGGCGGTCCCCGCAACCGAGGAGATCCTGACCGGAAGCAGCCGGTCGTCGACCTCCAGATAGGACGCAGCAGGCACAGTGAGCGCCACGTCATCGACTATTGACTCACCGACGGTCAGGTAGGGATGTGCTCCATACCCGAAGGGCAAGTCTTCAGTGCCGATGTTGGTCGCTTCTACTCTTACGGTCAGGCCTTGGGCGCCGAGCCGATGAGTGATCGTCGCCTCCAAAGTGCCAGGCCAGCCATGCTGTGGGTAGATACGCACCCGATTGGTAACCGCGTCGGCTTGCTTATCGATCAGGACCCAGGGGAGGTAAGTGACAAGTCCGTGAATTGCGTTGTGCCGATCCGGCTCACTCAATGCCAGTTGCTGGCTGACTCCGTTGAAGACGTAGCGACCGTCTCGAACCCGGTTCGGCCAGGGAATCAGGTTCTGCCCGCGACCGGCGCTGCTTGGCTCCGCTATATCGAAGCCGCGCACCACATCGCGGCCGTCGACTGAGAAGCTGCGGAGCGTCGCGCCAACCTCGGTGACAACCGCACGCTGGGTACCGAAGATGATTTCGTACTGTTCACCGGTGGGAGCGGTATTCACGGATTGGCACTTTATCGTCAAGGGGATCTGACTATTACTCTTGGTCTGCTATGTCGGCAGTGAAAGAGACGCACCCATCCGCTCGTCCGCGCACGTATCAGATTCGCACATACGGCTGCCAGATGAACGTGCACGATTCCGAGCGGCTCGCCGGCCTGCTCGAAGAGGCGGGCTACCTCAGATCTGCCGAACACGCGCTGCCTGACGTCGTGGTTTTCAATACCTGCGCGGTGCGTGAGAACGCCGACAATCGACTGTACGGGAGCCTCGGCAATCTGTTGCCGGCCAAGAAGGCACGGCCCGGCATGCAAATCGCCGTCGGCGGTTGCCTAGCGCAGAAGGACAAACACACCATTCTCGACCGGGCGCCCTGGGTGGATGTGGTGTTTGGCACGCACAACATCGGCTCGTTGCCCGTACTGCTGGAACGCGCCCGAATTGAGCACGAGGCGCAGGTTGAGATCAAAGAAGCTTTAGAGACCTTCCCGTCAAATCTGCCGACTCGGCGAGATTCGGCGTACGCGGCCTGGGTGTCCATCAGCGTCGGTTGCAACAACACCTGCACCTTCTGCATCGTGCCGGCGCTACGAGGTCGAGAGACCGACCGCAGACCAGGTGACATCCTCGCCGAGATCAGAGCCTTGGTAGCCGAGGGCGTTCAAGAGGTGACGCTGCTCGGTCAGAACGTGAACGCGTACGGCGTGGAGTTCGGTGACCGGCAGGCATTTGCCAAGCTGCTCCGCGCCTGCGGTCAGATCGACGGTCTGGAACGGGTCCGCTTCACCTCGCCTCATCCGAAGGACTTCACCGACGACGTCATTGCGGCGATGTCCGAAACTGGCAATGTCATGCCGCAACTGCATATGCCACTGCAGTCCGGATCCGATGCCGTGCTGCGGGCGATGCGCCGCTCGTATCGCAGCGAACGCTATCTGGGCATCATCGACAAGGTGCGTGCCGCGATGCCAGAGGCCGCCATTACCAGCGACATCATTGTCGGCTTTCCAGGAGAGACCGAGCAGGACTTCCAGGCAACCCTCGACGTGGTCGCGGCTGCGCGATTCGCATCGGCCTTCACGTTCCAGTACTCCATCCGCCCAGGAACACCGGCGGCGACGATGGCTAATCAAATTCCAAAGCCAGTGGTCCAGGAGCGCTATGACCGCCTGGTAGAGCTGGTCGGTCACGTCGCTATGGAGGAGAACCTCGAGCAGGTCGGGCGGAAGGTTGAGGTGATGTTCGCCGACGGCGAGGGCCGTAAGGATGCAGTGACCCATCGGATGTCCGGCAGGGCACGTGACAACCGCCTCGTCCACGTCTCGGTCCCTGAGGCGCCGCCAGAGCGTCCACGGCCTGGCGACATGGCCGAGGTGATCATCAGTTACGCCGCGCCACACTATCTCAACGCTGATGCCGGACTCGTCGCCCTGCGCCGCACCCGTGGCGGCGACGCCTGGCAAGCCGGCCGATCGGCATCGGAACCTTCTCCTCGTGGAGCAATCAATCTCGGCATGCCGGCCGTCGGCGTCCCTGCTATCGTGCAGGCCGCCGAAACCTGCGCCGTGCACTAACCGAGTTGCTGGAGGATCTGCGACATGCCCGCCGAACGATTTGTCGAGCAACTCAACGTTCAGATCGGGCAAGAATTCGCCGCACATCAGCAGTACGTGGCATGCGCCGTCTACTACGACGCCCTCACGATGCCGCAGATGGCCAGCTTCTTCTATGTCCAGGCGCTCGAGGAGCGAGACCACGCGATGATGATGATCAAGTATCTGATCGATCAGGATGCTCCGGTCGTCGTTCCCGGAGTGAAGGCTCCGCAGGTCGACTTCCCTGATATTGTCGCGCCCGTCGAACTCGCGCTCGAGCAGGAGCGCCGCGTCACGGCACAGATCAACGAGCTGACGAAAACCGCACGCGAGGAGAACGACTTCGCTTCGGACCAGTTCATGCAGTGGTTTATCAAGGAGCAAGTCGAGGAAGTTGCCACGATGAGCGATCTTGTTGCCGTAGCGCGACGGTCACAGAACAACGTCGAGGCTATTGAGGAGTACGTCCAGCGCGAGCAGAAGCGACAGTCAGTCGATCCGACTGCTCCTGAAATCGCTGGCGGTTAGGTCACCACGCGCTGGCAATTCGGGGCCCTGTCAATTCGGTGGCGCTAGGCAAACTCAATGCTTACGCAGGCTGCTCCGGCTGATCGTCTGTAAGGCCGCCGAGCTTGTCCTTTGCCATCTCCTGGCCTTGGTCGACCTGCTCGGCGTACTTGCTCTCGGTCCTCTCGTCGGCCAGATCGCCGGCCTTGTCAACGCCGGCGTCGACCTTGTCCTGCTGCCCGCTCATAGCGTCCTTCGCCTTGTCGAAGATGCCCATCAGTGCCACCTCTCAGGAAAATAGACCAACGTCCTTTCTACTCCAGGCTCCGAAAATTGTCGACGGATTGCCGGTTCTTCGAACTTGAGCGGGGTGCGTTGAGGCTCGTGTCGTAGCGGGTGAGGGGCTCGTGGCCCCGACATGCTGTTGGTCTCTCACAACGTCAAGCAGCGGAGCCACGAGCATGTCGGATGCTACGTCAGTGTTGTTCGGTCTCGAGCACGAGTTCAGCGTTCTTGAGGTTCGACGCGTCGATGCGACAACCGTGAAGGTGATCATCGAGCAGGCGGCGCGTGAGGGTCCGTGTCCAGAGTGCGGAGTGTTCAGCGGCACGGTGAAGGATCGGCCGGTGATGCGGCTGAAGGATCTCCCGACCTCTGGGCAGACCGTGGAGCTGTGGTGGCGGAAACGCCGTCTGATCTGTAGCGAGGGGCTGTGCCCACGCAAGACGTTCACTCAGGTCTCGGCGGCCGTGCGGCGGCGGGCACGTATCACCGAGCGGCTGCGGCAGCGGGTAGCCCATGCGATCGCCAGCGGGAATCGGGCCGTCTCCGAAGTCGCCGGCGAGTACGGGGTGTCGTGGCCGACCGCGCACAAGGCGCTGGTGGTCGCGGCCACAAGGTGGCTGCCGGAGCCGCCGCCGACGAGCCGGCTGGGGATCGATGAAACCCGGTTCCGATCGGTCCGCTGGATCTTGAACGGGATCACCTGGAAGCGGTCCGACCCGTGGCTGACCAGCTTCGTCGACTGCTCCCCGGATGGGCCGGGATCGCTGCTGGGGTTGGCTCCTGGCCGCACCGGAGCATGTGTGCGGGACTGGCTGGCCGAGCAATCCGAGGCGTTCCGAAAGATGATCAAGATCGTGGTGATCGACCCATCAGCGCCGTATGCGTCCGGGATCCGCGCCGCCCTGCCGGATGCCAAGATCGCAGTCGACAAGTGGCATCTGGTCGCACTGGCCAACCAGCTGGTCACCGAGGTCCGGCAACGCGTCACCCGCGACCTGCTCGGCCGCCGCGGCACGGTCGCCGACCCGGTGTGGGTGAACCGGCGGCTGCTGCTCACCGCCGCCGAACACCTCTCGCCGAAGCAATGGGCCCGGCTCCACCGGATGCTCGATAATCATGATCCGACCAACGAGATCGGCGCCGCCTGGGGTGTGAAGGAACGGCTCCGGATGCTGCTCGCCGAGTCTGAGCCATCGAAGATCCGGCGGCGGCTGGCCGACTTCTACGACGCCGCCATCGACGCCCAACTGCCCGAAGCCACTCGATTGGCCGAAACCATCCAGACCTGGTGGCCAGCCATCTTGGTCGCGCTCACCGAGGACGCCTCCAACGCCCGCACCGAGGGCTTCAACCGGATCATCAAACAAACCAAGCGAGTCGGCTGCGGCTACCGCAACATGATCAACTACCAACGCCGTATCCTGAGCCACATTGCGGTCACCCGACCGCAGAAATCAGCAGCATGAACGGGACCAACCCCGCCGAAATTCGTAGAGCCTGATCCTCTCCCGCCTGATACCGTACCTGCCTGGTACATAAATGGGTTTCCACATGGTATCGCTCGTTAGTCTCCGGTTTCCTCATTAGCGATGCAGCAGTGAAGTTGCGCTCATGTCCTCCTGTCGCTCGATGAGGTAGTCAACAGCCGCCTTTTCTG
>Ga0170475_110790946_pt1 | contig 12584 bp, 2 predicted proteins | sample Soicark_Litter_5_FD_111474 | JGI IMG/M metagenome (GOLD analysis project Ga0170475, IMG submission 111474) | Avena fatua rhizosphere microbial communities from Hopland, California, USA. Combined Assembly of 48 SPs | reverse complement strand
TAGAATTCGATGTAGCTATACTGATAGCTGCTGAACATTGTGTAGTCTTAGATAGTCCTGTATATTTTATTTACAAAGCACTGTAATTGAAGTGAACCAACTTTCTATCACTGTATTGTTTACTATTCAATCTGTAAGTACAACATTCATACGTCATATTAGAGATTTGAAAATCATTTTAGAACGGTGTCATAGAATTGAATGTGTGCAGCTGGTAGATTCTGAGAAGTCGCGCCGCAATGGGAAGAATTTGTCGGGCGAGCAAACCGAAGCTTGTTCTTGTCCTTCTAGTTCTCCTCTCCTGCGTGCCCGTCTCGAGGCAAAACTCCCGACCTCGCCGTGATGCCAGCTCAGAACAACCGAGAATAGTAAGTGAGAATGGTCATCTAATATTCCAGACAGCTGAAAATCACAACATAACGTTCAGATCAGGATCAGCTGGAAGAATTGTGTTGAATGGAGCTGATCTCAATCAGATCGTGACTGATGTTACAAGCATGCATAATGACATCGATGACATCCAGTTCACAAAACTAACGGATCTTCGTCACCGGATACAGAGCATAGAAAATGACGCCACTAGAAACACTCAGCTGATGGCCCTGAGGAGTCAAGTCTCCGACATTACAACAAGGGTTATTCTGCTGGAAGGTGTTATCAACAACACAAACATCAGAGATCTGGCACAGCGGATGAATAGTCTCGACGTCAAAGTGAATAACTTGACAAATTTGTTGAGCGTAGACGAATGCAGCAGTAACCCGTGTAGAAATGGAGGATCATGCCTGGACTTATTTGGAGGGTTCTCATGTCAGTGTCAACAGGGATGGACGGGTCGTCGATGCCAAAGTGACGTGGACGAATGCACAACGTTAGCAAACACAGACCTCGGCTGTCGTAATGGTGCTACGTGTCGCAACACCAGGGGTGGTTTTGTGTGTAACTGCACAGCTAGCTGGCACGGGATACGCTGCACAGAGTCACGTGACGATTGCTCAGCTGGGTCCCACATGGAGTTGTGTGCTCATGGAACTTGTATTGCACAAGTTCCATCTCCTCCGGCACAACTTCACTACAAATGCCTGTGTGACCCGGGATGGACGACCAATACTAACAGTCCGGAGTGCAGTGTGGACGTGGATGAATGCACTACGTCACGTTTTCCATGTTCATCCAATCCATTCGTCATCTGTATCAACACTCCAGGGTCCTTCGTCTGCGGACCTTGTCCTCCAGGATACTCTGGCAATGGTTTCACATGTATTGATATCAATGAGTGTGACATAAACAATGGAGGCTGTTCAATGGCCCCTCGTGTGACGTGCACGAATACGATTGGTTCTCGACAATGTGGACCTTGTCCTCCGGGATTCCATGGAGACGGAATATCTTGTTTCTACGTTGGCCTGTGTGGAGATAACAATGGCGGCTGTCACCAAGTGGCTCAGTGTAGGGAGACTCCAGGCATCATCGGCAGATCTTGTCAATGTCCCAGTGGCTATTCCGGAAATGGAATTGGTCCCATGGGTTGCGTATCTTCCGGTTCATCCGGACCTGTAGGGTGCGCCACTAATCCGTGTGTACACGGTACATGTCAGCCATTTGGTAACAGCTACACTTGCTCATGTGCTATTGGTTGGGTTGGGCCTAACTGTGATGTCCAGTCCAATCCGTGTATGAGTGCTCCGTGTAGGAATGGAGGCTCATGTACGGTGGATCAGTCACCAAGGGGTTTCTCATGCGCCTGTACATCTGACTACACTGGACCAACATGTCAGGATCTACAGGAGATTTGTGGTGGACATAATTTTGGCAACTCTGGATCGATCAGATTCCCCAGAGCTGGTATACAACAATATCCACACGGGGCAGATTGTACTTGGTATATATCAACTGAGTCCACCAAAATCATCTCCCTGGTCTTCACCAGCTTCAACGTAGAAACCTCTTTCTCGTGTAACTACGACTGGCTGCAGGTCCATGATGGCCCGATGTCTTCCTCCTACGTTATCGGTAAGTTCTGTGGCAGCAATCTTCCACACAACGGCACAGTAATCAACTCCACCCAGAGCCAGGTCACGCTGTGGTTCAGATCAGATCCGTCGGTCAGCTCGGCTGGATTCTCGCTCAATTGGAACGCCGCACTTCCGACCTGTGGTGGAACTCTTTCCGGCTCCACATATGGGTCGATAACAAGCCCTGGTTATCCTGGGAACTATCCAAGTGATCGGGACTGTGTCTGGATTGTGGTTGTACCGCCGGGAAACACGATACGCTTTTCTATTGGACAGCTACAAATGGAACATCACGATAATTGCTCCTATGATTTCTTAGAGTTTCGTGATGGACGGCAGGACAGTGATCAATTGTTACAAAGATACTGCAGCTCCGGTTATCCTCAGCCTGTCACCACGACTGGTCCGTATGCCTATGTTAGATTTCACAGTGACTACAGTCAGACTGACAGGGGATTTCAAATCTCTTACTCCTCTATAAGCACATGTGGAGGCACATACACGTCGGACAATGGAATCTTGATCTCTCCTAACTATCCAAATCCTTATCCTCACAGCGCCCAGTGCATCTGGACCATCACTATTCCTGCAGGGGAAGTCATAACGTTCACTTTTACATCAGTGGATCTGGAACCACACAGCAATTGTGTTTGGGATTACGTCGAGCTGAGGGAAGGCACGGACGGTCTCGGTGACTTTGTCGGTCGTTACTGTGGCAACAGTACCCCTCCAGTCTACGTTTCAACCGGAAACAGTTTATGGGTTAAGTTCAAATCCGATATCTCGAACAGAGGTGCTGGATTTAGAGCCACATGGGAAGTTGCTTGTGGCGGAACATTCACAACACCCACAGGTGAAATCAAGTCACCCTACTTTCCAAATCCTTATCCGAATGAACGAGAATGTCAGTACATCATCCGGCAACCAGTCGGCAGCACCATTACGCTCACCTTCCTTTCCTTTGACATCGAGGCGTCGAGGAACGGAAACTGTTCTCATGATTATCTTGAGATCCACAATGGAGAGTCAGCGGACGGGCCTCTCATTGGTCGCTACTGTGGCTCAATGGTCCCGGCCCCCGTCCAATCAGCGGGAAGCTCTCTGTGGCTCAAGTTTGCCACGGACGACTCTGTCCAGAACCATGGCTTCCGTGCCACGTACGAGACTTCTAACCTGGACGCGGGAGGGGGAAGTGTTGATGGAACGGGAACTGCTGGAAGGTGCGGAGGTAGCCTTACAGGTCAGGTCGGTATGTTTCAGTCACCCTTCCACCCCAATGTCTATCCACATGGAGTCAACTGCACGTGGTTCATCGCCGTGTTGCCTGGATACATCATACGACTTACTTTCACTGCATTCTCACTCGAGATGAGCTCGAATTGCTACTTTGACTACGTCCAAGTGTTTGACAACTATACTAACAGTGGCGCACTTGGAAAATTCTGTGGCTCAACTCTGCCACCCGTCGTGACGTCAACAGACAACGTACTGACCGTCATGTTTGTCTCAGACCATAGCATTGCTCACGAAGGATTCTCTGCTAACTATGTCGCTCTTAACTCTTCCACTGTGTGCGGTGGAGAACTGAGAGACAACATCGGATTAATAAGGAGTCCCAACTATCCCGGTAACTATCCTCATAACCGCCAGTGTGAGTGGACCATTGTGATGCCGACTGGTAGACAGATCCTGCTCAATATCACGGACTTCATCATGGAGTCACATCCAACTTGTCGCTGGGATTACCTGGAAATAAGAAATGGAGGTTTCGCCACGTCACCTTTGATTGGAAAGTACTGCGGGACAAGTGTGGATCAAACAATTGTCTCCCATGGCAACAGACTCTATCTCAAGTTCGCTACGGATGCCTCGTCCAATCACAGAGGCTTTCAGATCTCGTATGACGGAACCCTCTCAGGTTGCGGAGGAGAGCTGAGGGCTACCACTGGAAGTTTTGTGTCACCCAATTTCCCTCAACCTTATGGTCGAGATATAGAGTGTGTTTGGCAGATAATAGTCGCTAACGGTAGCACTATTCGTCTGCATTTTGTCGAATTTGAAATCGAGTCTCACGGAAGCTGTGTGTTCGACTATGTCGAGATTCGTGATGGTAACCCATTGGGTAACAGAATAGCCAAATTGTGCGGGAACACCACGCCAGAATTCATTCAGTCGACCACTAACAGAATGTGGGTCAAGTTCAGATCTGACTTCTCAAACCATGGCCGAGGATTCTACGCGTCCTATTACGCATCCTGCAACAATGTTCTGACGGCCCACAGCGGAATAATAGAATCACCAAACTTTCCGAATCCTTATCCTCGGAACAGAGACTGCACGTGGATCATTCAGGCGACTCTGGGCAACACGGTCAATGCGAGCTTTAGTCATTTTGAAATTGAAGGCGGGGCCGGAAGCAATAGCAGCTGCAGAAACGACTATGTTGAGTTGAAAGACGGAAGCAATCTGAACAGTCCCCTAATTGGGCGATACTGCGGTCACAATTATTTGCCTCCCGCCATTGCGACCCGTTCACAGAACCTCTACTTGCGCTTTGTCTCGGACGCCTACGGCAGTCACAACGGCTTCAGGCTACAGTACGCTGTCAGCGGATGTGGTGGTCACATGACCGGTAGCACTGGTAACTTCACGAGCCTCAACTATCCCAATCACTACCCAAGTCGTCGCGAGTGTGTCTGGACCATAGCGGTCACTCCGGGTAGTCGCATAGAGCTGACCATACAAGAGATGGACGTGGAAGCACATCCGGCCTGTGATTATGACGCACTCGAGGTGTTTGGGGGAATAGACAGTTCATCGTTCAGACTAATGCAGCTTTGTCACAGACAGCTGGCCCCACAGGTGATCACCAGCACAGGAAGTAACCTCTACGTCAGATTCAGAAGCGACTCGGGGGGAAGTGGGCGTGGCTTCAGGGCTACTTATCAAACAATATCAGGAGGTTGTGGTGGAAACTACTCGAGTAGAAGTGGAACGATCATGTCCAAGAATTACCCGGACAACTATGAACACTTTTCGGATTGCTTGTGGATTATAAGATCAGAGATCAATCGACCAATCGTGTTCACCTATGAAGATTTCGATGTCGAAGGAGCTCAGGACTGTATATTTGACTATGTGGCGCTGTATGCGACAAGTGACTTCAACTCGTCTCTGATCATGAAGTCATGTGGCAGCTCTTTGCCTAATCCTCATGTCATACGCTCCCCGTCCAACCAGCTCTACGTCCGCATGAGGTCGGACGTATCCGTGACGGCACGTGGCTTTAAGGCGACATTCAAAACAGACTGTGGAGGCAACCTGAACGCAGACGTCGACGGGATAATCACGTCACCTGGTTGGCCAACAAACTATGAACAGCATAGCAACTGTACCTGGATCATTCAAGCATCAAATCCTGGAGATCGGATAACCTTGACCTTCACACACATCGAGATTGAGGGGAACGTCAATGACACCTGCTCATTTGACTATGTGAGAGTTCTGGAGGGAAATGATGACGAAAATTCCCCAATACTCGGAACATACTGCGGGACGCATGTTCCACCGTCAATCACTTCAGTCGGACTTGCATTGGTCGTGAAGTTCGTGACGGATGGATCCGTGCAGATGAAAGGTTTCCAGGCTTCCTACTCCAAGTCTACTTCCGCTTGTGGAGGCGACCTGACGTCAGAACACGGAGCGTTCAACAGTCCAATGTATCCAGACAGCTATGCAAACAACTTGGAGTGCACCTGGACTATTACGTCTTCTCCAGGGAATCGTATCATGCTTTCATTCAACTTCTTCGACTTGGAGAGTTCAACAGGTTGTGCAAACGATTTTGTTATAATACGAGCTGGCTCCATTTTCGGAAGAGTTCTGGGTCAGTTTTGTGGAAATCAGATTCCTGCCAGCATAACGGGGCAGAACCGCCTTTTCATTAGGTTCCGTAGCAACGCAAATGTTCCTGGGCGGGGCTTCACAGCGCAGTACAACTCAATGTACGGAGGGGCCCAGAATGGCAGTTCTGGTCAGATATCCTCCCCGAGGTATCCCAGCAACTATCCCCACAACTCCCGCTACGAGTGGACCATCACAACGGACATTGGACGAAGGATTAGTGCACGCTTTCTGGACATGGACCTCGAGTCCCATTCATCTTGTGCCTTCGATTACGTCAAGTTATTTGATGGGAACACTGTTGAGGCCCCACTTCTCGGTACTTTCTGCGGAATCCAGACGCCACCAATCATCATCTCCACAGGGAACCTCATGCACGTGGTCTTCCAGTCGGACAGCTCAAGCTCCGGGAGAGGCTTCCGTTTAGCCTGGTGGGCGTACATATACTACCCGCTCTACAGCACACCCGCTCCTTTTAATACTACACAGTCCGGTTGCGGAGGTAATCTGACAGTGACGGACACTTTCACTCAGCTCACATCTCCCGGATACCCGTATGGTTATGCAAACAATCTGGACTGTATCTGGACTCTGATAACCGCCGTGGGGAGGTCCATTGTTATTCAGTTCACCAACATGTCCCTCGAGGCGCACAGCTACTGCAGCTATGACTACGTGTCCATTGCTGAAGGTTCCATGGATCTAACAGGAACCAACCAGCTCGGTAAATTCTGTGGGGCTGTTGTTCCTCCCAATCCAATTCAGTCATCGACAAACTTGGTGATGGTACGTATGCGTACTGACAGCAGTGTCAACAGAACGGGCTTTGCACTGAACTACAGAGCAGCTTGTGGATCAATGATTGACAGTCTCAATGGTAGGGTGATGAGTCCAAACTTCCCGTCCAACTACCCGGATTCTGCTAACTGCACCTGGACTATCCGTGTCCCTGCTGGACGGACCGTGCAAGCAAGGTTTACTCATTTCTCCATTGTAGGACAAACTGGTCAGTGTTCCGGAGACGTGCTTGAGTTCTTCAACGGCGAGAATAGAAACTCTCCGTCCATCATTCAGCTGTGCGGCACCAGTCAGAACCTTCCGGCTAACATCGCGTCCTCCACCAACTACCTCACCGTCAACTTTGTGTCAAACTCGGACGGACAGACGGCCCAGGGCTTCCGGTTTATATTCACGGCTGTGCAGGACAGCTGCGGTGGAGCCGTGACGTTGACATCCGATATACCTCAGACGTTTATATCGTCACCAAATTATCCGCTGAATTATCCTCACAGTGTCGACTGCTACTGGATAATCTCCGCCCCGCCCAATCAACGAGTGAGATTTCAATTCGTGGACACGTTCGCCATCGAAAGTCATGATAGCTGTGCCTATGACTACGTGGAGCTGAGGGACGGAGGAACAGAGAACGCTCCCGTCATCACTAAGGTGTGCGGCAACAGTTTGCCAGCCAACACTCAGACGTCGACCAGTAACTTTATGTGGGTTCGATTCCGCTCAGACTACAGCTCGAATGGAGCCGGCTTCAGAGCCAATGTGACATACAGTTCATGTGGAGGATTATTCGTTACGCAAAATGGAACGATCATGTCTCCCAGCTATCCCTCCTACTATGGACCTAATCAGGACTGTGAATGGTTCATTCAGGCCCCCGTGGGTCACTTTATCACTTTCACTTTTGAGGACGTGGGTCTGGAGTATGGCAGCAATTGTTCCGCGGCGGACTATGTGCAAATAAGAGATGGAAACTCTACCGCGTCTGTGATTGGTTTAATCTGTGGTACAACTATACCCGCACCAGTGAACACCTCAGATAACACGGCCTATGTACGCTTTCATTCAAACAATCGAACAAGTTCCAGAGGATTCAAACTGAATTATAATGCAAGCGTTGAAGTTTGTGGAGGAACATTTACAACTCCCACAGGAACACTGATGAGTCCAAACTATCCAGGTCAATACCCCCACTCACGTCAGTGTAGATGGATCATACAAGTGCAGGAAGGTCGCAAGATTACTTTCACATTTACTGACATGGACATGCAGGATCCTTATGGAGTGCTGTGCAGACGAGATTTCGTTGAACTGGTCAACGGACAGCTCCCAATGTCCCCTGTGATTGGACGCTACTGTGGCAACACGAATCTCCCGACCGTTCAGTCGAGCTCCAACAGTATGACTGTGAGGTTTGTGACTGACGGTAGCGTGTCCGGCAGAGGATTCTCAGCCACTTATCGCTCGGATGAAATGTCAGATTGCGGTGGAGCGTTGGATGTTCTAGCCCCTAGCGGGGTCTTACAGAGTCCCGGATTCGACGGCAACGGGACGTACAATGTTAGCGAGCAATGTGTATGGATCATTAACAACGGACGATTGACAAACTCATCCATCATGATCAACTTCACTGCTCTCGACCTCGAGGAGCATGGAGAGTGTTCATTCGACTTTGTGGAAATACGAGAAGGGTCTGATCATACCGGACATCTAATTGGGCGATACTGTCGCCCTCACGATGGGCTTCCGCTCGTTGTGTCTCCTTATCCAAGTCTCTGGATTCGCTACGTGTCAGATGTGTTGATGACTTTGTCTGGATTTCAACTGACATACAACTTCACAGATTGTGGTGGTGTTCTAACGACTCCGACTGGGTCCATATTTAATAACTACTCTCTAACAACGGGCCGGGACTGCGCGTGGAAAATTGACGCTCCTGAAGGAGCAAGAATCAAGATACAATTTGTTTACATGAACCTCTACTCCTACTTGTCAAACTGTGACCGGGGCTATGTGGAGATACTCAACGGTGGACTTCCTTCTTCGCCTTCCACGGGAAAGATGTGTAATCTACGCTCCAATGACTTTCTCTCTCAGAGCAACTCCGTGAGGGTTCACTTCCATGCGGACGCTACGCTGCCACCGTGGCGCTCGTTTAGACTCAACTACATGTGGCAATGGGAAGGATGCGGTGGTAACATCCATGCTCAAGAGGGCAACATAAGTAGTCCAAACTATCCGCAGACGTACAACAACAGCATCGAGTGCATTTGGGATATCACCGTGGACAATGGTTACCGCATACAATGGACTTTTCAGTCGCCATTTGAACTCGAGAGCTCACCACGATGTTTCAATGATTATGTGATGATTGCTGAAGTATATGAATCTGGATTAAGCACTGTGTTCGGACGCTACTGCGGCAGTGATCTACCAGCTTCAAACTCTTCGTCCGGAAATAGAATTAGGATTAAGTTCAGATCAAGTCTACGAAATGGTGGCGCTGGATTTTTATTGAACTTTACTGCAGTTTGTGGTGCGACATACCGTACTGCCCGTGGAGTCATAACATCCCCAGGCTATCCATCCGTCTACGACAACAATCTCAACTGTACTTACGAGATCCTCGGCGAACCGCAGCACAACACTATCATAACTTTCAATCCGGACAAATTTAAAATCGAAGCTTTGGCTGATGTCCATGCGGAGGGAGAAGTAGTAGGACTAGCCGACTTCCGCTGTCAGTACGATTACCTGGAGGTGTTCCAGAGCAACAGCAGCTTCCCGACTGGTCTACAGAGTCTCGGAAGATTCTGTGGCTCAGTGGCCCCTCAGCCCCTTGAGGGGCTGGGTCGGATGGTTCTAAGATTTGTTACTGACAGCTCCGTGAAAGATCGGGGATGGATGGCCACCTATCTGATCACGGATTGTGGAGGAAGATTTACGGCACCTAGCGGCACAATAGCAAGTACACAACAATCCGATGGGTTTTACTTTTACTATGCAAGCAATGCTAACTGTACCTGGACTATCACAACGACAGCTGATAAAGTCATTAAACTTAGATTCGAGACTTTTCATTTGGAGGCTGGTCCTAATTGCGCGTATGACGCCGTCGCTGTGTACAACGGTAATATGATTGACAGCAGCAGTCTGATTGGAAAATTCTGTGGCACAACTCTGCCCAGCAGTGTGACGAGCAGCTCCAATCAAATGCTCATTAACTTTTTCTCGGACTATTCCGGGACTGGCGAGGGATTCTCGGCCGAGTACACGACAATATATAGCTGTGGCGGCATGCTGAACGGTACAACAGGATCTTTCAGAAGTCTGGACGCTGATAATGATGGACGCTATGAGAATGATCTGGAATGCTTATGGAGAATCATTGTACCGGAAAACAATCGCATCTTGCTGCAGTTCTCCTCGTTCAGACTTGAGCCTCCAGGGCCTAATGGGAGATGTCAAGATTTCGTTGAGATCTATGATGGCATGTTATCAACAAGTCCATTGGTTGGTCGATACTGTGGCACCGAAGCTGTTGGATTCAACTCGTCATTCAACATGCTTCTCGTCAGATTCATCAGTAACGAAGCTGGCAATGACACTGGATTCCAGGCAACTTACACTACAGTCGGCTCCCAGTGCGGCTCTATTATAGCTGTGAACAACACGGAGCAAGTGATAAAGTCTCCGTCCTACCCGAGGAGGTACAGGTCCAACAGTCGCTGTGTCTGGGCCGTCGAGGCAGCAGCGAATGAGCTGATCGATGTCAACGTCACTGACCTTGACATTGTGCCATCCTCTAGTTGTACTACCGAGTACTTGGAGATCAAGGACGATCCTTTGGGTATCACCGGTCGGGTGGTCCGGACGTGTGGATCTAACAGGACGTCCACCTTCTCGTCCAAAGGAAGACGCCTCCTCATCACATTCCAGAGTGGACCTCGTTCACAAACCACTCGCCGTGGCTTCTCTCTCACATTCAAGACGGCGACCTGTAACAGAACGTATACCGCAAACACGGGTCTTATTTTGAGTCCCAACTGGCCAAATAACTACGATCACAATACACACTGCATTATGATAATCCGGGCGACTGTTGGATACAAGATATCTCTTTTCTTTGGAAGTGTCGACATTGAGGCACATCCGGACTGTGACTTTGACTACCTAGAGGTGTACAATAGCACCAGCAGTAACTCTACGGCACTGGCTAAACTGTGCGGGCGAGAAATACCTAATCCAATGTTTCTGACGACGAATGTTGCTAAGCTGATATTCAGCACTGACTACTCGGCCACAAGACGCGGGTTTGATATTACATACACGGCGTCTGCCTCAGGATGCGGAGGAAACCTGGAAGCACCATTTGGCACGTTCACAAGTCCCGAGTATCCGGAGAACCTAGCGACAGCCAGGAGTTGTACCTGGGTCATCGCGGCCCCTCAATTCTTTCACATCGTTCTGTCCCTGCAGATTAATCCGTCAAGAAACGTCACGTCAGACGACTGTGTCAACAGCTCCGTGACCGTCCGTGACGGAACTTCCTCTTCCTCGTTTACGCGCTACTGCAGACCGAATAACATAGCGCCCATCAGGTCGAGCACTAGTCGCCTCTTTGTGACGTTTTCTGCTCTGGCTTCTCCGACAGCGTCTAACATTGCTTTCCGAGCTTCCTACAACATTACCAGTCAGCATCCAGGATAATCAGAACTCTGCCACAAAATGCAGCCATGCTACCTCTGTATATGGTTGCTATGCACTTTAACATAGATGCTGTGGCAGTCGAAACTATGAGCGTAACGCATTAAAAAGATAATACTGTAAAATAGCTTAACTTTGATCATAAGATTGTATTTTTAGGTGCCGCTATTACTCTTTTAATGTTACATACGTTTGTTTGTTATATATTTGAATAGAAAATGTAATCCAGAATATCGTTGATGTTGTACAGAACGACGAGCAACGTTTAGTCTGAATTTATTGCAACTATAAACAACGCCTCGGTTGAGCAATGCATATAAAAAATAAACTTTCCATAAAGGACTTGCAACAAGACCTTTATGGAATGTTTATTCAAATGCATGAAATAGTAATTTTAGAAAAAAATATTGATTTTAATAAATAATTTTTTATTGAAATAAAATGCCATATTTTGTATTTTTATGTTTGTAGTAGGCTTAAGTACAAAAATCTGCAAAAACACAATGTTAATACGTACACGTACATAGTGCTGCAAAAAGGAAAACACATGTCTATTAAAAACTGTATTCGCTTTAAAGCTCGAGTTTTTTATTCTGCCAGCTCGAACACATTTTTTCAGTGTTACTTCTATTAACTTCTCCCTGCATTCCATAACGTGTTCAGAATGTTTATTCGCTATCTGAAATTAGAATATCATTTTTTCACTTACATTTGCATGAATTCGATAATGTAAACGAGATCATGTTTATGTAAATATGTTAGAACTAATTACATTGCTCGTCAGTCACTTGTCACCTTCTTTCATCCAGTATTACTACGTATGTGTTTAAGCAGTTCTTTCCCTATGCTATGTAGTTATTGTTTAAACTCGTAAGTTTTTCTGTCAGATGTTTTTGATGTATTTTACTGTTGTTATTTTTTCTGGATTGTTATAGCCGCGTGATTACGTGAGTCAGTTTGAATAAAAGTAATAGTTTTGTATACTACAACATGTGCTTTGATCATATCCCTTCTTTTACTGTGAGTTTGTAAGCTTATGATATCACATAACAACAACTTGATCATTTATTAGAACTTAGAATCAATAAAAAAAAGGTTACAATTCTTACTCTTCACAAATTCAACGGTTGATAATGCTACAAATAAGAAAGAAATGAAATTATCAGC
>Ga0170475_103212966_pt1 | contig 12586 bp, 12 predicted proteins | sample Soicark_Litter_5_FD_111474 | JGI IMG/M metagenome (GOLD analysis project Ga0170475, IMG submission 111474) | Avena fatua rhizosphere microbial communities from Hopland, California, USA. Combined Assembly of 48 SPs | reverse complement strand
GTTCTACGGCGGCATGGACGCGGTGGCCGGCCCGATGATCCGCCAGATGAAGCAACTCGGCATCAACGCCAAGTTCATGGGCGGCGACGGCGTGTGCTCGGGCGAACTGCCCAAGCTTGCGGCGGGCGCGATGGCTGACGGGCAAGTGATTTGCGCGGAAGCCGGCGGCGTCGAAGGCAAGCAGAAGGCGGGCATGGAGAAGTTCAAGGCTGACTTCAAGACGAAGTTCGGCACCGACGTGCAGATCTATGCGCCGTACGTGTATGACGCCGTCAACGTGATGGTGGCCGCGATGGTGAAGGCTGGCTCGTCCGACCCGAAGGTGTACCTGCCGGTGTTGGCCAAGACCAATGACTACCACGGCGTGACAGGTGACATCACCTTCGACGAGAAGGGCGACATCAAGAATGGCGCGCTGACGCTCTTCACCTACAAGGGTGAAAAGCGCGAAGAGATGAAGGTCGTTCGCTGATCGTCAGCAGACTTTTGGTTCTTCGATAGGCAAACGCCCCGCGAAAGCGGGGCGTTTTGCATTCGTGATCAGGATGGAATCAACGCTATGGATTTTGTTGGTAGTAACCCGCAAGCACTCGTACAGCGCCGGATGTTCCATCCGCAGATCGCCGGGTGCGACGAAGAACACCTCCGATGCCACCGCAAAAAACTCGTCCACGCCTTCCGCCCCATAAGGATCAAGCAGCGTGTCGTGCCCCGCACCGACGCGGTCGCAAAAATCGTTGAACTCCGAGTCGAGCACTGCCGCCCACGCTTTGCGCGCCGCACGATCCGCAAGAGGCGGAATGCCGTCCGCTGCCCCATCGCCCATGTCCAGCACATGCGCGAACTCGTGGATCACGACGTTGTAGCCCCACTCGGCCGACTCGCCCGCGGCGGCCACATCGTGCCATGACAGCATGACCGGGCCACCTTCCATCGCTTCGCCCGTGACGGTTTCGTCGTAAAGATGAAGGACTCCATCCTCGTCCATCACCTCTCGGCGTGCGACGACTTCATCCGGGTGGACGACGATGCCGACGAAACCGTTGTAGTGAACAAGACCCAGGCGCAGGATCGGCAAGCAGGCCTGCGCCGCGATGGCAACGGCGATCTCGTCGGTGATCGCTAATCCTTGCGCGCCGTGGAATTCCTTCTGCGCGAGAAAGAGGGTCGCAAGATCGCGCAGGCTCCCGAGGTCGTCGTCACTGCGCCTGGCGATGAATGGGTAGCGCGCGACCGTCAAGTCCCACAAATCGTCCGGAATGGCCCGCCGCCGCAGGGTGCGTTCAACACGCATGCGGCGCAGGCCGGAGAACAATCGACCAATCACCATCAGCGGGATGGGGCGACTCGTTCCATGCCGCTTCGGGACCAGCGCAATACGTCCGCTCTTGGCGGGGCTGCATGATCGAAGTCCCAATCGCTCAGTACGTGTCGTGTGAGTCCGGTCGCGACTTGATGGCTGGCGGGCACATGCGTGTGGCCGTGCACGAAGTTGCCGGCATGGGCCGCTTCCATCCACTTGCGCGTGGCAGCCGGATCGAGGTCAATCCATTCTCCGGGTTGCTGCTGACGCTTGTGCTGCTCGCTCTGAGCCCGCAGATCGCGCGCGATCTGTCGGCGCGCAACGAGCGGCTGCGAAAGAAATCGTTGCTGCCATGCCGCACCGCGCACCTCGGCGCGAAAGCGCTGGTATTCGATGTCGCCGAGGCACAGTGCATCGCCGTGCGACAACAGCAAGCGCCGGCCGAAGGCCAGCAGCACGGTCGGGTCGGCGAGATGCATCACACCACAGTGCGACAGCATGTCTGGTCCGACCAGAAAGTCCCGATTCCCCGCCATGAACGCGATGAAGCGATGCGACGAGGCCTCAGACAGCATCGCCACGCATTCCGCCTCGAAGCCTTCCTGACGTGCATCGTCGCCGACCCACGCTTCGAACAGATCGCCGAGGATGAATACCGCATCCGCCCGTGTGCATCGCAGATGCGTCGAAAGCGCTGCGAAGGTGCGTGGCGTCGAGTCGCTCAGATGCAGGTCACTGAGAAAGTCGACGCTCTGCCACGTCGCCGGAATTGCAAATTCGGTGAAGGCGGGGTGCGATGTGGCAGGTGCAGTCATGAGACCCAAGAAGGCGAGGGCGATCAGCCGACGACCGTCGCCTTTTCGATGACAACGTCCTCGAGCGGCACGTCGTCGTGGAAGCCCTTGCGGCCAGTCTTCACGCCTTCGATCGAATCGACCACGTCCTGGCCCGACACCACCTTGCCAAACACGGCATAGCCCCAGCCGCTCGGGCTTTCAGACTTGAAGTTCAGGAAGGCGTTGTCGTTGGCGTTGATGAAGAACTGCGCCGTGGCCGAATGCGGGTCCGAAGTGCGCGCCATCGCAAGGGTGTACTTGTCGTTCTTGAGCCCGTTGCCTGCCTCGTTCTTGATCGGCGCCTCGACGGACTTCTGCTTCATGCCGGCTTCGAAACCGCCACCCTGGACCATGAAGCCTTTGATGACGCGGTGGAAACCGTGCCGTCGTAGTGGCCCTTCTCGACGTATGAGATGAAGTTCTTCGCCGATTCCGGCGCGTTCTTCTCGTCGAGTTCGACGGGATGGTGCCCTTGTTGGTTTGCAGATCGACTTGCTTGTTCATGTTCACTCCTGGACTGTGGCCTTCTTGATGATGACAGGGGTGGTCGGCACGTCAGCGTGCGGGCCGGAATTCGCGGTGGGCACGACGCGGATCTTGTCCACCACGTCCATGCCCGAGACGACTTTGCCGAACACGGCGTAGCCGTTGCCGTCGCGCGAGTTGGCGGCATTGAGAAAATCGTTGTCCTTCACATTGATGAAGAACTGAGAGGTGGCGGAATCGGGAATGCCGGTGCGCGCCATTGCAACAGTACCGCGCGTGTTGTTCAGGCCGTTTCGCGACTCGAGAGGAATAGGGGCACGCGTGGGCTTTTCTTTCATGTCGGCGGTCATGCCGCCACCCTGGATCATGAAGTTCGGAATAACGCGGTGGAACACCGTGCCGTCGTAGTGTCCGGCCTTGACGTACTTGAGGAAGTTGTCGACCGACTTGGGCGCCTTCGCCGCATCGAGTTCGATGACGATGTCACCCATGGACGTGTCGAGCTTGACCTTCTGTGCAAGGGCGAGCGGGTCGCGCCCATCAGCAGAGTCACGGCGGCGACGGCAGGCAGGCATGAGCGGAGGAATACGTTTGCCATGATTGTCATGAGCTCCTTCTTGACTTCGAGTGGGGGAGGACCTATTTGGACGGTTCAGGCGCCGGGGGCGGCGCAGCCGGAATGGTTTTCACCAAGTCGCGCAGCACGGAAAGCTTGGGTCCGATGGCCGTGCTGGACGGATCAAGTTGCAAGGCACGCGTGTAGGAAATCTTGGCGAGCTGCGCGTAGACGTCACCCAGGTTCTGGTGCGCGACCGCGTAGTCGGACTTGGCGCGGATGGCGGCTTCGAGGGCGGCTCTCGCCCTGTCGTATTCGCTCTGGGCCGCATAGATGACCGCGAGATTGTTGTACGGTTCAGGAATCTCGGGGAAGTCGATCGTCAGCTGCGTGAAGACGGCAGCGGCTTCATCCCTGCGCTTGGCTTCGGCGAGCAGCACGCCCTTCTGGAAGCGAAGCTGGGGATCGCGCGGCCGGGCGGCGATGAGTGTGTCGAGCTTGGTGAGGGCTTCGCTCACCTGGCCTGCGGAGAACAGCCGGTTGATCTCGCTCGCATCGTCCGCGAAGGCGGGGCTGACGAGCGCGGCACAGCAAATTGCAAAAATGCCGAGAGTGCGTTGGATTGGTGCGAGCATCGGATGAGAGTGGATGTGCGGGGGGTTCACTCCCGCCTGCATACCGAAGACCTGCTGTTTCAGGCGGCCCCGCTATACTCGTTTGATTGTAGAGCAGGCCCCTGTTGACTTACGTCCCTTCCTGGCATCGCGCCGAGAGGGAGACTCGGCGCGAACCGACCGACGTCTCGTTTCAAGTCGACGTGGCAACGTTCAATGACGGCCCCGTGGTGGGCTCGACCGTGTGATGACATTGCGCATATTCAATTCGCTGTCTAAAGAGACAGAAACTTTCCAGCCCATCGAGCCGAATCATGTCCGCATGTATGTTTGCGGCATGATGATCTACGACTACTGTCATGTGGGCCACGCGCGCTTCATGATGGCTTTCGACGTCGCTTACCGATGGCTGAAAACGCTCGGCTATGACGTGACCTATGTTCGCAACATCACAGACATCGATGACAAGATCATCAATCGCGCGCTGGAACGCAACATTCCCATCCGTCAGCTCACCGATGAGATGACGGCGATCATGCATGAGGACGTTGCTGCGCTGGGCATTTCCCCGCCGACGCACGAGCCGCGCGCCACGCAGTACGTGCCGCAAATGCTCGACATGATTGGCACGCTCGAGGCCAAGGGGCTGGCTTATCGCGCGACCAACGGCGACGTGAATTTCTCGGTGCGCAAGTTTCCGAACTACGGAAGACTTTCCGGCAAGTCGATTGACCAATTGCGCGCGGGCGAGCGGGTTGCGGTGCTCGACGGCAAGGAAGACCCGCTCGATTTTGTGCCCTGGAAGAGTGCGAAAGAGAGCGAGCCGGAAGATGCGAAGTGGGCCAGCGAGTTCGGCAAGGGCCGCCCCGGCTGGCACATTGAATGCTCTGCGATGAGTTGCGCCATTCTCGGCGAGACCTTCGACATCCACGGCGGCGGCTTGGACCTTCAGTTTCCTCACCACGAAAACGAAATCGCGCAAAGCGAAGGTGCGACGGGAAAGCCGTTTGTCAAATACTGGTTGCACAACGGCTTCCTCAACGTCGACAACGAGAAGATGTCGAAGTCTCTTGGAAACTTCTTCACCATCCGCGACGTTCTCAAGCGCTACGACGGCGAGACTATTCGCTTCTTCATGCTGCGCACGCATTACCGCAGCCCGTTCAACTTCAGCGACACCAATCTCGATGATGCGCTTGCTGCGCTGCGCCGCTTGTACACGGCGCTAGATGCGGTCGAAGCCTCCGGCGCTGCGGTGGATTGGGCACAGCCGCAGGCGGCGAAGTTCCGCGACGCGATGAACGACGACTTCAACACGCCGCAAGCGGTGGCGGTGTTGTTCGACTTGGCGGGTGAAGTGAATCGCACGCGATCGCCGGAGACGGCGGCATTGCTGAAGGGCCTTGCCGCATCGCTTGGTATCCTGCAGCAATCGCCACGCGAGTATTTGCAAAGTGGCAGCGAATTGGACGTCCTGGAAATCGAAGCACGTATTGCCATGCGTGCCGCCGCTAAGCAGGCCAAGGACTTCGCTCGTGCGGACCAGATTCGCAAGGACCTGCTCGCCCAAGGCATCGAGTTGAAAGACTCGGCGCAGGGCACGACCTGGGTGAAGGCATAACAGTTGCATGAGCACTGCTCGCGTCAACAACGTCGAGGTCACGCCCAACTATTGGGACGATGCTTGCAAACACCTGTCCAAACGTGACCGTGTCATGCGCAAACTCATTCCGCAGTTCGGGGAACTGCGTTTGCAAAGCCGGGGCGATGCCTTCACCACGCTCGCACGCTCCGTTGTGGGGCAGCAGATCTCCGTGAAGGCTGCGCAGTCGGTGTGGGAGCGCTTCGCCGCGCTCACACCCGGACAACATACCCAAATTCATCCTTCGTCAGTGCTGGCGCTCCATCTCACCGACATGCGTGCAGCAGGCTTGTCGGCGCGCAAGGTCGAGTACCTTGTCGACCTTGCCGCGCACTTCGAATCGGGTGCCGTTCATGTGCCGCAATGGCAAGAAATGGACGACGAGGCCATCATCGATGAACTCGTTGCGATCCGCGGCATCGGCCGGTGGACGGCGGAGATGTTTCTCATTTTTCACCTGATGCGGCCGAATGTTTTGCCGCTCGATGACATGGGCCTCGTCAAGGGCATCAGCGTGAACTATTTCAGCGGCGAACCGGTTTCGCGTGCCGAGGTGCGTGAAGTCGGCGATGCCTGGGCGCCGTTTCGTTCGGTCGCTACCTGGTACATCTGGCGGAGTCTGGATCCGCTACCGGTAGACTATTAGATTGCCGTTCGCGAGAATCCCGGACTTTGTCCGGGCTACCAGGACTGGGTTGCAGCCCGGATGAAATCCGGGGTCTGAAGTCGAGCAAGAGCAAGGACACCACGCATGAACAAACGCCATTTCCTTGAATTCGAAACGCCGGTGGCGGACCTCGAAACCAAGATCGAAGAACTGCGTTACGTGCAGAGCGAATCCGCGGTCGACATCTCCGAAGAGATCGACCGTCTCAGCAAGAAGAGCCTCCAGCTCACCAAGGACATCTATTCCAGCCTGAACCCCTGGCAGGTGACGCTCATTGCGCGTCATCCGCAACGCCCCTACACGCTTGACTATGTCAATGAAATCTTCACCGACTTTCAAGAGCTTCACGGTGACCGGCACTTCGCGGACGATCAGTCCATCGTCGGCGGGCTCGCGCGCTTCAATGGACAAGCCTGCATGGTCCTCGGCCATCAGAAAGGCCGCGACACCAAGGAACGCGGACTGCGCAATTTCGGCATGTCACGGCCGGAGGGGTATCGCAAAGCCTTGCGCTTGATGAAGCTGGCCGAGAAATTCGGCATGCCGGTGTTCACCTTCGTGGATACGCCAGGGGCGTACCCCGGCATCGGCGCCGAAGAGCGCGGGCAATCGGAAGCCATTGGCCGCAACATCTACGAGATGGCGCAGCTCGAAGTGCCCATCATCTCGACCATCATCGGCGAAGGCGGTTCGGGCGGCGCGCTCGCGATCAGCGTGGCCGACCAGACGCTGATGCTTCAGTACGCCATCTACTCGGTGATTTCGCCCGAGGGTTGCGCGTCCATCTTATGGAAGACGGCGGCGCGTGCCTCCGACGCGGCCGACGCCCTGGGCATCACGGCGCATCGCTTGAAGGCGCTGCAGCTCATCGACAAGATTGTCAACGAGCCCGTGGGCGGCGCGCACCGCGACGTCAAGCAGATGGCCGCCTATCTCAAGCGCGGACTGAATGACGCGCTGCGTCAGGTCAACGACCTGAAGCCCAAGGAATTGCTGCAGCGCCGCTACGAGCGACTGCAGTCCTACGGCCGCTTCAACGACACCACCGAACATTGAACACGTCACGTGTCGCGGTCGCCTACAGCGGCGGACGCGACTCGACCGCGCTGCTGCATGCCACGCTGGAGGCGTCGGTGGCGCAGGGTGTAGAAGTGCTGGCGCTCCATGTGCATCACGGCCTGAGTCGGCACGCAGACGCCTGGTTGGCGCAGTGCGAGGCGCAATGCGCGAGGTGGAGGCGACGTGGCCTGCCGGTGGTGTTTGTCTCCGAGCATTTACTGACGAAACCAGGCAAGGGCGAAAGCGTCGAGGCATGGGCGCGGCACGCGCGCTATCGGGCGCTGCGTTCGATGGCGCGGGCGAACGGCGCATCGCTGGTTCTCCTTGCCCACCACCAGCGAGATCAAGCCGAAACGTTCGTCTTGCAGGCGCTGAGATCGGCAGGCGTGGCCGGTTTGTCGGGCATGCCGCGGGAAATCGAGCGTGATGGCATGACCTGGGTCAGGCCGTGGCTTGATGTACCCCGGAATGACGTCGAAGCCTATGTTCTCAAGCATCGGCTGAAGCACGTCGATGACGACAGCAATGAGGACACGCGGTTTGCGCGCAATCGGTTGCGGCATGAGGTGTGGCCTGCCTTGATCGAAGCATTTCCGCAGGCAGAAACTGCGCTCGCATTGGCAGCCGATTGGGCGCAGGAGGCGCAAGCGTGCTTGGCGGAGTTGGCAGCCTCGGATATTGCTTCGATGGAGTCCGCCAAGGGGCTCGACTTGGTGGCTTGGCATGCGTTGTCCAACGCCCGGCGAAGCAACGTGCTGCGTGCCTGGTTGCGCGCGAAGATGGGTCGTGCGGCGCCGTCGAGTCTGGTCTCTCGCCTGATGATCGAGCTCGAAGGCAAGTCAAGTGCAACCTGGCCGATCGATCGAGGCACTTTGCGTCGTTACCGCGGTGCGTTGAGCTTCGTGGCCGATGTCGATGCTGCGGATGAGCCCAACACGGTTCGACGCGAATCACAATTGAGCGTCAAACGCGCAGGACATTATCAATTGCCCGGTTGGGGTGGAGGCCTGCACGTCGAACGCGTGAAAGAAGGTGGAGTTCCTCTTGCATGGCTTGCGCATCTGGATCTCAAGGAGCGCGAAGGCGGCGAGCAATTTCAGGCAGGCATCGGGCGACCGGCCCGAAGCTTGAAGAAGCAGTTTCAGGCGGCGGCCGTGCCGCAGTGGGAGCGTGAGGGTCCGTTGTTGTACAGCGGCGGTCAGTTGGTGTTCGTGCCGGGACTCGGCATCGATGCGCGGGTGATGGCTTTGCCGGGTCAGCCTCAAGTGACGATGAGATGGATCTCCTCTCACCAATCCTTTCATACAAAGGGGTCGAAGGCAGACTGAGAGGCTGTGAGTATTTCGATCACGCCCGCTCATCACGCCAAAAGACCGCTGTTCGTCGTTGCAAATGCTCGCCATGGCCCGAGCTATGGCTGCGCTTTGCGCCTAGACCAGGTGCCTTTTGACGCGCTGCTCGGACACGCTCGAAAAACTCTCAGCCTCTGAGCCTGCCTCTGTGGAGCTTAGAGGGAAGGCTGGGGGAGAGCATCACGCCAGGGTTACCCCCAACCGCGGCTAAAATGCCCGGTCCACGACCGCGGCGTGACACGAATTTCGCTTCTCCCCGAACTCCAATCAGCATGGCACTCATCGTTCACAAATACGGCGGCACCTCCATGGGGTCGACCGAGCGCATTCGCAACGTCGCCAAGCGCGTCGCCAAATGGGCCCGTGCCGGGCACCAGATGGTGGTAGTTCCCTCGGCAATGAGCGGCGAAACCAATCGACTCCTCGGCCTCGCCAAAGAACTTTCGCCCGGCGCCACCACGCCCGAGCTTCAGCGCGAACTTGACATGATCGCTTCCACCGGCGAACAGGTCTCTGTCGGGCTGCTGGCCATCGCGCTGCAGGCCGAAGGCATGCAGGCCGTGAGTTACGCAGGATGGCAAGTGCCCATCCTCACGGACGACAGCTACACGAAGGCGCGCATCCAGAGCATCGACGACAAGCGAGTGCGCTGCGATCTCGAAGCCGGCAAGGTGGTCATCATCACCGGCTTCCAGGGGATCGACGACAACGGCCACATCACGACGCTGGGCCGTGGCGGATCGGACACCTCGGCGCTGGCCGTGGCCGCGGCGATGAAGGCCGACGAATGCCTCATCTACACCGACGTTGATGGCGTCTACACCACGGACCCGCGCATTGTGGCCGAGGCGCGCCGTCTGCACACTATCAGCTTTGAAGAGATGCTCGAAATGGCCAGCCTGGGCAGCAAGGTGCTGCAGATCCGCTCGGTCGAATTCGCCGGCAAATACCGCGTACCGCTTCGTGTGCTGTCGAGCTTCACGCCCTGGGACATCGACATCGCCGAAGAGGCCAAGTCGGGCACCCTGATCACTTTTGAGGAAGACGAGAAAATGGAACAAGCCGTTGTGTCGGGCATTGCCTTTAACCGCGACGAAGCGAAGGTGAGCCTCTTGGGCGTGCCCGACAAGCCGGGCATCGCATACCAAATCCTCGGCCCCGTGGCTGAGGCCAACATCGACGTCGACGTGATCATCCAGAACGTCGGCCACGACGGCAAGACCGATTTCTCGTTTACCGTGCATCGCAACGACTACCAACGCACGATGGACCTCTTGAAGGCCGAAGTCATCCCGAAGGCCGGCGGCGCTCAGCTGTCGGGCGACCCGAAGATCTGCAAGGTCAGCATCGTTGGAATCGGAATGCGTTCGCACGTGGGCGTGGCGAGCAGGATGTTCAGTGCGCTGAGCGACGAAGGCATCAACATCCAGATGATTACCACCAGCGAAATCAAGACCAGCGTCGTGATTGACGAGAAGTACATCGAACTCGCCGTGCGCGCTTTGCACCGCACCTTCGATTTGGATCAACCGCCAGCGTAAGACGTGCTCAAGACCGGGTTAGAATCCGGGCTGATTTTGGAGCTGTGACCGAGAGGCCGAAGGTGCTCCCCTGCTAAGGGAGTATGCGGGCAAAACCTGCATCGAGGGTTCGAATCCCTCCGGCTCCGCCAGTTGACTGTCCTTCGCAGTCCGCAGGCATCCACAAAGCCCCGCCTCACCTATGAGCGCGGGGCTTTTTCTTTCCTCCGCTAGCCACCGCTGTCCACGCCAAGCCGCACGCGTTGGGGGTACTGGTGGAGGTACGCGCGGCGCGCTGGAGGTACCATCGGGGCGCGAAAACACCTCGGAACCACGTGCATGGCTCGCGATCTGCTATCCGCCCGAAAGCTCGAAGCAGAATTGCGTCAAGCAACCGCTGACGCGGCCGAGAAAAACACCCGTATCAAGATCCGCGACGGCGACAACCCTGATGTTGATCGTGCGGCCTAGTGGCGGCGCGTCGTGGGTGTTGGAGTACCGACTTGCTGGCGAGCGCAAGCCGCTGACGCTGGGCAGCTACCCGGATGTCTCACTCAAGGCCGCCCGCGAGATGGCAGATCAGGCGAGAGCACTGGTCGCGCGTGGTGTCGATCCCCTCATCAAACGTCGGGACGACGACGCGCGCAAGAAGGCAGAGCGCGCTACAGAGATGTACACCGTCCGATCTCTATTCGACGAGTGGATGGGGAAGAAGTCGGGGAGCGAGGTCTACCTCGGGGACATCCGAGCCGCGTTCGTCAAAGATGTGTTGCCGGAGATCGGCGCCGAGAGGCCCACTGAAGTGACGCGACGGCAAGTCCTCGCGATCTTGGGCAAGGCAGAGGCGCGCGGCGCGCTCGTACTGTTGCGGCGCGTCCGTATGTGGATGAAGCAGATGTACGAGTACGCGCTCGATGCCGAACTTGTCTCTGCGTCGCCTGTACCCACGGGGCATCTCAAGAGCTTCCTGCAGGCCGAGCAGGGCCATTTCCCGGCCATCACGAACGCGGGCGAGGTCGCGCCTTTGATGCGTAGCATTCGCGGCTACGAACACACCATCGTGCGCAACGCGTTATTGCTGTCTGCCTACCTGTTTCAGCGGCCGAGCGAAATCCGAGAGGCGGTAGGCGCCGAGTTCGATCTCGACGCAGCGCTCTGGGTGATTCCGCCCGAGCGCATGAAGAAGCGGCGCGAGCACTGGGTTCCGCTGTCGCGGCAAGCCGTCAAGTTGCTGCGACAGCAGTTCGGCGTAGTGGACCCCGCAGGCTATGTCTTCCCGGGCCGTAAGTACGAAAAGCCGCTGAGCGAGAACACGCTGAACGGCGCGCTCGATGCGCTCGGCTTCAAGGCCCGGCACACAGCCCATGGCTTTCGGGCTATGGCGCGGACGATCCTCGAAGAGCACCTAGGCGTAGACGAGCGCCACGTAGAAAAGCAGCTCGCACACGAAGAAGAGAACAAGACCCGGCGGGCGTACAACCGCGCCGAGTATTGGGCCGAGCGGGTTCAGCTGATGCAGGTGTGGTCGGACTGGCTGGATCAGCAGCATTGAGCTGCAGGCCACATCGCTTTTCGCGGTGTGGCGATGAAGGCGATCATCCGTCGATGACGGCAAAGAAGGCTAGTGCTAGTTGATCCGGTATTGGGTCGGGATCGAACGGTAGCGACTCGCCGTGGGCGGGGTTGTCAGCAGCGCACGACGTTTGCCTTCGTAGCATCAACGGCTGAATGGTGTCGCGAAACCTGCGGCCGGACGCGTCTTCGATACGATACTGTCGCCTCCTGTGGCGCACTTAGTTCGTTGCCCATTCTTCATAGCTGTGGAGCCCTCCAGGTGCCGGCAATGTACGCTTCAATGTCGCGCTCTAGCCAAAGGCTGGCGCCGCCGTCCTTCATCGGCGCCGGGAAGGTCTTGGCAGCGATTCGTTTGTAGATCGCCGAGCGTTTTAAGCCAACGCGGTCGAGGACGATGGGCAGACGGATGCGGCGCTGGAGGGTTGCTTCGGTCTTCACAATTCCATCCTTGAGGTAATGCACGCGATTTGCCCGGTCTGCGAGAGCGCGGTTCCGGCCGACTGCAGTCGGGGAACGGTGTCGATGCGACAAAAAGGGAATCACCAGGACCCACGCGCGCAGGTGCCGAGGTTGCGAAGATGTGGGGATTGACGCTTGGAGCTGAACAACGCGTCGTGCAGACGAGGAGCAGCGCATCATCCCGTCCATCGGTGAATGATGGCGGCTGCAAATGCCGGCACCTTGTCGCGGCGACCTTGATGGCCGCATTCGCCTTCTGAGAGGAAGGCTAAGGATACGAATGCGGGTCACGACCGCTAACGGCTGCGTCAGATATCGTTGACGCAACGGTAGACCGCAGATCAAGGCAAAGTGCCAAGCCGAATGCGGTCACGCGCATGGTACGTCAGTTTCCCTAGCTGTCAAGTCCCGTGTGTTCATAGACCTTTTTGACGAACAACTCGGGCTTTTTTTCACGCCAAGCCTTGAGCGCCTGAATGGGTGTTTGATGCTTCAAAGCGCGCTGAGGGATGCTGTG
>Ga0170475_108302099_pt1 | contig 12588 bp, 23 predicted proteins | sample Soicark_Litter_5_FD_111474 | JGI IMG/M metagenome (GOLD analysis project Ga0170475, IMG submission 111474) | Avena fatua rhizosphere microbial communities from Hopland, California, USA. Combined Assembly of 48 SPs | reverse complement strand
CGAGCTTCGCCCAGCGGGCGGCGATCGACGAGTACCAGGCGGCGAGCTTCTCCTCGTCGCCCTTGGGCTTCACGGCTTCCTTGAGGATCCGTTCGCCCAGCTCTTTCTTGAGGGAGTAGATCGACGTGCTCATGTTGTCCTGCACGTACTTGGCGGACGCGGCCTGCACCTTCTCGTCGGACTCGGTCGCGTAAGGATAATCGAGGAGCGCCATCTGCGTACCGTAGAAGCGGAGGGCCTTGATATCCGCGGCTTTCTTCGCCTGCTCGAGCCCGATGTACTCGGTGGACAGCACGAAGCCGTGATACACGCCTTCGATACTGCCCCGCTGGGACAAAACGTTCGCCCAGCCATTCGCCTCGGACTTTTCTTTCTCGCGGGCGGCGCGGGCGTAGATCTGCTCCTGCATCTCCGTCACGAGCCAGCGATAGAAACCGAACTTCTCGCGCGTGGACATCATCTTCACGTTCGGCGGCTCCGCTACCCCGTCGTTCGGTGCGGCCCGGTTCCGGAGCGAAGACGGCTTGAGCATCTCCAGCACGTCACAGCCCGAAAGCGGGAGCGCGGCGGCAGAAAGAAAAACGGGCAAAGCAAAAATGCCCGCCCGCTTCAAAATATACATTGTTTGGATCATCGAAGATCGATCAGGTTCCGCGGCTGCCCGAGCCTCTCATCGAGGAGTTGGGGCCGGCCTTGCCGGTCTTGCCGCCAACGCCCTTTTCGCGAGCCGGCTTGGCGGGACGCGCAGCGGCTTTCGCCTTCTTCGCTTCTTTCGCCTTGGCCTTCTGCTCGGCGCGTTCTTTCTTCAGCTCGTCTTTGCTCTTGGACGAAGGAAGAACGTAGTCCACGAACTCGATCACGGCCATCGAAGCGGCATCGCCGAGACGCGTCTCCGCGAGCTTCAGCACGCGGGTATAGCCACCTTGACGGTCCTTGAAGCGGGGGGCGATGTCGGCGAAAAGCTTCGCCACGGCTTCGTTATTCCGCAGCACCGAGAAAACGTTCCGGCGGTCATGCGGGGTACCGCTCTTGCCTTTGGTCACCAGACGCTCCACCACGCGGCGGAGCTCCTTGGCCTTGGGCAAGGTCGTTTCGATCCGCTCATGCTGAATGAGGCTGCTCGCGGCGTTCGCGAACATCGACAAGCGATGGGGCGTTTTCTTTCCTAATTTCCGGTAACCAACACCATGATACATAACTTCTCCTAAAGTCCGCGCCTTCGGCGCGGGTCACAGCCGGCGCTCGAGGCGCCGACCATGCCTCAAAAACTACTCCAAATCGTCGTCGTCGCCTTCGATGTCGCCTTCCACGGCTCCGGCATCGGTGCGGGCCGGCGCGGCGGTCGCTGCGCTGCCCGAGGTGATGGCGGGCGGAACGAAGCCTTCCAGCTTCATCCCGAGGTGGAGGCCCATGCTGGCCAGTATTTCCTTGATCTCGTTGAGAGACTTACGGCCGAAGTTCTTCGTGCGGAGCATTTCCGCCTCGGTCTTCTGCACGAGCTCGTAGATGTATTTGATGTTGGCGTTCTGCAGGCAGTTTGCGCTGCGAACGGAAAGCTCAAGCTCATCGACGGTGCGGTAGAGGTTCGGGTTGAAGCTCTCCTGCTTCGCGGTCTGCTCTTCCGGCAGAGGCTCTTCCTCTTCCTGGAAGTTCAGGAACACGGTCATCTGGTCACGGATGATCTTCGAGCTCAGCGCCACGGCGTCTTCCGGACGGAGGGAGCCATCGGTCCACACTTCGAGCTGGAGCTTGTCGTAGTCGGTGCGCTGACCCACGCGGGCCTGGGTGACGGTGTAGTTCACCTTGCGCACGGGCGAGAAAATCGAGTCGATCGCGATCCAGCCGATCGGGAGATCCTCGTTCTTGTTGTTCTCGGCGGGCACGAAGCCACGGCCCGTCTTGACGAGCATTTCCGCCTTGAACTTGCCTTCTTTGCCGAGCGCGCAGATGCGGTGCTGCGGATTCAGTACTTCCACGAGGCCACCGGTGCTGATATCGCCGGCGCGCAGGACGCCCTCGCCATCCTTCTCGATCGAAATCGTGAACTGGTTGGCGGAAGTGAGAGCCTTGAGACGGATCTCTTTGATGTTCAGGATCACTTCGGTCACGTCTTCGGCGATGTCGGCCATCGTCGAGAACTCGTGTTGCACGCCGTGAATACGAATCGCGGCGACCGCAGTGCCCTGGAGCGAGCCGAGGAGCACGCGGCGAAGCGAGTTACCCAGCGTCGTGCCATAGCCGCGCTCGAGCGGGCGAGCCACGAACTTGGCGTAGGTCGGGCTGACAGAACCGGTGTCCACTTCCAGGGCACGCGGCTTGATCAGGTCACGCCAGTTTTTCTGCATATTCGGAATCATCAGCAAGCCCCCTTAAAAAGCTCTCTAGTAAACATCCTAAAACCCGTCGCGCGTTCTGCGCTCCTCTTATTACTTGGAGTACAGCTCCACAACCATGCGCTCTTCCACGGGGATCGTGACGTCTTCCCGGGTCGGCAGGTCCTTCACCGTGGCCTTGAAGGCGGCGCGGTCCACGTCGAGCCACTGGGGCGCTTCGCGATTCTTCGCAGCTTCGAGGGAGGCGAGGATAGCGGTAATCTTCTGGCTCTTCTCACCGACGGCGACGGTGTCGCCTTTCTTCACGGAGTAGGAAGGGACGTTCACGCGTTTGCCGTTCACGGTCACGTGCCCGTGGCGAACCACGAGACGGGCCTGGGTGCGGCTGCCGCCGAGACCGATACGGTACGCGACGCTGTCGAGACGACGCTCGAGCTGCGAGAGCAGGTTGCTGCCCGTCACGCCCTTCATGCGCTCAGCGCGCTCGAAGTACGAGCGGAACTGCTTCTCCATGAGGCCGTAAAGACGCTTCATCTTCTGCTTCTCGCGAAGCTGAAGAGCGTATTCGGAAAATTTGATGCGACCGTGGCCATGCTGTCCGGGCGGGTAGCCACGGCGTTCGAAGGCACACTTCTCGGTGAGGCAACGCTCACTCTTCAGGAAGAGCTTTTGGTTCTCCCGACGGCAAATTCTGCAAACCGGTCCAGTATAACGAGCCATAAATCTACAAGTCCTCATCCCGCCAAGAGCGGGCAAAAGTTAAATCAGACGCGACGGCGCTTGGGCGGCCGGCAACCATTGTGGGGAATCGGGGTGGTATCTTTGATTTGGGTCACGCGGATGCCCGCACCCTGGATCGCGCGAAGCGCGCTCTCACGGCCGGCGCCCGGACCCTTCACTTCGACGGCCACGGTGCGGAGACCGTGATCCATCGCCTTGCGAACGGCATCTTCGGCGGCGACCTGCGCGGCGAACGGAGTGTTCTTACGGCTGCCGCGGAAACCCTTGGCGCCGGCGCTCGACCAGGCGATCACGTTACCCGTGGCATCGGCCACGGAGACGATCGTATTGTTGAAGGTCGCGGCGATGTAGACGATCCCGTTCGCGACGTTCTTCTTGCCCTTCTTCTTCCGGACCGCGCCGGGAGCGGCGGCTTCGCCAGCGGCAGGAGCCGCGGCTCCGGCAGCAGCAGGGGCTGCGGGTGCTTCGGCGGCTGCCTCGGGTGCTTTCGTTTGTTCAGACATTCAAGATACCTTTCCCAAAATTCTTTGAAAAATTACTTCATCGTCTTCACGGACTTTTTGCCCGCGATCGCGACGGCCTTACCCTTACGGGTTCTGGCATTGGAATGAGTGCGCTGGCCGCGGACCGGAAGGCCCTTGCGGTGGCGAATGCCACGGTAGCAACCGAGGTCTACCAGGCGCTTGATGTTCAGGGTGATCTCACGGCGAAGATCCCCTTCCACCTTGTAAGCGCGCTCGAGAACTTCGCGGATCTTGGCCACGTCGCCTTCGGTGAGCTCGTCGGAATTCTTCGAGAGCGCAACCTTCGCTTCATCGAGAATTCTCTTCGAGAGCGAGCGGCCGATGCCGTAGATCGCGGTCAACGCGAACTCCATGCGCTTGTTACGGGGAAGGTCTACACCAGCAATGCGTGCCATCTAAAAACTCCTCTTAGCCCTGGCGCTGTTTATGACGGGCGTCGGCTTTGCAGATCACGCGCACAACACCCTTGCGGCGAACGACTTCGCACTTCGCACAGATTTTTTTAACAGAAGCCCTGACTTTCATTTTTCACTCCAATAACTAAACAAAATTTCTTCAAAACAAACTTTATTTGGCCCGGTAAGTGATCCGCCCACGGGTCAAATCGTAGGGAGACAGCTCAACCGCAACTTTATCCCCGGGCAGGATCTTGATATAATGCATACGCATCTTGCCGGAAATGTGCGCCAGAATCCGATGCCCGTTCGGCAGCCGAACCTTGAACATCGCGTTCGGCAAGGGCTCTTCCACTATCCCCTCAACCTGAATTGCTTCTTCTTTGTTCGACATTCGTCCTACAAAGCGCAAATCCAAGAAAGCAGCGTAAAAAGTCCCGATCCCACTAGGGTAGTAGCACTCCTCCGTACCATGGTGGTGCTGGGTGGATCAATCGCTTTTTACCCTCTTACGGCGCCCCTCCTATCGCTTTTACGATCCGTTGGAAGACCTCTTTTTCCGGGCCCATGGCGTCCACTTCCCGGAGACGCCCCTTGGCACGGTAGAAGTCCTCCACAGGCTTTGTCGAGGCCAGGAAGGTCTCCAGGCGCGTCTTTACGACGGCGGGCTTGTCGTCTTCGCGCTTGATCACGGGGCCCCCGCAGGCGTCGCAGATACCAGGCTTCCGGGGGGGTTTGGTTACGTCGTGATAGCTGGTTCCGCACTGGGAGCAGACCAGTCGGCCGGAAAGGCGCGCAATTAGCTCGTCTTTATCGACCACAAAGCTGACCACGTCCTTCAAGGTTAGGCCTTGGGCCTTCAGCATGGTGTCCAGGGCCTCGGCCTGGGCGACCGTACGGGGAAAGCCGTCCAGCATGAAGCCCCTGGCACAGTCGGGGGCCTGGATTCGGCTCTGAATCAGGCCCACCATAAGGGCGTCGGGGACCAGCTGGCCTTTGTTCATGAACTCCTTGGCCTGGAGGCCTAGCGGAGTGCCCTGCTTGATCGCCTCGCGGAGCATATCGCCCGTGGAAAGCTGCGGGATGGCCAGCTTATCCACCAGGGCCTTCGCCTGGGTGCCTTTGCCGGATCCGGGAGGGCCGAAGAGAGCAAAGATCATCAGGCTCCTTTACGGCCCTTCATGCGCATGTTGCCCATGAACGTATCGTAATGACGGCTGAGAAGATGCGACTCGACCTGTGCGAGGGTATCCATCGCCACGCCGACCAGGATGAGCACGCTGGTGCCCCCGATGTAGAACGGAATCTTCATCTGCTGGCCGAGAATCGTCGGGAGCACGCAGATCGCGGAAAGATAAGCCGCGCCCAGCACGCTGATACGAACGAGAACGTAGTCGATGAACTCGGCGGTCTTTTCACCCGGGCGAATGCCGGGAATGAAAGCGCCGTACTTGCGGAGGTTATCGGCCACGTCTTCCGTCTTGAACGTAACGGCCGTGTAGAAGAACACGAAGAATACGTTCAGCGCGACGAAAAGCACGTCGTGCATGACCCCCTGCTGGAGAGAGTCGCGAATCTGGTTCACCCAGGAGAATTTGATGAACGTGGTAAGCGTCGCCGGAAGCATGATCAGCGAAGACGCGAAGATCGGCGGGATCACGCCCGAGGTGTTGATCTTCAGCGGGAGGTGCGTGCTTTGGCCGCCGTACATCTTTCGCCCCACCACGCGTTTCGCGTACTGGATCGGGATGCGGCGCTGGCCGCGCTCACAGTAGATGATCACGTAGAAGACGCCGAAAATGATCGCACCGAGAAGCAGAAGCTTTCCGAACGGGAGCTCATTCGTACGGAAGAGGCTCCAGGCGCTGGCGATACCGGGTGTGATGCGCGAAGCGATACCCGCGAAGATGATCAAGGAAACGCCGTTTCCGATCCCGCGCTCGGTGATCTGCTCGCCGATCCACATCAGGAACATGGATCCGCAGAGAAGCGTGATCATCGTGAGAAGACGGAAGCCCATGCCGGGCTCGTACACCGGAGTGTTCGGCATGCTTTCGAGGCCGACGGCGATACCGTAGCCCTGAACCATGCAGAGACCCGCGGTTGCGTAACGGGTGTACTGGTTGAGCTTCTTCTGGCCCGATTCGCCCTCTTTCTGAAGCTGGTTCAGCGAAGGGTAAACGACGGTAAGAAGCTGGAAAATAATGGAGGCCGAGATGTAGGGCATCACGCCCAGGGCCATCACCGAGAAGCGCTCGAGAGCGCCCCCGGAGAACATGTTGAACCAGCCGAAGAGCGTGCCGGACTGTTTATTGAAAAACGCCTGGAGAGCATCGGAGTTCACGCCCGGAGTCGGGATATGAACACCAACGCGGTAAACCGCCAGGGCGAAGAGGGTATAGAGGATCTTTTTCCGCAGTTCAGGAATCTTGAAGAGACCGTCAGCCCCGGACATCCATCACCTCAACCTTGCCACCAGCTTTTTCAATCTTCTCTTTGGCGGTCGCGCTGAACTTGTGAGCCTTGATGGTCACGGCGCGCTTGATCTCACCGGTGCCGAGCACTTTCACGAAAGGCTCGGTGCCTTTCACGATGCCGGCTCCGCGCAGAGCTTCCGGATTCGCATCCTTCAAGCCGCTCTGATCGAGATCAGTGAGGTTCACCAACGCATACTCTTTGCGGGTGAAGTTATGGAATCCGCGCTTCGGGATCCGGCGGATCATCGGGGTTTGACCCCCTTCGTATCCTTGCCGGCGACCGCCGCCTTTGCGGGCGAGAAGACCTTTATGACCTTTACCGGAGGTATCACCCTTACCGCTACCGGCACCACGGCCCAAACGCTTGTTATTGCGGTGCGAGCCGCGAGCGCCTTTCAATTCACCTAAACGGATCATGGCCTCTCCTATTCTTCCCGAACCACTTCAACGAGGTGGATCACTTTTTTGATCATGCCGCGAACCGCCGGAGTGTTCTCCAGGGTGCGCTCCTGTTCCATACGGCGCAGGCCGAGACCGCGGATCGTGTCACGCTGGTCCTGAGGGCAGGCGATCTTGCTTTTCTTGTAACGAATCGTGATGGTTTTCTTAGCCATGCTATTTCCTTGTCGCGGCGCTGAGCCGCTCCCTTTCCTCTCTCACAGCGGCGTTCGCTGCCTTAAAGGATCTCCGCCAGTTGCTTGTCGCGGTTCTTCGCGATGCGCTCGAAGTCACGCAAGTTCTTGAGACCGTCCATCGTGGCTTTCACCACGTTGTGCGGGTTGCGGCTGCGCAGCGTCTTGGTGCGCACGTTCTGGAGGCCGGCGGCCTCGAGAATACCGCGAACGGTAGCGGAAGCGATGACGCCCGTACCTTCGACGGCCGGCTTCAGCAGAACGCGGCCCGAGCAGAACTTGCCGATCACGTCGTGCGGGATCGACTTGGCATCGGAGGTGATCGGCACGCGAATCATGTTCTTCTTCGCCTGCTTCGAAGCCTTCTTGATGGCTTCCGGAACCTCGTTCGCCTTGCCGAGGCCGATACCGACCTGGCCGTTGCGATCGCCGGCCACCACGAGAGCGGAGAAGCTGAAGCGGCGTCCGCCCTTCACTACTTTGGCTACGCGGTTGATGTAGAGAACCTTCTCTTCGTACTGGTTCCCGTCAGCGTCAGCGCCACCGTCGCGGCGGTTGCCACGGTCCCGGTTGTCGCGGCCGCCTCTGTTGTTCTCTCTGTTATTTTCCAATCGAGCCTCCAGAAATCGTCCCGCCAAAGGCGGGCAAAAAAACTAAAATTAGAACTTAAGGCCGCCCGCGCGGGCGCCGTCGGCGAAAGCTTTCACTTTGCCGTGATAAAGGTAGCCAGCGCGGTCGAAAACCACTTTTTCGATCTTAGCGGCCGCAGCCTTCTTCGCCAGCGTTTCGCCGAGCGAGTGAATGCCGTCCTTGTTGTTCTTCAGCTTGCCCTTCACTTCCTTCGCGTTGGTCGCGAGGGAGAGCAGCGTCTTGCCGGCATCGTCGTCGACGATTTGGGCGTAGAACGCGGCGTTGCTGCGGTACACCGCCAGGCGCGGACGCTCAGCGGTACCTTTCACCTTGAAGCTGATCCGCTTTTTACGGCGGAGGCGGGTGCGGACGGAAACCGGGATTTTCTTACTTTGCTTCTTCATAAACTTTTTCCTGTCACGCCAAAGGCGTGCCTCCTTTATTTCGCGCCCGCGGCGCCCGCGGCCTTACCGGCCTTACGGCGTACGAACTCGCCAGCGTAACGAATGCCTTTGCCCTGGTACGGCTCCACCGGCTTGAGGCCGCGGATCTGGGCAGAGACGGAACCGACGAGGTGCTTGTCGGCGCCCGTAATCGAAATTTTGGTGTTCGCGTCCACCTTGGCGGTAATGCCGACAGGGAGAGCGAAAGTCACCGGGTGCGAGAAACCGAGGGTGAGGTTGAGGGCCTGGCCCTGAACCGCCGCGCGGTAACCAACCCCGTTGATCTCGAGGCCCTTCGTGTAGCCGGAGTGTACGCCGTGCACGCAGTTCGCGAGCAGGGTACGGCTCAGGCCGTGAAGAGCGGCGGCGCCTTCGACGCTGTCGTCACGGATGACGACGATGTGATCGCCATCCACTTTAGCGGTGATGCCCTTCGGGAGCTTATGGGAGAGCTTGCCCTTGGGACCCTCGAAGCTGAACGTGCCGTCCTTCGACGAAACCTTCACTCCGGCAGGGATCTTGATGCTTTGTTTTCCAATTCGAGACATATGTCCTCCCGCCTTACCAAACCGAGCAAAGGAGCTCGCCGCCCACTCTGCTCTTCTTGGCCTCACGGCCGGTCATCACGCCTTTCGGCGTGGAGAATCACGATCCCGGCGCCGTTGAGGACGCGCGGGATATCGTCGGCACCTACGTAGCGACGAAGGCCCGGCTTGCTCTCACGGCGGATGCCCGTGATCGCCTTCTTGCCGGTCTCGCTCTTCAGGTAGATGCGCAGGAAATGCTTGTTGTCGGCCCGCACGAGGCGAAAGTTCTTGATGAACCCTTCGTCTTTCAGCACGCGCGCGATGTTAGCCTTCAGGCGGGACACCGGGGCTTCCACGGTGTCGAGGCCGGCCATGTTCGCGTTGCGAATACGGGTCAAAAGGTCTGCTACGGGATCGGTCGTCATTTTTCCGTTCTCCTCAATCTTTACGTCGCTCCAAGGGAGCGCAAATCAAATAATCGTTAGAAGCTGGACTTCGTCACGCCGGGCAACTGACCCGTCAGCGCGAGCTTGCGGAAGCAGATACGGCACATGTTGAACTTCCGCATGAACGCGCGGGGGCGTCCACAAAGCGGGCAGCGGTTCTTGTGCCGAACCTTGAACTTCGGCGCCTTCTTCATTTTTTCCAGTTTGCACTTCTTAGACATAAATCAGTTCCTTATTTGCGGAAGGGCATGCCCAGCTCGGCCAGGAGCAAACGGGCGGATTCGTTGTCTTTCGCCGTGGTCACGAAAGTGATGTTGAGGCCGCGAGCCTTATCGACCTTGTCGAAGTTGATCTCCGGGAAGATCACCTGCTCCTTGAGGCCCAGGGTGTAGTTCCCGCGGCCATCGAAAGACTTCGGGCTCACGCCGCGGAAGTCGCGAACACGCGGAAGGGCCACGTTCACCAGGCGGTCCATGAATTCGTACATGCGCTTCTTGCGAAGGGTCACCATCGCACCGAGCGGGATGCCCTTACGCAGCTTGAAGGCCGCGATGGCTTTCTTGGCGCGCGTCGGGATCGGCTTCTGGCCGGTGATCATCGCGAGCTCGGCGGTGAGGTTGTCGAGGATCTTCGGGTTCGCCACGGCGTCTTTCGTCACGGCGTTCACCACGATGCGCTCGAGGCGCGGCACTTCCATCGGGTTCTTGAGCTCGAGCTTCTTCATCAGCGTCGGAACCACCTTCTCCTCGTACTGCTTGCGCAGGCGGGGGAAGCGGTTCGCGAACGGCGTGCTCGCGTCCTGAACCTCGAAAAGCTGGCCCGCGGCGCCTTTTTTCTTGCCGCTGCCTTCTTTCTTGGGAGCCTTCGGAGCGGCGGCCGCGTCTTTCGCGGGAGCCTCTTTCTTGCCTTCAGTTTTCTTTTCGTCAGCCATAAATCTTCTTCCTACGTAAAAATTCCAAAAATCTTAGAGCACTTCGGGCGCGAGCGAGATGATCTTCGCGTAACCGGCGCCGCGCAGCTCGCGGGCGATGGGGCCGAAGATACGGGTACCCACGGGCTCCTTCTGAGCGTTCACCAGCACCGCGGCGTTGTCGTCGAAGCGGATATAAGAGCCGTCAGGGCGCTTGATTTCCTTCTTCGTGCGAACGATCACGGCCTTCACCACGTCGCCCTTTTTCACCTTGGAGGCCGTGTCGGCGTCTTTTACGGTGGCCACGATGATATCGCCGATCGAGGCATAGCGACGGCGGGTTCCCCCGAGCACGCGGATGCACTGGATCGCGCGGGCGCCGGAGTTGTCGGCTACGTCAAGGTTTGATTCCTGCTGGATCATAATTGCTCCTAAATTCTAACTTCAATAACCTGGATCAGACCCCGGAGGCCTTCCGGACGATTTCCTTCAGGGCGTACCGCTTGTCCTTGCTGATCGGACGGGTAGCCACGACCGTGACCAGGTCGCCGATGTTGGCGGTGTTGCCTTCGTCGTGAGCCTTGATCTTCTTGGTCTTGGTGATGAACTTGCCGTACTTCGTGTGGCGCTTCCGGCGGTCGAGCTTCACGACGATCGTCTTCTGCATCTTATTGCTGATGACAATGCCGGTCTCTTCGCGCTTGGGCGTCAACATGGTGTTCGTGCTGGTTTGCGTCTTTTCCGTCATAAATCTCTCTCTATCCCTTTAAGCTCAGGCCCGTTTGGCGGCAGCCGCATTCGCGGTCATCGCCGTCTTCACGCGCGCCAGCTCTTTGCGCGCCATCATCATCATGGCGGAGCTGACGAGCTGGCCGGTCTTGGACTGCATGCGGAGCTGGAAGATATGGTCTTCGAGCTCGCGGGTTTTGGAATGGAGCTCTTTCACGCCGAGGCCGGCGAGCTCTTTCTTCTGCTTGGAAATCCGGTGAGCCATTACTTCGCTCCTTCCGTCGTGGCGTAAACGCCGGGACGGATCACAATCTTGGTCTTCAGGGGAAGCTTGTAGTTGGCCATCTTCATGGCTTCCTGGGCTTCCGCCTTCGTGACGCCTTTGATTTCGTAGAGAATACGGCCGGGTTTAACGACGCAAACCCAGTCTTCCACGTTACCTTTACCGGAACCCATCCGCGTCTCAGCGGCTTTCTTGGTGCGCGGCTTGTCGGGGAAGATCCGGATCCACATCTGGCCGCCCTTCTTGGTGTACTTCGACACGCGATACGGGCTGCCTCGATCTGGCGGGCGGTCACGTAGGCGCACTCGGCAGCCTGCAGGCCCACGTCTCCGTACTGGAGCGCGCCACCACGCAGGGCCTTGCCGGCCATGTGACCCTTTTGTTGTTTACGCCATTTTACTCTTTTAGGAGCTAACACGTTCTACCTCTTTAATTCTTCCGGTTGCCTCGTAACACCTTCCGGCGTTACTGGCGCTCCTGGTTCGGGGTGGCCGTCTGCTCCGCGCCTTTGGCGGTCTTGCGGAGGGGGACGTCGCCCTTGTAAATCCAGGTCTTGATGCCGATCACGCCGTAGGTCGTACGGGCTTCAGCGGTTCCGAAGTCGATGTCGGCGCGCAGCGTATGCAGCGGAATGCTGCCTTCGCTGTAGCCTTCGGTACGGGCGATCTCCGCGCCGCCGAGACGGCCGCTCACGCGAACCTTGATCCCGCGCACGCCCATCTTGATCGCCGTCGCCATCGCCTTCTTCATCGCGCGGCGGAAGGCCACGCGCTTCTCGAGCTGGGCACCAATCGATTCCGACACGAGGGTCGCGTCGATCTCGGGCTTACGCACTTCGAGGATGTTCAGCAGCAGCTCGTTCTTCGTGAGATCGGCCACTTCCGCGCGGAGCTGGTCCACGCCGGAGCCTTTTTTCCCGATGATGAGACCGGGACGGGCGCTGTAAATGTTCACCTTCACCTTGTTGGCGGCGCGCTCGATCTCGATCTTGGACACGCCGGCCTGGTAAAGCTTCTGCTTGAGGATCTTGCGGATCTTGAGGTCTTCGTGAAGGAGCTGCTGGTAATCCTTCTTGCTGTACCAGCGGGAATCCCAAGTGCGGGTTACGCCCAGACGGAAACCAATCGGGTTAGTCTTCTGTCCCATGGACTATTTCTCCTCCAGAACCACAGAGATGTGGCTCGTCTTCTTCAAAATCCGCATCCCCTGGCCTTTCGCGCGCGAAGCGTAGCGCTTCAGCGTCGGGCCTTGGTCCACGAGCAGGGTCTTCACGAAGAGGTTGTCCACGTCGATCCGGCCTTGCTGTTCGGCGTTCGCCACGGCGCTCTCGAGCAGAGTCGAAAGAACCTTTGCCGTGCGCTTGCGCGTGCTGAACTTAAGGATAGTGAGAGCCTCGTTGATGCTCTTGCCACGGACGAGGTCCGAGACGAGGCGCACCTTCCGGGGCGTAATTCTGATGTAGCTAGCAGTTGCCTTCGATTGCATAAATCCTCACTATTTCGCCGCCGGGGCAGCCGG